>VFQQ010002300.1_pt1 | contig 22166 bp, 33 predicted proteins | sample 3512341 | NCBI WGS metagenome assembly VFQQ01 (sample SAMN10412373, study PRJNA504923) | tailings metagenome | isolation source: Relicate 2 Philex TSF1 revegetated site | place: Philippines: Tuba, Benguet | collected 2017-08-29 | reverse complement strand
TGCTGGTCAGCAGCCAGCCCAGCTGCAAATGCAATGAAAGATTCCCTAAATCAGGCACCAATGCGAAGCGGTCATGCAGGAGGGAGGGCGATTGCGCCGCCGCTGCTGGTCAGCAGCCAGCCCAGCTGCACAGGCGGAGGGAGGTTGCAAGGCGGCATGCAAGTCCGTGAGGAGGGACATGCCGAAACCCTTCCGCTTGGCATGCTTTGCACCGCGGCATGCGCAGCATGCACATCGCAGCGCAGCACAGCATGCCGCCCCCGCACCTGCACCAGCGGGTTCAAGCTTCCCGGCCGCGCCTGCTCCGGCTGCTGCTGCAGCACCGCCGCTGCCTCGGCGAAGAGACGGCGCTTGGAGACAACACCCAGTGCAAGAGCCCTGCAGGGTGTCGGTTGGACAATGGAGGTATTCAGTAAAGCAGAAATGAAGCTGAGGCTGCCTCGGCAAACACGCGCCTCTTGGGCACAACACCCAGCGCCAGCGCCCTGCAGTAGCATAGGTTGGACAACTGAGGTTGAAGATTTGTATATATCCTAGACAAGAGAATACGAAATGCGTCGAGCAGCCTGCCCAGACACAGCCACACCCACCCTATCCCTTCCTTCCAACCTCGGCCCACCTGCCAAAGAGCGCAGGGAAGCAGCCTTCGGGGGTGGCCGGCGCATCGAAAGCTGCAATCGCCTCGGCCAGGGCTGCCTGCTCCTGCTGGGTGCTGCCTCCCGCTGAGCCTGCTGTGGTCTCCAAATGCCGGAAGTAGCTGCCCAGCGCTTGCAGCACGGGACCCTCCCCAGCCGCAATCTCAGCGGCAATCTCTGCATCCCAGGAGCGACTGGCGGCAGCAGCTCCTGATGCTGCGCCGCCGCTGCCGCCAGGCCCATTCCCGCCGCCATTGCCTCCGGCGCTGGTGCCCTGTGGGATACCCAGCCGATCAATCAGCTTCCCGGCACCCTGTTCGTCCTCACTGAAGCTCGCGGATATGCTGCCGCTGCTGCTGCCTCCGGCAGCCCCCAAGCCGCCCAAGCCCTGCTTGGCCGCCGCCGCCGGCAGCAGCTGCGGGTGCAGGGCGCCTGCGTATGCCTCAGCTGCCAGCTGCCTCAGCTGGTCGGCGGTCGGCCCCAGGCCTGGGGTGCTGCCGTCCCCCGCTGCCTCGGCGGCGGCAGCCGGCAGCGGAGGCAGTTCAGCTGGGGCAGCAAGAGGGTCCAGGGTCTCCGGCCGCTGCGCCTTGAGCTCTGCGGCAGGCGGGCGAGGCTGAGAGGATGGTGGCCAAGTGCTAGAAAAGGTTTGTTGGTTACAAAGCCTTGACATCCAGCAAGCGATTCATCATGCACCACACTAGGCATGGAAAGCTGGCCAATGGCTGTTCTGGTCGGCGACAATGTTACACTTCTTGTCAACAAAGGTGTGTTGGTCAGTCGGGAAGCGCACCCCTGAAATCGTCGCCATGCGTGGCCAGCAGCGGCGCCCGCCACTGCTTGAGCGTGACACTCGGCGGCAGAGCTGCCGCGGCTGCCGCCACGCCGGCGCACCAGTCTGTGGCGAGAGGGGAGAGGGTGGGGAGAGATTCGGTAGGATTTATCGGGGTGACGTGAGGAGCAGGGAGATCGAGGCCCAGCGATGGTGCACCAGCAAGCCGATGCCTGGCCGCCGGTTGATGGCCAGCAATGTTGCATCAGTAAGCCAATGCCTAGCCACCGGAGCCATGCGGTTCAAGCTGGGTGTGCGGCAGAAAGCAGTGTCCTGAGTGTGTGCATGAGTCGGGGCAGAAGGCGGCCAGCCTGGCTCCCGTGCGATGCCCTCCTGGCCCAAGGCGAATTTGCAGCTGGTGCCCCGTTCCAGCTGCCACCTCAGCAGCGCCACTGCGCAGCAACACCTCCCTTGATGCCACACAACGTGCTCACCCGCCTCCACCTCCGCCTCAGCCACCACGGCCGCCGCCCCCATCTCGGCAGCCAGCGCCGGCAGCTGCTGCTCCCAGGTGCCCACTCGCACGACGAGCGCGCTGCCACGCTGGCGCAGGGACCGATCCAGGGAGGTCAGTGCGCGCACCAGGGCTGCAAGGGGGGGTGGTAGGAGGGATAGGGCCGGCGGGGAGGTGGGTGGGCTGAGGCCAGAGTCGTCGCAGAGGGCGGTTGGGAAGTGGCGACAGCGGGCCCAGAGTGCGACCTCGCGATCTGTGCGGTTGTGTTTACAGAGGTGCTGCAGCTTGCATCTTCAAGGCGGCTCCCAGCCACACCCATTGCCCCCAAGCGCACCTTCGGCGCCGCCGGGTGGCAGCACCAAGTGGGCATACACAGCCGGGTCGAAGCAGAAAACGGGCACCACTGGCCCAGCCGCCAGGGCCTGGTGCCAGCCTGGGTGGTCGTCCAGCCGAAGGTCATGCTTATACCAGAGCAGCGTGGTTGGCTGCTGGGCGGGCGGGCTGCTCTGCGCCTGCGGTGCTGCCGCAGCGGCGGACGCCCGCACCACAGGACGAGCCTGTTGTGGGGCAGCGGGACGGGCCGTGTGTCACATGAGTGGGCAGATGTGCGTAAAGCAAGTGATGCGATCATGTGTGGTGGTCATGAGCGTGGCATACACACCTTGCCCCGCCAGCGCTGGATCGGAGCCGAGCCTGCCGACACCGCTTGCGGCAGCAGCGGTGCCGCCGCACGTGGCGCAGCTGCGCGCCATCCGCCGATCGCAGGCTGTTTTGAGGTGCATTTTGACCTATTTTGGGTGGCCGGGGCGCCCGGCAAGTGGCTCAGCGCGAACATTTGCGCGCTGCAGAACCCTCGCACGAGCGGGGTGGCCTACCGCTCCGTAAAAAGATTACAGGAGGCTACTAGACGACAATGCGCGCGTTGGACGCCTACATTGAGCTCATGCCGGGCCGCTCGCAAATGCAGCCGCTGCTTGGCTGGGCTGTTCAGTCGCTCCCTCTTTGCAATTGCTTGAAATTCTGTACATCGTCATTCAGGCTGAGCAGCGCGCAGCATGTCCCGCCGAGCGCGAATTGGCGGGCTCAAAGTCAAGGTACACGGCACCTGCAGCGCGTGTGCTGTGCTCTGACGCTGCACCATGTGCCATATATGACGTAGAGCAACGGCCACTGCGCCAGCGCTTGCCCTGCGGCTGTTCCGCCGCCGCCGCTGCCACCGCCGCCGCCTCTTCGCCGCTGCTGCCTGCACCCATCGGCAAGCTTTGCCGCCTGCTTGTGTCCCTTGGGCGCAGAATGTCGAGGCCGCTCTGCTGGCTGAGGAGCAGGCGCTGACCACGGTGCATGTGGCGGTGACCAAGCAGCTGCGGCGCCTGGAGGTGCGTGGGGGGAGGCAGTGGTCGCTTGGGCGGGGGCGTTCTTTTCCCAAATTGGCTGCAACCCTCCCGGCTGCAACGTACTGCACTGCTGTGCTGATGTGCCGCTGAGTGAGATGCAGGCGGGCCTCCTTTCATCAGTTCCACTCCCACCATCTGCTGCCTCCAACTTTGCTTCTTGCAGGCTGAGGAGCAGCTCCTGCAAGAGATGCTGCGGCAAGCCGAGCAAGAGGAGGCAGAGAAGCAGGGGCAGCAGGCACAGCCTGGGCAACGGCCGCCTGAGCAGCCCGCACGGCGGCAGGCGCAGCAGGCACGACAGCAGCAGCAGCAGGAGCAGCCAGGCCAGCAGCATGTGCAGGAGGGCGATGGGGGAGACGAGGAGTGAGCAATCTGTGAGTGAATTGTGGCATGTTCAGCTGCACAGGATGTGGAGCTTATGATGCAGGCACCGCTACTTCATGCATCCCTCCTGCGACCCTGCTTGCCTGTCGTTGGTGCTGGTGGAAGCTCCTCTGGCATTGGGCATTGCAGCGGCTGCTGAGCTGCCTCTTGGCTGCCGGCCCTGCGCACCTCCCATCCTCCTCGTGCTTGGTTGCCTCCCTCCACTGCCGCAGTTGACGTGCATCGTCCTTGCCACGAGGCACATTTTGAGCAGCACAGCGGCAAAAGCAGCGGCAAAAGCAGTGGCAGCAGCAGCATCAGCAGCAGCAGCATGCGGCAGCATGGTCTACCTGCCGAGCGCTCAGCTGGATGGCGAGTGGCGCAGCCAGTCAGAGTCAGGCGTCCTTGACTGCTGACGGCAGCCAACTCGCTTCTCGGCTGCTGCTGGCAGCACAGCGCCGAGCGCCGGGCAACAGAAAACTTGACGCCCAGCAGGCAGAGCGGCAGCAGTGCCGCTGGCAAGCGATTCGCACACAGGTGCAGGGCGGCATGTGCGGCACGTTGGAGCACACTGTTTGGGGCAATGAGGTAGGAACTCATGCGTTGGGACGTGGGAGTGGATGTGGGGGTTTACTCCGCGCTTGTGTCCACTCGCATATTGGGCCTGCCGTTAGGCTGCTTTCCTGAAGTTGACTGGCATGAAGCCCCTGATACAACCTCTTTTGATGCACCGGTGCATCCTGCATGCAGGCTGCCCGGCACCCTGTGGCACAAGGCCCTCGAATCGCGTCAGCGGTGTGTGCAGCAGCCAGCAGTGCAGGACCGTGGCATCATGGCAGACGGGCGCTCGTCGCTCGTGCGACGTGGGTGTCCCATGGAGTGCGCATGGCGCCGGCTCCAGCTGAGAAACACACAATGTGCCAGTCGCATTGTTTAAGTGTAATCGCAACATGACAGCGCGAGCTGCACACGAGGCAGGCTATAGGACACCGAAGTGGTTGCACATTCAATGTTGCATGCTCCAGGCAGCGGCATGCGGAGGTGGCGGGCCGCTGCGCTGAGCCCTACCACTCCCACGCCTCCAGCGCGCCTGATCGCATCCAATTAAGGACCCAGACTGCCCCACAAATCACTGGGAGAGCAGCCGGGGGGCCAGGGGAGCAACTGGCGCAGCGCAGTGGTAGTCTTTTCACCCGTGCTTGTGCAGCGACCCACCCCGGCGCAGGCCCCGCGCGTCAATCGCAGCTGCTCCAGCGCATCTCTGACGCGAGGCCAATGCCCGCCGCCCTTGCCGCCACTCCTGTGGCGGCGGGAAATGCGGCCGCCGCCTCCGGTGCCGCCGCCCGCCGACCGGTCAGCCTGCTGTCCTCCGGCCAGCAGCTCCGCTGGGCCCTCACTTCACAGCGCCTCTCACGGCCCAGCCGCAGCCGGCGCGCGGCACGTGTGGCAGCAGTGGCGGGGCCGCAGGCGCCGCCTCGCCTCGGTGCGCCGCTGCAGCTGGGCAGCCCGGCCAGCCAGAAGCGTCGGGAGGAGATTCTGAGCCGCATCGACAGCCTGATCCAGGAGGAGCTGGAGAGCCAGCTGGTGGGGGCTGCTAAAGTTTTGGGTGCTGCTGCTGCATTTGGACGTGTGCCATGACCTGCAGTTTCTGCTTGCCGTGCTGCAGCCGCAGGCCGCCATGCTGCATTTTTCGCTGCCTGTTATGCTGCGCTGCCTGCTGGGCACAAACTGCTTGGATGGACAAACACTGCACTCTTGGAGCTAGAAGCGGAATACTGCTGCCACCTTCCTTAACGGCTGCAGCCGCTGCCCTCGGTGGATGAGCTGGTGGCGGACGACTTCAAGGAGTCGGAGCGGCGCAAGCTGCGCACGGTGAGATGCTTTTGAAAGCCGACATGCCTGTGCAGGGGAGGGGGGTTGGACGTCTTGCAGCCAGGGATGGGAGCGGCGCAAGCTGCGCATGGTGAGGCCCAGTATAGATTGGCTTACCAGCGTAGTTGTGTTAGCGTTGCAGTTGGCCACCTCGGATCAGCGGGAGGCCCAATTCTTCGCACAGTCGAGGCCCAACTCTTGGCACAGTGCTGTGGAGGAGCGGCGCCCTCCCTGCCGCTTTAGTTTTGTTGCCTTGAAGCAGCAGTCGTTCACAACATCATTGTGCAACGCCGCGGCCTCTTGCTCGCCATGCAGGTCTTTGACTTTGACCTCTGGAAGCGGCACCGCTCCTCCAGCCGCTACTCGCGCCACATGTTTGGCCTGCTGGAGTCGCGCACGGTGGGCTGATTGCAAACGTACTTGCTGTTTGGGCTGCATGTTTCGTTTGCTGGGAGACTGCCGCAGCCCGCTTCTTGCGCCACATGTGGGGCCTGCTGGAGCCGCGCACGGTGCGTGCTATTTCATGTCATTTGACGTGCCGCTATGAGGCCGGTGCTTCAGCTCGGGGCCAGCTGCATGGGGGGCCTGCTTGAGTCGCGCACGGTGGGCTGTTCGCAACTTTCATGCTGTTTGGCTTGTTTCTTTCATGGTTGCTGCGAGTGTTTCTTTCATGGGGCTGCTGGGAGGCAGCTGCACTACATGTGGACCTGTTGCAGGCGCACAATTTGCACAGCTACAATTTTCCTGCACAGCTGGGGCTCTCCTGCAGTTTTGCCGTGCGAGGCGTGCTGCTTGGCCCTGCATCCACAGGCTGCTTGGCTCTTGTTATGCCGCAGGTGCGGTGGATCGGCGCACCGCTGGCCTTCCGTCAAGCCTGCTGCGCCACTCAAGTTTCATTACCCTGCGCTCACACATTCCTTCTGCTATCCCCTTGTTCTTGTTTCTTGCAGGTGCGGTGGATCGGCGCGCCGCTGGCCTACTGCGTGGCGCTGTCGGTGGCCGTGGGCGTGTACCACAACCTGGCAGACGTGAGCTGCTGCTTCATCTGGATTGCTGCAGCTGCTCCTCTTCTGCTCATCACGCACGGGATGCTGTGGAGCCTATGACGCAGGTGACAGCAGCTGAATCAGTTGCTTCCCTGCTACGCTTGCCCTGCAGGCCGGCATTGTGCCCGAGGTGCTTCCGGAGCTGAAGACGCAGCTGCCCATCCAGCTGACCTCCGCCGCGCTCTCCACCCTGCTGGTGCTGCGGTGAGCAAGAAGCAGTGGCTTTTCTGGCATGTGTCTGTGATTGCTGTGCCGTTCTGTGGCTGCCCCTGAGCTGACACTGCCAGCGGTGCATTGCTGGCGACGCTGCTGCTGCTCCCATTGCGCAAGCTGACCAGTTTTCCCTGCCCTCGCCCCTTCTGTGTGCAGCACCAACACCAGCTACCAGCGGTGGGACGAGGCGCGTAAGATGTGGGGACTGATCGTCAACCGCTCCCGCGACTTTACTCGCCAGGTGGGCATTGAAATGGGCTTGGCCAGCTGCCTGCCACACGGCACATGCAGGCGCCCACCTGACGCTCTCAGCCGGACCTGCGCCATGGATTTCAGTCGTGCTTCAACCAGTCCCCTGTGACTTGCCCCGCAGGCGCTGGGCTACATCCCCGACTCCTGAGTCCCAGCCAGACCTGCAAGACATGGAATTCCAGTTTACCAAAGATCATATTAATTGGTCTCAATTGGCTTTCCTCCTGCAGGCGCTGGGCTACATCCCCGACTCCCAGCCAGACCTGCAAGACATGCTGTGCCGCTGGGTGGTGGCCTACAGGTGCGCATTTAGCTCAGGACGTGTTGGGCTTTCAGTCAATGGGCACACCTGCTCGTGCCTTTTTTGGCAAGCTCATTGCAAGACAGGCTTTCCCGTGCACAAACAACGCCCAGCATTGCCTCTGTCACCCTGCCCCGCCGCTCACTGCTTTTCTTGGTTCGCCCCTCCATGCAGCCGGAGCCTGATGTGCCACCTGCGGTCGGATGAGGACCTGTATCGCGAGCTGTCCACCAAGCTCAAGCCGCAGGCAAGGCCTGGCTTACCTGTTGCACCTGACTTGGCCCAATGCAGCTTGCGGTCCTGTTTGTTTATGCCGGTCCGAGGTTGAGCCTGTCCTGCTGGCTTACTGTGTCCTGGCTTCTTGCTCATGCTCAACTGCAGGAGCTGGAGGCGCTGATGTGTTCGAGCCACCGCCCCAACTACACCGTCCAGGCAAGTAGAGTGTGCCGGTTGGGCTCAGGCTGCAAGGCATGCGTGCACGGCGTGCTTGCAAGCGAGCTGCATTTGACATCTGGGTGGACTGCATGCGACTCTCCAACCCACCTGCTGTATGTCTCTCCCCGCTCCGCTGCAGGTGCTCACCGCCATCCTGCAAGCCGCCAAGCTGCCCGGAGTTGAGATCGACCCTGCCTCCCATGGTTGTTTCTGCCGCCTCCCATGCAGGTGCTGACCGCCATTCTGCAGGCCGCCAAGCTGCCGGGAGTTGAAATCGACCCTCGGGACAGCGGCGCCAACGTCAAGGCCTCGGCGCTTGTGCGCATGGATGAGCAGCTGACGCAGTTTGCGGTGAGTAAGCAGCATTTGCGAAAGGTGTGATTACGCCAGGCAGCCTGCTGTGGGGTCTGCATGTGCAGGCACCACATTCGCAGCTGGTGCATGTGCGCAGCCTGCGCACCCCTCGCCTGTCCTTCAGTCTCTATTGAGTCAACCGAACTTTCAATCCTTTCACCAACACAGGATGTGACGGGCGGGTGCGAGCGCATCCTGCGCACCCCCGTGCCCCTCATGTACACGCGACACAACTCGCGCATGCTCACGCTGTGGATGACGCTGCTGCCCTTCAGGTGTGCTGGGTGTGGCAGGGCTGCAACATGTGTGGGGGAATGGTTCTGGATGGGCGGCCGGGCTTGCTGACGCTGTGGTGACGCTGCTGCCCTTCAGGTGCGCTGGGTGGGCATTGCATGTGCCATTTGTGGAGTCAGCTCCGGTGGGCTGCTCGGGCGCTTGCTCATGCTTCTACAGGCCACATGCACGTCCCGCACTGCTGCTCGCTGAACATGCAACTTTTTGGGTTTGCATCCGCTCACCAGAGCCCTCCCTTCCCTCCCCGCCGCAGCCTGTGGGACACGTGCGGCTTTTGCACTGCTTTGACTCATTCTGTGATCTCAAAGGTCCAAATTTCTGCAAAAACCTACCTGAATTATCCTGCCCGCCGCAGCCTGTGGGACACGTGCGGCTGGGCCACTCCCTTTGTGGTGGTGATCGTCGCCTTCCTGCTGCTGGGTGCGCTGTGGCTGCTGTGGTTGCTGCTGGGCACGATGCGGTCCCTGGTTGGTGCCTTTGCCGCACAGCAGCTGCACAGCGCGCATGCCCTGCCGCATTGTAATTGACCATCTGCTGCACATGGGCTCACCACCTGCTGCACATGGGCTCAATCGGCTCCCCCCCACCCCGCGGTCACCAACTGCTCTGCAGGCGTGAAGGAGATTGGCCTCACAATTGAGGAGCCCTTCAGGTGCGGGTCTTTCGATGAACGCTATGTGTCAGGGCAGCTACACAATCTAAGGAAGAGATGCGGTACTGCTGTGCCTACCGAGTTGAGACAATATTCAACCACCGACTTCCTTCCCCATCCTCTGCACCCTCCTTCCCTCTGCAGCATTCTGCCCCTGGAAACCATCTGCAACACAATTGAGACCAACGTGTGGGAGCTGCACCGCACCCACAGCACCGCGGCGGCAGAGGCGCAGCAGGAGGCGCAGCGCGGCAGCTGGTCGCAGCAGGCGCAGCAGGCAGAGCAGGGACCACAGCAGGTGGATGCGGATCTGCTGGTCGGATCCCTTGTGTCATCCTGGGGCGGCCGGCGGTGGTAAGGCACCTGCGCAGCTGGTCCCCGGGGCATGCATCGTGTTTTGTACTCTCAGCCGCTAACCCATTCCCTCTCGAGAGTGATCTTCCCTTGCCTTTCCCTGCCCTGTCTGCGCCTCCCCTCTGAGAAACGAACCCAACGTCGCAGTTTTTTTCCTAGCCCACGCTACGTATGCCTCGCACCCTGCCCCCCTCTGTGCATTATCTCAGCTCCCGGTACTAAGGGGCACCGCCCCCATCTGCCTATTCTTTCGCCGCCGCCACCCCTCATGGCCCCAGTTTTCGCGCCTCACACCGCCACAGCCTCTGTCTGCTGATTAGATTTGGATTTGATCCGGCCTTGCCAGGCCCATCCCGCTCCGTCTCCGTTTCCTTTGTTACTGCTCTTCTGCCAGATTTGGTTCGCCCCCTTCATCACTTGGCATGTAAAGCACGACATCACGCGACACGGAGCTTTGCGGAACGTTCTGCTAATGTCTCTGCCTGTGGCTTAGAATTTGCGTCGACGGAGGGAAGGGCAGGGTTTTGCAATAAATGAAGCACCGGTGGGGAATGGCCGAGTGGGCCTGAAGTGGCAGTGCTGCTGGGCACGCCCCGCCGCCGCCGGCAGCCGCTGTCGTTGAGCGCACCGCTGCCGCACCTGCGCATTGCTGCGACTTGCATCACGTGTCTGGGCGCCGAAAGAGAAGCCTCAGGATGAGCAGGCAAGCTGCAACGTCGGGGCCAATGCCGAACCCCAGCCTGACGCTCACTGGCGCGTTGTAAATCCCTCACCCACGCAGCGTGGAGTCGAAGTGGCACAGTACAGCCGACGGTACGCGCCTTGAGGTGCTGTTCGCGCCGGCGGCGTTGCCGCCCACCGGCGCAGCGGCGGGAGTGGCAGCAGCCGGCGCTGACCCAGGTCCCAAGCCGCCGCTGCTATTCCTGCACGGCGCCTTCCACGGCGCCTGGTGCTGGGCGGAGCACTTCCTCCCCTTATTTGCAGCGGCTGGGTATGAGAGCTATGCGCTCAGCCTGCGGGGCCACGGCGGCAGCAAGGTGGGCGGGCAGCACCCAGCTGGAGCCACCGGCTCATTGCAGTCCCATCTGGAAGATATTGCCAGCTTTATTGCCACCCTGGAACGACCCCCAGTGCTGCTGGCACACAGCCTGGGCGGTCTGCTTGCTGCTGCCTATGCCGGCCAGGTGGCAGCCGGGCAGCTGCCGCCGCTGGCGGGCCTGGCACTGCTGGCGGCCACCCCACCCTCCGGCACAGCAGTCATCATCCGGCGGCAGCTGTGGCGCCAACCGCTGCAAGTCCTGCGCATCGGCTGGTGCGCCTGCTATACCACCACTGAGCTTGGCTTGACGGTTTGCCATTGGCCGCAGAGGCACCATACTGAGTGTCCTGCAAATGGAACAGCTCTCTGACGCGCGCCAGCTGCTGACATCTGCAACATGGGTGTAACCATGAGCCCTGGCCAACAACCGTACCATCGCTCCGCAGGACCATGGCCCGCCGGTCCTTCCGCTCTGACACAGCCGCCTGCCGCCTCGTCTTCTTCTCTCAGGCAGGTGTATTGCCTTGCGGGAGCAGCGATTGCAGCCAGCTGCATTTTTTATCGATGCAATGCACGCTCGTTGGCACCATGTGCAGCAGCTCACCTGCAGCAAAGCAGCGGGTGGCTGCAGGAGCAGGCTTGAATGCCCATTACTTACCCCAGCCTTGTCCACTCTGCAGGCGCTCCCTGAAGAGGCAGTAGAACGGTGCCGTGCCAAGCTGGCGTCCTGCAGCAGCCTGCCCCTGCTGACCGCCCGCGCTGCCGCCGACGCGACTTGGCCGGCGGTGCCGTCCGGGGGCTGGGCAGCCGCGGGCCTGCCACCCCACCGGGTGCTGGTGGGCTGTGGTGCAGAGGATGCGATCGTTGATGGTCCGGCGGTTGAAGAGGTGTGTGCGCTGAGCGGCTGCTGAACCGCTGTGCTAGGGGTAGCACCGGCGCTGGCGGCGTGGCAGGGCGGTGCGGCACAGCCCCTGCATGTCGCTGCAACTGCAACGGTATGCCTTGACCCTGCCCTCGCTGCCACGGACTTCCTGCCCATTCCGCCCCGCCGCCATGCAGGCCGCTGCGTTCTTCGGCGTTCAACCGACGATGTGGGAGCCGAATGTGGGCCATGACCTGATGCTGGATGCCGGTTGGCGGCAGGTAGCTGAGGGCCTGCTGTCCTGGCTGTCAACAATCAGACGCCCAGCAGGAAGGGCGCTCATGACATGAAACCTCAGCCAGCGGCAGCAGCACTTGGAAGCGTCGGCAGCGGCGACCGGAGTGGAAATCGCATGAACAACTGAAGGTCGTCCTTGTGCTGGGATTGTAAAGCGGCATGAGGGAATCCGAAGATACGCCGTAGTTCGCGAGCCGCCTGGTGGCCTAAAGGTGGCTGGAAGGGTGTGCAGCCGCTTGCGGCGCAGTGGTAGGAGATGTTTGGACCACCTCCCCACAGCGCTCTTCTGGCCATCCGCCGTGTTTTGATGCATCAGTTCCTGCCGAATAACACGTGCCACATAGCCGCAAGCACAAATGATCCATTGCACTTGACCAGCCTCTGGTGTTGCCACAACATCGGCCCGCCATCCAGCCGCATCCAGCCGCCCCCGGCGCTGCTGCGGGTGCTGCAGCCGTGCGTGCGGTGTTGCCAGCTCTTTGCACTGCTCGCATACACACTGCGTCCACCAGCCTGTCCGAGCGCCCAGCAGCCAACCAAGCGCTGGTGAGCAGTGCCTGGTGAGCAGCTGCTCGGAGCGGCCGCCACAATGTCCGCAGGCCTTCCACCCGCTTTGAGAGCTCTGCTTGCGACCGCGCGGTGATCCTCTCGCGCCTCGCCCGCTGGCAGTGTCGCCGCCGCCGCCGCTGCTGCCACCGACGCCTGACCGTTGCTCGCTTGGCGACGTGACTGTTTGTGGCCTGTGGCGTAACTCTCCGCTCGCCGTTCCCTTTGCCTGCAGGTGACTTCTGCGGCTGCCGCCGGTATATTGACGTCGGACTGCTCCCAACCATAGTGCAGCGGCCATGCTGGCGGCGTCACGGTGAGTGCGATGGCAGCTTGGGGCAGCTGGTGGCATGCGTCAGCAGCGGCTCAACAGCCAGGGCACAGGGCTGGTCACTTCTAAATGGTGATATACATCACCTTACCAACCATGCTAATTGCGCGGTTGCAGGTGCACACCACCTTGTGTGCCGCGACCAGCAGCAGGCCTGCGTCAGCGGCTCGCAGGCAGCGGCAGGCGCGGCAGTGGGCAGCAAGAGTGGCAGCAGCAGCGGCACCAGCAGCATGCTCAGCTCACGGTTGCAGCGCCCACAGTATGCTTCACACAAGCTGCTGCTTGCACAGGCAGCAGCAGCAGATGGCAGCGGAGCAGAGGGGGTGCCAGCAGCAGCTGATGCAGCCGATGAGCTGCCGCTGTGGCGCTTCCTGCGGCAGCAGGGCTTCAGCGCAGACAGCCTCAGCCGCATTCAGGCGACAACCTCTATTAGCGGAGAGCGGCGCTACGCAGTTGTCACCGGCAGGCGGATGCACGAAGAACAGGTGCAGCGGGACTTGGCACCCAACATTGCGGCGCTGCGGGCAGAGGGCCTCGACACAGCCAGCATTGAGCGGATGTTTGTGCAATATCCAACGCTGCTCACAACCACGCATGAAACATTTTCCAGCACTTTAGCAGCACTGCATCAGCTGGCGACGCTGCTGCCAGGCGACCCCCGTGCCGTGCAGGCCCCGCCGGGGGCCACGCAGCTAGGTGTGGCGCTATGGCTGTCTCCCACTGGTGCAGCGTTGTTGCTGAAACGCACCAACCTGGGCAGCCTGATTGGCAGCAACCTGCAGCTGCGGCAGCGGCTGGGCATCAGCAATGCAGAGACATTAGAAGAAAATTTTCAGGTTCATTCAGCCCTGGTCTTCAACTTTGAGCGGGCGGAGGCGATGGTGGCCCACCTGCAGCGCCTGCAGGCCAGCGGCTCACTGTCCGCGGAGCAGGGTGAGCGAAACAGGTGGGCTGGGGGTTTACAAACTTCGCTGCTTTGCTTTCTATTTCAGACATCCTTGCTGGACTTCACACATAAACATTACCCTCTCTCGTGCAGTGGCTGGTCTGGCGCTGACGGCAGCGCTCAAGTTGACCCCTGCCGAGTTTGACCGGCGCTGGCAAGAGGGCGGGCTGAGTGATGCAAACCTGGGGGACTTACACAACATTGGCCTAAAGGACCCAGCCGGCCGGCAGTGTGCGGCAGCTGAAGCCCTGGGCGAGCTGCTGCAGGCAGTGGACGGCCTTCCTGGCCCGCTGCAGCCGCAGTACCGGCAGCAGGGCGAGGCGCTGGTGAAGCGCTCCGCCGCCCTGTGGCGTGCAGCGCCATCTGCGCTGCATGCCAACTGGAGCAGCCTGCAGCAGCTGGGGCTCAGCAGCAGCCAGGTTGTGGCAGCGGTGCAGCAGCAACCAACGGTGCTTGTTTACAACTGGGATGGCGAGGCCAAGCAGTGGCTGCTGGCCTGGGTGCAGCAGGAGCTGGGCCTGAACCCGCTTGACTTCCTTACCCGCCACAATCGTGCTCCTACTCGCAGCGTGGCAACACTTGCCATGCGCGCCGACTTCCTGCGGCAGCATCGCCCTGCTGTGTGGGAAGAACTCCTTTCCAATGGCACACACCCAGTGCTGCGGCTGCTGGGTGAGACGAAGCGTTTTTGTGCACGCGCCGGCTGCACCAAGGCCGAGCTTGATGCCTTCAACCGTGCCTGGCTGGCCACTCCAGCGGGGCGGCGCTGGGGCGCCAAGCCACGGGTGGTGGCACGCAAGACCGCATGACCGAATTTACCGAATATACCAAATTTACATGCTGTTTCCTTCACATACCTTTCTGGGCACCGCCATCAGCGGCCCTCGTGTCCCGCACACCTTCAGCATCCCAATGTGTAATTTGTGCACCAATCAGGCACACAGCTAGGGAATGCTGCTGCCTTGCCATGCTGATAGCAATGAACCGGCTAGTTGAAGCGAGGACTTCATTTGCGTCTGTGCTTGTGTGGCCAACAGGTATGGATGAGTTGCTGAGTACAAGCAGCGGGCGTCCGGGCGCCCAGCTAGGCTTGCCCAGTGCCGCTCTTGCTCGTCAGTCCCCGGCACGCCTGACACTGCATGCGGATGTGCAACCCGGTCAAGCATATCCAACTGCCTTTCAGCCTGTACATGTCAGCCTGTAGCAACAATCGCCATGCGCGCTATTTTCTACGGCAGCACCGGCACGGGCTGAAACTTTGTCCCGCGGCACGGGCCCGCTGCTGTCCCTGCTGACGACAACAATAGAGTTCTGCTCCCGTGCCGGCTGCACCAAGGCTGAGCTCGATGCCTTCAACCGCGCCTGGCTGGCCACACCCGCAGGGCAGCGCTGGGGCGCCAAAAACCGTTGGGTGCAGCGCCGCACAGAAAAAAATGCTGCTTAAGCTTCTGCATTGCTTTGCATCGTCTTCCTAGCATGTTCTGAATTCGATAGGATGTAACACATGAGGCATGCCATCGTGCAATACGAGACCAATGCAGCAGCAGGAACGGCAGCCCAGCCATCATCCGACAGACAGGTAGCTGCGCCGCCTGAAGTTGTCGACTGCCAGCCGCAGCATGGCGTTCAGCGTCGCGGTCTGGCTGCTGAACCGCCTGCGGAGAGCAGGGCAGGGAGGGCAGGAGACGGGGTTGCAAGGAGCCTTAGAAGCTATAGCTGTGCGCAGCTTTTTACTTGGCGTGGAACACTGGAAGGTGCTTGTATTGAGTAGACAGGACAAGAGAGGCGGAGATGCAAGCAAGCAGGCCATGATAACAATTGAAACCAGGACAGCGGCAGTTCCGCAAAGCCTCACCTGTCGTGCTCCACCACCTCCAGCCGCGCCTGCAGCACGTAGGCGCCCCACCCGCTGCTCCCCTCCTCGCCGCTGCTGCTGCTGGGGCTGGCCGCCTGCTGGCTGCGGGCAGGAAATGAGGGGCAGGGAGAGGAAATGGGTTGAAATGCGGAGCGGGCAGGATGCTGCGGTGTGCCGAGTGTGGCGGAGAGGCTTGCTGGCTGCGGCAGGCGAACCAGCAACAACAACGTGCAACCCTGTGCCAGCAGTCCACAAACAGGTCGATGAGCATAAATCAGTTGCGGTAACCTCGCCGCAATCAACACTGACAAACTACACCCCAATGCGCCTGCCCCTTACCTGAACACTGCGTCGAACAGGTCGGTTTGCCGCGCATAGTCCTTTTCGGTCATCACCAGGCACACATGGCGGTACTGCCCGCTGCGCTGCAGCTCCTCTGCCCGCCTGCGGAGCAATGACAAGGGAAGTTGAGAGACACTTCAGAGCACGGTAGTCTTTCACAACAGCTGAGCAACAGCAACGAGCTCTGCACAGCTCTTCTAGGCAGGGCTTGAACACGTGCAGATGCACACCAGTCACAATGCCAAAGCTATCTTCCCCTGCCATGCCCTCACCCTATGGCTGCCTGCAGCTCCTCCAAGCTGAACATGTGGTGATCGTCGTACGTGCCGCAGCCCTCTATGTGCGCCGCTCCCAGCCGCTGCAGCTGCCGCGCCACGTTCTGCATGGGGCAGGCAGAGTTGATGCCACATGCTCAGCAGTTGCCAGAAGCAGAGCAGGAAACGAGGTTGCACACCACGCGCAGCAGCGTTGCTTCTCTACTGTCATTCACGTTTACTGCGCTCCCCCAGCAGGTTAGCATGGGAACACCAAATGCAGCAGGGCTTGCCTCTGGTTTGCCGATGCCAACCAGGCACACTACTGCGGCTCCATGCAGCCGGGAGAGCGGGATCACCTCCGCACTCAGCCCCGTCTGTATGCTCATGTCTGTGGCAGGAGAGGGATGGGGGAGGAGGCAGGCTGGGGCAGGCTGATGAGAGCCTGTGATGATACGATATGCTCTGGACCTGCTGCTCGCTGCACGCCTCAACATGCAGGCAGGCGGCATGCAAACGGGTGTGCTGCCTGGCTGCCGGCAGACCCTGCCGTGCACCTAGGCTGCTGGCTGCGGGGATGAGTGATCGCAGCCCCGCAGGCTCCATCTGAGTCTGCAGGCAGGCGGGACACCATATCAATAGAGCGGTTGGGTCAGCAATGCGGCTGGCATGTGCTGGTGGGCGTGCAGCACTGCTGCCAGCCTCTACCAGACATGCAGCAACAATCAAGAGAGCAGGCATGCCGCTGAACGAGGTTTGTGCAACGCCGTTGCTGAAAGAGGCTTGTGCAACGCCACGCTCAGCAGCAGCCTCTTTGGGGACATGTGAATCAACCCAGCAAGGTTGACGCTAAAAGAGCATCTCTCTCACCTGGAACAGGATGGTGTGCCGCGGCGCCAGGCTGGTCATCTGGCAAGCAAGGGCTTCTCGCCGCTCCGGCCCTGCAGCAGTGGTGGGAATGGTCGATTTCAAAGTGCGACACGGGATTGCATCGAACCAGCATGCCCTGGAGGCAGCCTCATCCCAGCACAGCAGTGCCCACGCACCCAGCAAGTCCACATTGTGCAGCAACCACCTTTTACACACTCGAGCAGTCCTCACAACTGGCAAACAAAACAAGAGAGGAGCAGCCACCCACCAAGCAAGTCCACGTTGTGCAGCACCAGCGCGTCCGCTCGTCGCAGAGCATCCTTTGGCTGCTCCCGCAGCGTACCCCTGCATGGGCAGGAATCAGCAGATCTGTGAAAGCTACGGCCAATTGCAATGTATGCAGCGCACGCAAGATGCGCCGCATGGGCAATACTACTGGCGTTTTGACTGCACTGCGTTGCAGGCGCAAAAGCGATGCTGCTCAGTAAAGTGATGCGCTGGCCGAGCCCTGCCCAGTCATGCTGGGCGGTGAATTGATGCGGGCACTGATGCCCCGCCCAGCTCACCGCGGCAGCAGGTGGCCGTTGCCAAAGGGGTTGAGGCTGTTCACCATCACTATCTCAAAGTCCCTGCGGCAAGAAGGGCGGCGCCAAGGAGTCACGGACACTGCATGAATTGCTGCAAGCTGCCATCTGCCAGGCACTAGGCAATGCTGGCAAGCTAAGCGGCACAATTGAGCAGACCAGCAGCAGCAGCAGCAGCAGCAGCAGCAGCAGCAGCAGGTGCTGCAGGCCGCATGCGGCAGTGGCAACAGATCGATACGAGGTGAGCAGCACAGCCCACACTACGTTAGTTGCAAAGCGCACCTGACCAGCGGCAGGTGCTGCAGGCCGTCATCTAGCAGCACCAGCCGCGTCTCTGGGTTCTCTCTGCAACGCAGGGTGTGGGCAGCAGCAGCGGTGTGGGCAGCGGAAGCACCTCAAGGCATGGGCAGCGGCAGCAGCGCGCACTGCTGTGGATGTGGTCAAACTTGCTGAGCAGCGCTTGCGGCAACTATTCTCGTAGTAGCCGCGACTGGTTGCACCTGTTGGTCGCACGCAAAGCTTGCCCAAGGCACTCTCGTGCTCCCGCTGACGACTCTTGACCACTGATCAAGCAGCCCGGCTGTAGGTCCGACCTGCTCACCAACTCAGCCAGCACACCAGCAGATACAGCTAGCAACCATAGCCCTGCAGCAACATTGCACCTGAGGTGCTCCCGCTTCCGCTGACGCGTGGCGCAGCTTCAGGTTAGCTTGCCCATCAATGAAAGCAAAGCACCAGCAGCTGAAGGTGCACCTGAGGTACTCCCGCGCTTCGGCTCAAGTCGTGGCGCAACTTTAGGTTGGCCTGCCCGTTAATGTTAGCAAAGCAGCAGCAGACAGCAGCACTAGCACACCTGAGGTACTCCCGCGCTTCTGCTGACGAAGTCGCCCGGTCGCTGACCACTATCGGCAGCCCCTCCAGCAGGTGCTGCAGCATCACCGTTTCGTCCACCGTGCCGCCGCCTCGCTGCAGAGCAGGCAGGAGCGGGTGGGAGCAGTGACAGGCTTGGGGGGGCACTACAGTGCAGCTGCAGCATCACCGTCTCATCCACCGTGCCGCCGCCACGCTGCAGAGCGGGCAGGTGGGAGCAGCAGCAGTGAGGAGGGTTGGGGGAAGCACTGCAATGGTACAGCTGCAGCATCACCGTTTCATCCACCGTGCCGCCGCCGCGCTGCAGAGTTGCAAGAAGGCAGGTGGAAGCAGCACTGAGAAGTTACAGGCAGCGGCCGGAAGCGGCCACAGCGGCGGTTCAGCAGCAGTAGTGGCAGCAGGGCACACACAGCATCGGCAGCAGTACGCCCCGCAGTGGCAAGAGCAGCAGCAGCAGGAGGTGCCCGCTTCCCCGCTGCACCCACTGCGCTGTGCTGCGGCAGCACCCACCTGCAGGATCATGGTCGGCATGCGGTGGCTGAGCGCGTAGTGGCGAGAGAGGTACTCGACAAAAGGCGTCTTGCCGGTGCCGCCGTTTGTCAGGTTGCCGATGGAGATGACAGGGCAGGGCAGCCCCAAGGAGCGCAGCACGCCTTGGCGGTAGAAAAAGTGGCGAGCGCCGTTGTAGGTGGCGTACAGCGAGGCCAGCAGGCGCAGCGTGGGGGCCAGCAGGTACTTGCTGGAGGCGGGGAACGTCCTGCGGCAGCGGGGGAGCAGGCGGCGGCGGCAGCGGCGGCGGCGGGTCGGTGGGTCAGCTGCGGGCGGCCGGCGCTATCCTGATCGCACATGGCCGCAGTCCGAGATACGGCAAACGGCGCCCCAAGCTGCTGGCACGACGCGTTGCATAAGGCGGCCAGCCGTCCAGCTGTGGGCAGCCCTGCACCCGGCCTCACTTGAGCGCGCTGTCGTCCACCTTCTGAATCTCGTGCACGCGCTGCCGCAGGCCCCAGAGCAGCCGCTCCAGCGGGCCCGCTCTCCGAGCCGCCGACATTCGCCCGTTTGCGGCCAGGAGGAGCCCGATCTGGAATGCAGGTTGCCGGGAAGACGATGCGAGCGGCAGTTGTGCCCCACGAGCGGGGTTGGGTGTCTGCGCTGTGCGGTGAGCCGGCGGCGCCAGCGCCGCTGTCGGAAGCGTGTGTGGGTGGGCTCAGCTGCCCTGCTTTACTCATTCAATATCAGAATGCGGTGCTCATGTTGGTTACCGTGGGCATCTCTGCCGGCTGATGGTCCGGTGCCAGGCTCCTGCACAATCTGAGAATGGTACGCCCTGCCTTGGCATGCCGCGTGCCTTCAATCGATTCTATTAAATATAAATATATGAACGAACCAAACGAACTTGGAGCGAAGAAGCTTAAGTTGCTGCTTTGGCTATATGCGCCGCTTCACCCTACGCGGCTTGGCGCCCCAGCGCAGCCCCGCGGGCGTGGCCAGCCAGGCGCGGTTGAAGGCATCAAGCTCAGCTGCAGTGCAGCCGGCCTGGGAGCAGAACAGCTTTGGCCTGGTCAGGAGCGTCAGGAGCGCGGCTGTGCCACGGGAAAGAGTGGCTTGCCACAGAGCAGGGCATTGCTGCCGCAGAAAGTCGGCGCGCATCGCAATCTTGGCAGCCCCGTACGTGACATAGCCAGCATGGCAGGTCAGAAAATCAACTGGGCTCAGGCCCAGCTCCTGCTGCACCCAGGCCAGCAGCCGCTGCTTGGCCTCGCCGTCCCAGTTGTAAGCAAGCACCGTTGGCTGCAACTCCACAATTGCCACAACCTGGCTGCTGCTTATGCCCAGCTGCTGCAGGCTGGCCCAGCTGGCACGCAGCGCAGAGGGCGCTGTGGCCCACAGTTGGGAGCAGCGCTTCACCAGCACCTTGCCCTGCTGCAGGAACTGCTACTGCAGCGGGCCAGGCACGCCGTCCGCCACCTGCAGCAGCTCGCCCAGGGCTTCGGCTGCCGCCCGCTGCCGGCCGGCTGGGTCAACATGGCTGATATAATTCAAATATCCGTTCAATGGTGGCTGTGTCGAGGCCCTCCGCCCGCAGTGCTGCGATGTTGGGTGCCAGGTCCTGTTGCACCTTCTCTTCGCCCATCCGCGTGCCGCTGACAGAGGCATGCCGCCGGCCTCTGGAAGGGACGGTTTTCGACCTTAGGCGGCTGATGCTGTCCGTGCTGAAGCCCTGCTGCCGCAGGAAGCGCCACAGCGGCAGGTCGTCGGCAGCTGCGTCAGCTGCTGACCCCGTCTCTGCTCCACTGCTGGCTGCAGCAGCCTGCGCAGGCGGCAGCTGCTGTGCCTTGCTGTAGTGCTCCGCCTGCCACCGCAGGCCTAATGTGCTGCTTCGCGGGGCAGGGCTGCTGCTACCGGCTCTGTTGCCGCCGCCCCACCGCCGTGCCTGCCGTTCATGAGCCGCCGCCGCAGGCCTGCTGCAGGTCGCGACACACAGAGGTGGTGCGCATCTGCACTGGCAGACAGAGCAGATTGATCAGGTGATGAATTTCATTCACCACTTCAAGGTCCACAATCCACTAGCCCTGTTCCCTGGCTGTTGAACAGTTACTGACGCATGCACCCAGCCGCCTTGGTTCAATCGCACTCACCGTGACGCCGCCAGCATGGCTGCTGCTCTATGGGCGGGGGCAGTCGGCAGTCCGACGTCACTATACCGGCGGCAGCCACAGCAGTGACCTACAGGCAAGGGAATTGTCGGGCGGTGAGTGCGGCCAGGGTAGAGACAATCACGTCGCCAAGTGAGCAGCGGCGAAGCGTCGGCGGCAGCAGCGGCTGTGGCGGCGAGGCTGCCGGCGGGCGAGGCGCAAGGCGCTTACCGGCGGTCGCTAGCAGAGGTCTTCAAGCGGATGGGTGGGCCGGCGGGCGCTGTGGCCGCCTGCTCCGAGCGCTTGCTGGGCGCTCCGGCAGGCTGATGAGCGCAGTTTACATCGAGCAATGCAAGGCGCTCAGCAAAGCCGCGCGTAAGGCTGCATGGGCGCAGCACCCGCCGCAGCGCAAGGTGGCGGCTTTGGATGGTGGGCCGATGTGGGGGCAAACACCAGAGGCTGGCCAGGGACACTGGATCAGGAGTGCTTGATTGTGGCATCCAACACGAGCTGATCAGCAAGAGCTGGTGCACCTAAACACGACAGCCGGCCGGCTCAGCGCTACGGGGAGTGGTCCGAACGTCTCCTCTGGCGACAGCAGCTGCCGCTGGTGCCCAAATCCGTCCACTGCTGCGCAGTTGACCCTTCCTAAGGGTCATGCAGCTGCCTTATTGAGTTACCTGACCAATAGGACACCCCCCAATCTCAGGAAGCTGGCACGCCGTATGTGCAATTCAGTCAGGCCTGCCGCCGCTGGCTCAGTTCGCCATCCTTTGCAGCTCTGCACGACGGCCTGTCACTAGCAGCCTCAATTCACACATGGACACGCCGCTGTTACAAGTGTTGCTGCTGATTCTTCTTCTTCTGCTGCTGCTACAAGCGCGTGGGCCGTTGAATGCCGCAGGCTGCTCCATGCAGCTGCAAACGCCCGGCTGCCACTTGCCAAATGTTATCACGTCGTCAGGAACAGGGTGGCCAGGCCCTGCAGAGCCGGAGCAGGGTTCGGCAGCCAGTCTTAAGGTCACCTTTGCATCACATCGATCAAAATCAAAGTGCGCACAGTCCACCCATCTTGGATGCCCGGCATGTGAAGCCATAAAGAGAGCGAGAAACAACACAAGTAGAGCGAAAATGCACCTGCAGGTACATCACAATCTCGGCGCCGCCCAGCTTGGAGGCCCGGCATTTGGAGCCATAAAGAAAGTGAGAAACAACACAAGTAGAGCGAAGAACACACCTGCAGGTACATCACAATCTCGGCGCCGCCCAGCTTGGAGGCCCGGCATTTG
>VFQQ010002299.1_pt1 | contig 22175 bp, 20 predicted proteins | sample 3512341 | NCBI WGS metagenome assembly VFQQ01 (sample SAMN10412373, study PRJNA504923) | tailings metagenome | isolation source: Relicate 2 Philex TSF1 revegetated site | place: Philippines: Tuba, Benguet | collected 2017-08-29 | reverse complement strand
GAGGTCCATCCCTTCGGCGTCGACGCCCGGCTCGAGGAGCCGATGGTCGAGCTGTTCGAGCGGATCGAGCGCGACATCGCCCCGCTGGAGGCGGTGATCTTCAACATCGGCGCGAACGTGAACTTCCCGATTCGCGACACCACCGCCCGGGTCTACCGCAAGGTCTGGGAGATGGCGGCCTTCGCCGGCTTCCTGACCGGCCGCGAGGCGGCGAAACAGATGGTCCCGCGCGGTCGGGGCACGATCATCTTCACCGGCGCGACGGCGTCCTTGCGCGGCGGGGTCGGGTTCTCGGCCTTCGCCGGCGCCAAGTTCGCTCTGCGAGCCCTGGCCCAGAGTCTGGCGCGGGAGCTGGGGCCGGAAGGCGTCCACGTCGCCCACACGATCATCGACGGCGCTATCGACACGGAGTGGATCGCGACCAACTTCCCGCAGCGCTACGCGCTCAAGGACCAGGACGGCATTCTCGATCCCGATCACATCGCCGACGCCTACTGGAGCCTGCACGCCCAGCCGCGCGACGCCTGGACCCACGAGATGGATCTGCGGCCCTGGATGGAGACCTTCTGATGACCAAGACCCTCGAGTTCCTATTCGACGTCGGCAGCCCGACCACCTACCTGGCCCACAAGCGGCTCCCCGAGGTCGTCGCCCGCACGGGGGCGGAGATCGTCTATGTCCCGGTGCTGCTGGGCGGGATCTTCAAGGCGACCGGCAACGCCTCGCCGGCGATGGTCCCGGCCAAGGGCATCTACATGAACGCCGACATGGGGCGGTTCGCCAAGAAGTTCGGCGTGACGCTGAACATGAATCCCTACTTCCCGATCAACACCCTGCCGATGATGCGGATGATCGCCGGCCTGGTCGGCGACGAACGTTTTCCGGCGCTGGTCGACGCCCTGTTCGAGGCCATGTGGAAGGGGCGCAAGAACATGGGCGATCCGGCCGTGGCGAGCGAGGTGCTGAGCGCCGGCGGCTTCGATCCTGCGGAGCTGTCGGCGATCGCCGAGACGCCCGAGGCCAAGGATCGCCTGAAGGCCAACACCGAGGCCGCCGTCGCCCGCGGCGTCTTCGGCGCTCCGACCTTCTTTCTCGGCGACGAGATGTTCTTCGGCCAGGACCGGCTGGACTTCGTGGAAGAGGCGTTGGCGGCCCGAGCTTAGCGTCCTTCGAGACGCGGACCCTCGACAAGCCTTCGCACGCCGGGCCACCCTTCGTTCAACGATGAGAAGGGAAACGTCATGTCCGACACGCTGACCGAAGACTTTGCCGACGCTGCGGCGACCACCCTGGCCGAGGCTCTCGCCCATGGCCGGGTCTCGGCCCTGGAACTGGCCGAGGCGGCGATCGCCCGGATCGAGGCGCGGGACGGGCCGATCAACGCCGTGGTGGTGCGCAACTTCGACCAGGCGCGGGAAGCGGCGAGGGCGGCGGACGCGGCCCTGGCGCGGGGCGAGCGCCGGCCGCTGCTCGGCGTGCCGATGACGGTCAAGGAGTCGAACTGGGTCGAGGGCCAGCCGACGACCTGGGGCATGGACTTCTGGAAGGACTGGCGGGCGCCCAGGGACGGCGTGGCCGTCTCGCGGTTGAAGGCGGCCGGGGCGGTGATCCTGGGCCAGACCAACGTGCCGCCGATGCTGGCCGACCTGCAGAGCGACAACCCGGTCTATGGCCGCACCAACAACCCCTGGGACCTTAGCCGCACCTGCGGCGGCTCCTCGGGCGGCGCGGCGGCCGCCGTCGCGGCCGGGATGGTTCCCCTGGAAGCAGGGTCGGACATCGGCGGCTCCGTCCGCATCCCCTCGGCCTTCTGCGGCGTTTTCGGGCACAAGGCGACCTACGGCCTGATCCCGCTGGCCGGCCATACCCCGCCGGGGATCGAGGGCGTCGACACGCCCCTGGCCGTGATGGGACCGATCGCCCGCACCGCCGCCGACCTGACGCTGGGCCTCGACGTCATGGCCGGGCCGGTCGGGATGGAGGCCGTGGGCTGGCGTCTGGAGCTGCCCAAGGCCCGCCACGGCCGCCTGGCCGACTTCCGCGTGCTGATCCTGGATCAACATCCGCGCGCGGCGCTGGACGACGAGATCCGTCAGGCGCTGCACGACCTCGGCGACCGGCTCCAGGCCGACGGCGCCGAGGTCGCCCGCGGCAGCGACCTGATCCCCGACCTGGACGCGATGCACCGGACCTACATGGGCGTCCTCAATACGGCCATCACCCGTGGCGCGCCCGGCGCGGCCCCGCCCTCGGCGCACGAATACATGGCCCTGCTGGACGCCCAGCTGGCCTTCCGCAGGCAATGGGCCGAGCTCTTCGAGCGCTTCGACGTGGTGCTGGCCCCGGCCCATATGACCACCGCCTTCGCCCATGAGCCGAACCCGGACATGCGCGCCCGGCGGCTGACGATCAACGGCCGCGAGGAGGTGTATTTCGACACCCTGGCCTGGTCGGGCCTGGCGACGCTGCCGTTGCTGCCGGCCACCGCCGCGCCGATCGGCCTGAGCCGCGGCGGCCTGCCGATCGGGGTCCAGATCATCGGGCCGTACCTGGAGGATCGCACGACCATCGCCTTCGCCGGCCTGATCGAGCAGGCCTACGGCGGCTTCCGGGCGCCGCCCGGCTACTGAGCGCTCTGCGCTTTCAGATAGCGGGCGGCCCCCTCGTTGGCGGGGTCGAGGGCCAGGGAGCGGCGATAGTTCTCGATGGCGCGGGGCTTGTCGCCGATTACGGCGTAGCCCTCGCCGAGGCTGTCGAAGGCGTTGCCGCTCTCCGGGTTCAGCGTCGTGTTCAGCTTGAACAGCTCGACCGCCTGGCGCGGCCGGCCGCTGCGCAGCAGACGGTAGCCCCAGTCGTTGAGTTCGCCCTCGCCGAGACGGTAGTTCGGGTCCTCGCGCTTCAGCCCGACGACCACGTCCGGCGCGGTCGCGTAGTCCTTGCCGACCAGCCGGCTGCGTAGAGCGGCGACGCCGTTCAGCCGCATGCCGGGGATGTAGAGCGCGGCGATCTGGTCGATCAGGTCCTCCGGATAGGCGCCGCCCAGGTTGGTCAGCACCACCACGCCGACGTCGTCCTCCGGATAGAGGGTGAAGGCGCAGGCGCTGCCGCCCGTCATGCCCGCCGATCGGTGGACGGGACGGGTGTTGGCCATCCAGCTGACCGCCCAGTCGCCGGTCCTGCCGTTGTTGAACACATAGGGCGTCCAGAGCGCCTTGCGGCTCTCGGCGTCGAGCAGCCGGCCGGCCTGCAGCGCGATCAGCCAACGGGCGACGTCGTCGGCGGTGGAGACGATGCCCGTGGCCGTGCGGCGGCCTTCCGGCAGCTCCGAGTAGACATGCCGCATCTCGCCGGGCCCCATCGGGTCGACGAAGCGTCGATTGTAGGAGGTGACCTTGCCGGGGACGACGTCGAGGCTGTCGCCGAAGCTCGTCCGCGTCATGCCGGCCGGCTTGAACTGGCCCTCGGCGATGAAGCGGGTCGCCGGCCGGCCGGAGAGCTTCTCGAAGATCTGGCCGAGCAGGGCGGGGTTGGTCTGGCAGTAGGCGAAACGGTCGCCAGGCGCGAACGACAGCGGCATGGCGCGGACCGCCTTCCAGGTCGAGGCCTCGTCGTTGGCGATCAGGCGGCCGGTGTCGTTGCGGATGATGTTGGGCAGGCCGGAGCTGTGGCTGGCCAGCTGGCGGAGGGTGATCGGCCGCCAGGGCTCGGGCAGGTCGTCCAGGTAGCGCGAGACGGGGGCCGAGAGGTCCAGGCGGCCGGCCTGGACCAGCTGCATGAGCGCCACGCCGGTGAAGCCCTTGGTGCAGGAGTAGATCGGGAACAGCGACTCTGACGTCGCGGGCGCGCGGTAGCGGACGTCGGCCTGGCCCATGGCGCCCCGCTCGACGATCCGGCCGCCCTTGGTCACGGCGTACTGGACCGCCGGGACGCCTTGCCCGATCAGTTCTGTCCTGAGCAGGGCCTCGACCTGGGCGGCGGGCGTCGCGGCCTGGATCGGGGCCGGCCCATAGGTCAGGGCCATGGGCGCCGCCGCCAGCAGCACCGTACGTCTGTTGATCATGTCCTCGCTCCCCGACGAGGTCCCTCGCGGCGGGGAACAGATCACCGGCGGCCGGAGCGGCCTAGTGAAGCTTTGGTCATCTGGGCCGGGCGGTTATGCAGGGGACATGAGTCCGGTCTCCCGCCTGTGGCGCGCCGCGCCGATCTTGCTCTGCCTGGCCGTCCTGTTCTGGGCGGGCAACTCGGTCGCGGGCCGGGCCATGGCCGGCGTGGTTCCGCCGATGGGACTCAGCTTCTGGCGCTGGGTTCTGGCGCTGCTGCTCATCACCCCCTTCGCCTGGCCGCATCTGAAGACCGATCGGGCCGAGCTGATCCGGCGATGGCCGATGGTCCTGGCGCTGGCGGCCTCGGGCGTCGCCTCGTTCGGCGCGCTGCTCTATGTCGGTCTGCAGACCACCACCGCGTTGAACAGCGTGCTGATGCAGGCGGCCATTCCGCCGCTGGTGATGCTGTTCGGCTTCCTGCTCCTGCGCGAACGGACCACGACGGCCCAGACCATCGGCGTGGGCCTGTCGCTGCTCGGCGTGCTGGTGGTGATCGCGCAGGGGCGCCCCTGGGATCTGCTGCACCTGGACATCCATCCCGGCGACGGGATCATTCTCGTCGGGGTGCTGTTCTATGCCGGCTATTCCCTGCTGCTGAGGCGACGGCCGGCGGTGCATCCCCTGAGCCTCCTCTGGGCGACCTTCGCCCTGGCGGTGCTGCTGCTGGCGCCATTCTGGGCTTGGGAGCTGGGGCAGGGGCGCAGCGTCCCGCTGACGCTCCAGGCGATCGGCGGCGTTCTCTATGTCGCGGTCTTTCCGTCGTTCCTGTCGTACCTGTTCTTCAATCGCGGGGTGGAGCTGCTCGGTCCGGCGCGGGCCTCGCACTTCATGCACCTGATGCCGGTGTTCGGGGCGGCGCTGGCCGTCGTCCTGCTGGGCGAGAGCTTCCGCGGCTATCACGCCGTCGGCGTCCTGCTGATCGGGGCGGGGATCGGCCTGGCTTCGCTGAGGGGGCGGGCCGGCTAGCCTGCGTGCACCGCCGCCAGACCCAGAAGAGTCAGCGCCAGGCCGAGCCATTGCGGCCAGGCCAGACGCTCGCGGTGGTGCAGACAGGCCAGGCAGACGGTGATGGCGCTCTGCAGCGAGGCCAGCACCGTGACCACGGCCACCTGGCCGGTCGCCAGTCCCGCCGCCAGGGCCAGGAAGCCGCCGACCCCCACCGTGCCGGTGGAGAGCACGACGGGCAGGCCGGAGAGCGGGATCGCCATCGGCGCCCGCCGGATCGGCGCCGCGATCAGCAGCAGGCTGGCGCTGATCAGATAGTAGATCCACACCGGCCAGACCCCGCCCAGTTCAGGCACGGCGAAGCGGCCCTGGATCCAGAACTGCACGCCATAGGCCGCGGCGGCGAAGACGCCCCAGAGCGCGCCGCTCGAGCCGGTCGCGGCCTCGCCCTCGGCCCTGCGGGCGCCGACCAGCACCGCGCCGACGACCACGAGGCCGATGCCGGCCAGGGTGAAGGGGCCGACCCGCTCGCCGGTCGCCAGCGACAGGACCGCGGTCACCGCGCCGAAGGTGGCGGTGATGGGCGTGACGACGGAGACCTGACCAGTCTTGAGGCCCCGATACAGGGCCAGGGTGGCGACGACGCCCAGGGGGGCCGAGACGACCGCCGCGAACCAGGCTTCAGGCGAGGCGTTCGCAGGGACGGCGGCGCCGGAGAGCAGGATCCAGGCGCCGATCCCCAGCACGCCGACGCTCTGGGCGTAGAGCATCGAGCGATGGACGCCGAAGGAGCGGCCGGCGACGCTGATGAGGAAATCGGTCAGCCCCCACAGGAACGCCGCCAGAAGGCCCAGACCTACCGCCATGGCGACCTCAAGCTCCGATCAACGCTTGCCGTTCCTGGGGCGTCAGGGGACGCCAACGGCCTTCCGGCAGGTCGCCCAGGGCGACCGGGCCCACGCGGACGCGGAACAGATCCATGACCCGCAGGTCCACGAGTTCGCACATCCGGCGGATCTGGCGGTTGCGGCCCTCCTTCAGGACGAAGCGCAGGATGTTGTCGCCGGCCACGGTCACCTTGGCGGGGCGCAGCTTGCGCCCGTCGAGCTCCAGGCCGTGGCGGAGCAGGGCGATCTTGTCGCTGGAGACGTTGCCGAAGACCCGGACGACGTACTCCTTCTCCAGCTCCGACTCGGGGCCGATCACCGCCTTGGCGACGACGCCGTCCTCCGAGAGGATCAGCAGGCCGCGGGAATCCATGTCCAGTCGCCCGACCGGCGCCAGCTTGCTGTCGCGGTCGGGGATGGCGTCGCTCTCGCCCCACAGCGCCTTGCGGGTGAGCAGCCGAACGGCCGGGATCTGACCAGGGTCTGGCTGGCTGGAGACCACGCCGACGGGCTTGTGGATCATCACCGTCAGGGCCGACCCCAGACTCGCCGTGGCGCTGTCGCTCAGCGTCAGGGTCTGGCCCGGCAGGATCTTGCGGCCGACGTCCTCGACGACCTCGCCGTCGATCGACACCAGACCCTGAGCGATCAGGGCCTCGGCCTCGCGGCGGGAACAGACGCCGCTCTGAGCCAGCCAGCGGTTCACGCGCTGCGGTTCGGCGTCGTCGTAGGTGCGGGTCCAGGCCATGGGGCCTGTCTAGGGCCTGGAACCGGGAAGGGAAAGACGCGGGGTGGTCAGCCGTCCCCTCAAGCGCTAGAGGATGCAATCCATTCGCAATAGCAGAAAGTCGTCGTCCGCGTGGCGCATTCGTCCGATCATCCGCGCCCGGCCGGCGATCGGCGTCTGATGGCCGGCCTAGCGGCGGCGATTCTGCACGGCGTGATCTTCCTGGCGTTGAGCCGGGCGGCGTCGGACGGCGCGCGGGTCGAGGTTCCGGAAATCGCGGTGGAGCTCTTCGCCGCGTCGCCGGCCTGGTCCGAACCGGCGCCCTCGAAGCCTCAGATCGAGACATCGTCCACGGCTCCGGCGCGGGAGCCGACGCCGGCCGCCCGTTCGGCGTCCCAACCCGCAGTCGCGGCGCAGGTCGCGGCGGCTCCAGCTCCGATGTCTCCCCGGATCGTCCAGGGCGCGCCCGCGGCCGCCGAGACCGTCTTCGCGGCCGGGTCTTCGAGCGTGTCGGCTGCTTCGGCCGTCTCGACCGCCGGCGCGGGAGAGGCCGCGGCCGTCGGGGTGGGCGTCCGCCCGGCGGAAGATCCCTATCCCGCCCAGGTCCTGGCCTGGATCGAGCGTCACAAGCGCTACCCGGAACGCGGCCGTGCAGAAGCCCTGGAGGGTGCGGTGGTGATCGCCGTCACCCTGGATCGGCGCGGGCGCGTGCGGGCGGTCGACCTGATCCGCTCCAGCGGGCACGGAGTCCTCGACGACGCGGCGCTGGCGCAGGTGCGGAACGCCTCGCCGTTTCCGGTCGCCCCGGCGGACTCGACCTGGAGCCGCCGCCGCTTCGAGGCGCCGATTGTCTACCGGGTCCGCGCCGGGCGGGCCTAGAGGGTCTCCAGGAAGGCGACCAGCGCCCGGCGCTCCTCGGCGGTCAGGCCCAGGGGCTTCACCAGCGGCGAGGTCTTCGGAAACAGCGGATCGTTCGCCTGATCCGGCTGCGGCCGCAGCTGAGCGCCGCCCTGGTTGTAGAAGTTGACGGTCCCGGCCAGGGTCGGAAACAGACCGTTGTGCATGTAGGGACCGGTGGCCGAGACGTTGCGCAGCGTCGGGGTCCGGAACGCCCCCACGTCGGCCGGATTCTTGGTCACCTCGTAGCGCCCGAGGTCCTGCAGCCGTCGGCCGTAGAAGCTGAGACCCAGATTGTGGAACCTGCCGTCGGTGAACAGCGGCCCGCTGTGGCAGTTGGCGCAGCCGGCCTTGGTGCGGAACAGGTGCAGTCCCTGCAATTCCTCGTCGGTCAGGAAGCGGACGCCGCCGCCCTCGGCGGCGACCCGGTCCCAGCGGCTGCGGCGCGGCTTCAGCGAGCGTTCGAACACGGCGATCGCCTGGCCCACGCGCTCCAGCGTGATCGGCCGGTCGTCGCCGAACGCCTCGGAGAAGGCCTTGCGATAGGCTTCGTCGGCGTTCAGGCGCGTCTCGACCGTCGCGCGGTCGGCGGCCATCTCGACCGGATGACCGATCGGCTCCAGGGCCTGAGCCTCCAGGCTCGGGGAGCGGCCGTCCCAGAACAGCGAGGGCGCCCAGGCCACGGCGAAGAGGGGCTGGGCGTTGCGCCGCCCCCGCTGGCGGTCGTGGCCGAAGGAGGTTCGCAGGCCGTCGCCGAAGGCCAGCTCGCGATTGTGGCAGGAGGTGCAGGCGAACTGCCCGGACTTGGAGAGCCTTGGTTCCTCGAACAGGCGCTGGCCCAGCGTGAGCTTGGCGGGCGTCGAGGGGTTGTTCGCCGGCTGCGGCGCGGGCGGGAGCGGTCCGAACTCGGTGAAGACGGCTCCGTCCGACAGCGTGGGGCGCGGCCAGGTCGCCGGCGGCCCGGCATAGAGCTCGCGCAGCGTCGGCGTCCCCTGGGAGGACGCCGCGCCGGCGACGACGAAGGCCCCGGCCACGACGGCCGCGGCCAGGGCGGTTCTTCCGAGCATCAGAACGTGTACTTCGCGCCGACCCAGATGGTCCGGCCCAGCTGGTAGGGCTGAGCGACGCTGACGTTGTCGCGGTAGGGGATGGAGTCGAGCAGGTTGTCGACGCGGGCGTCGAGCGTGACCGTGCCCCACTGGTTGCGGACGACGTCGGCGGTGAGGTTCAGGTTGAAGTCCACCGACGGATCGTACTTCACCTTGTCGTAGATGTCGTAGGTCACGGAGCCGATCCTGATGTTCACGCCGGTGTCGGCGATGCGCTCGAACTCGCCCCGGAAGCGGGCGTTGATGTTCAGCTTCACCCGATCGTCCCACCAGGTGGACTGATAGTCGGCGTTGACGATGAGCGGCGCGGCGTAATCCTCGCGCTGGTTCTCGGCCAGCACCGAAGGCTTCGAGCGGACCTCGCCCTTGTAGTAGACGTACGTGCCCTCATAGAGCTCGTCGTCGGGCTGGAGGAAGTAGTCGATGTTGCTGGTCTTGGTCTCGGACCAGCTGGTCGACAGGCCTACGGAATGGCGTCCGAACGATCGGTTCCATTCCAGGCTGAGGCCCTGGTAGCTGCTCTCGCCCTCGTTGGTCACCGAATAGGTGGTGTAGGTCGCCACCCGACCCAGCTCGCTGATGTACTCGGTGCGCACCGCCGCCGAGCGGGCGAACTCCTGGCGTCCTTCACGCTTGATGCCTCGGATGCGGTACTGGCCGCCGAACAGCGGGCCGGTGAGGGCGATCGTCAGTTCGTCGGAATAGGGGGTGTCCAGATCGGCGTCGGCGTACCGCGTGACGAGCGAGTGGTTGATGAGCCGCCAGTCGTCGTTCCAGGTCCGCAGGCCGCCGCTGGTCGTCGCCGCGCGGGCGTAGCGGTAGTTGCCGGGCTGCTCGTCGCGCAGGGCGTAGCCCAGGAAGCTGCGGGCATAGTAGCGATTCAGGCCGAGCGTCGCGGTGATCCCGAACGGCAGCTCGCGCGTCGCCGAGAAGCGCGGGGCGATGTCCCAGTTGCCGAGGAAGCTGTCGTGCTCCAGGCGCAGGCCGCCGCGCATCGTGAAGCCGGCGACGGTGAAGGTCTGCTCGCCCCAGAGCGCGGCCGTCTCCATCGAGGCTTCGGCCTCGTAGGCGAGGTACTCGAGCCGCTCGGAAAGCGCATAGGCGCCCGAGACGCAGGACGGCCCCTCGTTGGGGTCGGCGCAGCGCGTGCTCGGGCTGATGTCCGTGCGGGTGTAGGCGTAGGTGGTGAACGGCCGCTTCCGATAGGCCTCGACGCGGGTCAGGTCGAACCCGGCTCGGAGATCGCCGCCGAGCAGGGGTTGGGACCAGGTTCCCTTCAGCGTGTAGGCGCTTTCGCGCTGGTCGAGCGGACCGATGAAGCCGTTGGTGCATTGCGTGCCGGCGGGACACCAGTCGATGCCGGTGCCCACCCGGGCGACGTTGTACTGGACACGGGCGCCGTCGCGGCCGCTTTCGGAACGGGAGAAGCTGCCCTCCAGCGTCCAGTCCGCGTCCCCGCGCCGTCCGGCCAGCGCCAGCCGACCGGTCCAGCCGCCGCCTTGGGTCGTCACCATGTTGTTGATCCCGATCGAGTGGGACGACTGGGATTCGTACGGCGTGTAGGTGAGCTGGCCGGTGAGGAGGACGCCGGCGGGCAGGTCGACGATCGCCTTCAACAGAAAGTTCTCGCTCAGGCTCCGCTGGCCGAAGGCGACGCCGCCGTAGTTGGCGCTCTTGAAATAGGTGACTTCGGATTCGCTGCGGCCGTAGCCGGCGAGCAGCCGGACCCGCTCGTGGATCGGGATGTCGAACCGGACGCCGTAGCGGGTCTTCTCGTATTGCGGCTTGGCCGGAGGCGCGGCGCCGTCCAGCTCCGCCAGGGTCGCCGGGGAGATCTTGAACGTGGTAAGGCCCGTGCGGGTGGCGTTGTAGTAGAGCTGCCCGCCGAACTCCCGGGCCGGATCGCGCGTCGCGATCTCGACCACCCCGCCGGCGAAGCGCCCGTACTCGGCCGAGACGTTGGAATCCCGCACGGTCAGGCCGCCGACCAGATTGGAGTCGACCCAGAAGGCCTGCGGCGACGTGTTGGCGATCTCCGAATAGTTTTCCGGGTCGTCCCGCGTGCTGTCGAGGCGCGTGCTGGCGTCGACCCCGTCGAGCAGGAAGAGGTTCTCGTTGACCCGGCCGCCGGAGATGGAGAGCTGGGAAGGTCGCAGGTCCTGCAACTGCTCGCGCGTGGCCAGGCCTTCCCTGAGGCTGAAATGGACGGTCGGCAGCGCCTTGAGCAGCTGGTTGACGTCGCCCGAGCCGGGGGCGCGGGTCGAGATGGCCTCGGCGTCGTAGATCGAGGTCCCGGAATCGAGCGGGTCGCCGAAGCGATAGGCCGGGGGCGCCTTGGCGTCGGTCTCGACGACGACGGCGGGCAGGGCCTCGGCAGGCGGCGTCGCCGCCTGGGCGAGGGCCGGACGCGCGAAGGCGGTCAGCGCGGCGAGGCCCGCGCCGGCGAGAAGCAGACTCTTGAACATGGAAACCCCCAGCGGCCCGATACGAAGCGGTCAGTTCGGCCGCGAACGGGCGTTCTCTAGGGGAGGGTTGTTAATAATGCAAGCGACTCGCAATTGCATTTCTGTGCGGCGCGGCCATGTCGGAAACGTGACGAAAGTTGTGGGCCGATGAAGGCTTGCCCGGGGCATAGGGACCGTCAAACTTGAACAGACGCGCAAAGCGGCCACATATCTTGCTGTAAGGGCCCGACCGTTCCGTTGTCGGGCCAGCGCGGCGCCGCTTCCGGGCCGCGCCGAGGAGATTGGAATGACCGACATCCGTACGCTTCCGGTGTTGCCGCTGCGGGACATCGTGGTGTTTCCCCATATGGTCGTCCCGCTGTTCGTGGGACGCGACAAGTCCGTGCGCGCGCTCGAAGAGGTCATGCGCACCGACAAGCAGATCCTTCTGGCCACCCAGAAGAACTCCGCCGACGACGATCCCGCCACCGACGACATCTACGACGTCGGGGTGATCGCCACCGTGCTGCAGCTGCTCAAGCTGCCGGACGGCACCGTGAAGGTGCTGGTCGAGGGCAAGACCCGCGCCGCCGTGGTCAAGTTCACCACCCGCGAGGACTACTACGAAGCCGAGGCGGCCGAGATCGCCGAGGACGCCGGCGAGGAGCATGAGGCCGAGGCCCTGTCGCGCGCCGTGGCCGAGCAGTTCGAGAACTACGTCAAGCTCAACAAGAAGATCCCGCCCGAGGCCCTGGCCTCGATCCCGCAGATCGCCGAGCCGGGCAAGCTGGCCGACTCCATCGCCGCCCACCTGTCGGTGAAGATCGGCGACAAGCAGCAGCTGCTCGAGATCTTCGATGTGGTGAAGCGCCTGGAGAAGGTCTTCGCCCTGATGGAAGGCGAGATCAGCGTCCTGCAGGTCGAGAAGAAGATCCGCTCGCGCGTGAAGCGCCAGATGGAGAAGACCCAGCGCGAGTATTACCTCAACGAACAGCTCAAGGCGATTCAGAAGGAGCTGGGCGAGGGTGAGGACGGCCGCGACGAAGTGGCCGAGATCGAACTGCGCATCAAGAAGACCCGCCTCAGCAAGGAAGCCCGTGAAAAGGCAATGGCCGAGGTGAAGAAGCTGCGCTCGATGAGCCCGATGTCGGCCGAAGCGACCGTCATCCGCAACTACCTCGACTGGATGCTGTCGATCCCGTGGGGCAAGCGCAGCAAGATCAAGAAAGACATCAAGAACGCCGAGAAGGTGCTGAACGACGACCATTACGGTCTGGAGAAGGTCAAGGAGCGTATCCTTGAGTATCTCGCCGTGCAGCAGCGCTCCGGCAAGCTGAAGGGCCCGATCCTCTGCCTGGTCGGCCCGCCGGGTGTCGGCAAGACCTCGCTCGGCAAGTCGATCGCCAAGTCGACCGGCCGCAACTTCGTGCGCGTGTCGCTCGGCGGCGTGCGCGACGAAGCCGAAATCCGCGGCCATCGCCGCACCTACATCGGCTCGATGCCCGGCAAGGTCGTGCAGTCGATGAAGAAGGCGAAGACCAACAATCCGCTCTTCCTGTTCGACGAAATCGACAAGATGGGCCAGGACTTCCGCGGCGATCCGTCTTCGGCGCTGCTGGAAGTGCTCGACCCCGAGCAGAACAGCACCTTCAGCGATCACTATCTGGAGGTCGATTACGATCTCTCGGACGTGATGTTCATCTGTACCGCCAACAGCCTGCGCATGCCGCAGCCGCTGCTGGACCGCATGGAGATCATCCGCATCCCCGGCTACACCGAGGATGAAAAGGTGCAGATCGCCATCCGGCACGTGCTGCCCAAGCTGGCCAAGGACCACGGCCTGAAGGACGAGGAGTTCATCGTTCCGGAAGCCGCGATCCGCGACCTGATCCGCTACTACACCCGGGAAGCCGGGGTGCGGTCGCTGGAGCGGGAGCTGGGCAACCTGGCGCGGAAGGTCGTGCGCGACCTGGCCCGCGAGAACGTCGCCTCGATCACCATCGACGACGAGCGGCTGGCCAAGTACGCGGGCGTCCGCAAGTTCCGCTACGGCGAGACGGACGAGGAAGATCAGGTCGGCATCGTCACCGGCCTGGCCTGGACCGAGTTCGGCGGCGACATCCTCACCATCGAGGCCGTCCGCATGCCGGGCAAGGGCCGGATGTCCATCACCGGCAACCTGAAGGACGTGATGAAGGAGTCGATCTCGGCGGCGAACAGCTACGTCCGCTCCCGGGCCCCGCACTTCGGCATCAAGCCGACGGTGTTCGACCGGACCGACATCCACGTCCACGTGCCCGACGGCGCCACGCCCAAGGACGGCCCCTCGGCCGGCGCGGCCATGGCCACGGCCATGGTCTCGGTCCTGACGGGCAACCCGATCCGCAAGGATATCGCCATGACCGGCGAGATCACCCTGCGCGGCCGGGTCACCGCCATCGGCGGCCTGAAGGAGAAGCTGCTCGCGGCCCTGCGTTCCGGAATCAAGACCGTGCTGATCCCGCAGGAGAACGAGAAGGACCTGGCGGACATCCCCGAGAACGTGAAGACGGCGCTGGAGATCGTGCCGGTTTCGACGATCGACGAGGTGCTTGCCCGGGCCCTGACCCAGCCTCTGACGCCGATCGAATGGAACGAATCCGAAGAACCCGTTGCTGCGCCTGCGAAGGCGGACGAAGGGGATGTTGACGCGGTCGTGACCCACTAACCCGGGCCTCGCCTGGGAGAAGGTCTAGTTATCACCGTTAATTTGGGCCGTCCGGGCGAAACCCGGGCGGCCTTTCGTTTGACGCGATTTCGCCTTCCTCCATAATCCTTTGCTGGCGCTGGGCTCGCCCCTGGGGGGATGCGGCGCCGCACAACATTCTGGCTGGGAGAATTCCATGACCAAGGCCGAACTGGTCGCCGCCATCGCCGATGGCGCCGGTCTCACCAAGACGCAGGCTGCTGCGGCTCTGCAGGCCTTCACCGATGCTGTGACCGGCTCGCTGAAGAAGGGCGACGACGTCCGCCTGGTCGGCTTCGGCACCTTCAAGGCGGTCAGCCGCGCCGCGGGCACCGCCCGGAACCCGCGCACGGGCGCGACCGTCGCTCGTCCGGCGTCGAAGACCGCCCGCTTCCAGGTCGGCGAAGGCTTGAAGTCGGCCCTGAACGGCTGACGTCGCCGTTCCGGTTCTAGACTGAGAGGCGGCCGCTCGGGACGGGGCGGCCGTTTCCGTTTTTCAGGGGGCGCGGCTTTCATTGGCGTCGAGGCGACGCTAAAGACCCCCTCCGCACGCATCGACGTGCATGGGCGGCTAGCTCAGCTGGTCAGAGCATCTCGTTTACACCGAGAGGGTCGGCGGTTCGAACCCGTCGCCGCCCACCATGTCTCTTCAAGGCCGTATCGAAGCGGCCATTGCTCTCAGCGCACGGAGCGTTAAGCTCGATTCACCACTGGATCCCGCGTCCGACGCGGGGAGAGGGGGCGTCGAGGTTGAGCGAGCTATCCTCAGTCCGGACGGGGGCGTCGGCCTGGACCGACAAGACCTACCTGCGCGCCGTCTGGTCGGAGATCGCCAAGGATCGCCTGATCTATCTCGCCATAGCGCTGCACGTCCTGGGGGCCGCCGTCCTGGCCTGGACGCTCGGCGCGCCGGAGAAGCTGGTGTTCTTCGCCTATCTCGGGGTGTGGCTGCCCGGCGTGGCGGCCGTGCTGGCGCTCTATCTGCTGGCGGTCGAGGCGCCGCCCTGCCTCATGGCGGGGCGCGGGCGGAGGCTGACCCATCTGCGCCTGCGGGCGCCCGACGTGCTCAATCCCAGGGTTCCGGCGGCCCTGTGCCTGATCCTGGCGCTGATCCTCCTCCACGGCTCGTTCACCGCCGTGAAGAACATGCTGGCGGACCTCAGCCCCTTCCAGTGGGACCAGGCCCTGGCGATGGCCGACCGTACGCTGCACGGCGGGCGGGATCCCTGGCTGTGGCTCCAGCCGCTGCTCGGCCATCACTGGGTCACCCGCGTGCTGCAGCTGATCTACACCCTCGGCTGGGTCACCGCGCTCTGCGTCTTCACCACCCTGCTGGCCCTGTCGCGGCGGCTCGAGCATCTGCGCATCCGGTTCTTCGTCACCTACGTGCTGTGCTGGGTGCTGATCGGCAACCTGATGGCCGGCCTCTTCCTGTCGGCGGGGCCGGTCTACTACGGCGAGGTGACGGGCGACCTGGCCCGCTTCGGCGCGCAGGAGCAGTACCTCGGCTTCAGCAAGGGCATGGCCTACTCCAGCTTCGACCTGCAGCACATGCTGTGGACCTTGCACGAACAGGGCCGGACGCAGCTGGGCACCGGCATCTCGGCCTTCCCGAGCCTGCATGTCTCGATGGCGACGCTGTTCGCCCTGACCGCCTGGGCGATCGATCGGCGCTGGGGCTGGCTGGCCACGGCGTTTCTCGTGATCACCATGGCCGGCTCGGTGCATCTGGGCTGGCACTACGCCCTGGACGGCTATGTGGCCGTCGTCGTGACCGTCGCCATCTGGTTCGGCGTCGGCGGGCTGGAGCGGCGACTGGCCCGCTAGAGCAGGGCCTCGATCGCGTCCTCGGCCGAGCGGTCCGCGGCGTCGGCCGCTATCCCCCGGCCCAGGTGCTGAGCCGAGGCCCTGTGCAGGGAGCCGTCGAGCAGCTGTTCGACCGCGGCGCGGATCGCCTCCGGTTCGGCGGATCGCTCCAGCATCAGCCCGGCTTCCCGGGCGACGACCCGGATGGCGTTGTCGCGCTGGTCGCGGATGGCCGGAATGACCAGCAGGGGCTTGCCCGCCATCAGCGGGCGCAGCACCGAGCCATATCCGCCGTGGGTGACCACGGCGGCGGCCTGTTCGAACAGCAGGCTGTGCGGCGCGCTGCGGACGATCCGGATGTTCTCGTCGCCCATGAACGTGTCGGGGTCCACTGCGGGGCCGAGCGTGACGACGGCCCGGACATCCATCGTCTTCAGGGCGGCGATCACCCGCGCCAGCATATCTTCCTGGGCTTCGTACATGGTGGAGGAGGTCACCACGACGAGCGGCCGCGGGTCGTCGTCGCTCCAGGGCGAGGCCCAGTCGGCGACGCCGACCGGATCGGCCAGGTAGGGGCCGACATAGGCGAACGGCTCGGTCAGGATCTCCGGCGCGAAGTCGAACGCCCGGCTGGCGCCCAGCAGGATCTTGCGGGCGACGCGGGTCTGGTCGAACAGCGTCGGCAGGGCGGCCAGGCCGAGGCCGGCGCGAGCCTGGTTCAGTCCCGGCAGCGCCATGTCGAACAGCTGGATCAGGACGCCGCGCAGGCCGGCCTGCATCTCGATGTCGGCCTCGCTCTGCGCCGCCGCCATGCCGGCGCCGAACGGCGGGACGCCGGGAAGGGTGGGCAGGGACCAGATGCTGGCGGTGAACAGCGCCAGCGGAACATCCGTCGCCTCCGCCGCCATCATGACGCCGAACAACAGCTCCTGGCTGACGATCAGGTCGGCGGGGAAGGTCGCCAGCGTTTCGCGCACGTCCTGAGCATAACGGGCCGCCGGCCCGACCATCAGGTGGTCGCAGAGCCGCTGAATGCTCTCCAGAGGAGTGGTCGCCTCCCAGTCGCGCAGCAAGTCGCTGTCCCGGGACTTGTCCGTCCGTGACGGCGCGACGCGCCAGGCCTGGAAGGGCAGGGCGAAGGCGTCGGCGTCCGGCGCGTTGCAGGCGTCGCTGAGCACCAGGACGTCGTGGCCGCGGGCCTTGAGGCCTGCGGCGACCATCAGCATGGGCTGGACGTGACCGCCGCCTTCCCAGGTGGCGAACAGAATTCGGGCCATGGGCGCTCCCCTTCGACGGGGCCGACTAACCGGCGTCGGGCCGGGCGCGCAAGCGAGATTGACGTTCGAACCAAAAGTGATATCACTTTGCTACCACTTCTGGAGGGGCCGATGGCCGAACACGCAAGCATCAACCGCACCGCCGAACGCGTCGGCGGAGGCATGAACGGCGGGCTGATCCTGCTCGTGCTCCTGGCGGCCCTGGTCGCCGGCGTCCTGGCGCTCATCCAGATCAAGTCGCCGGGCGGCGCGTTGCTGGGCGTAGCGGGCATCGTGACGATCGTTTTCGCCACCTTCGGCCTTGCCGGATTCTACACGCTGCAGCCCAACGAAGGCGCGGCCATCACCCTGTTCGGGAACTACAAGGGGACCGACCGCGTCACCGGCCTGCGCTGGGTGCTGCCCTGGTACGGCCGCAAGAAGATCAGCCTGCGGGTCCGCAACGTCACCAGCGAGACGCTGAAGGTGAACGACAAGCGCGGCAACCCGATCGAGATCGCCGCCAACGTCGTCTGGCGGGTCGCGGACTCGGCCCAAGCCCTGTTCGACGTCGACGACTACGCCGCGTTCATCAACATCCAGATCGAGACCGCCCTGCGCGAGGTCGCCCGGCACTACAGCTACGACCATGCCGAGGACGACGAGCCGACCCTGCGCGCCGACGCCGAGATCGTCGGCGAGCGGCTGAAGGAGGATCTCCAGACCCGCGTCGCCGTGGCCGGCATCGCCATCGACGAGACCCATCTGATGCATCTGGCCTACGCGCCGGAGATCGCCGGCGCCATGCTCAAGCGCCAGCAGGCCGAGGCCGTCCTGGCCGCGCGGCAGAAGATCGTCGCCGGCGCCGTGACCATGGTCGAGAGCGCCCTGCAGCAGCTGAGCGAGCGCAGCGTCGTCGAACTGGACGAGGAGCGGAAGGCCGCGATGGTCTCCAATCTCCTGGTCGTCCTCTGCGCCGATCGCGAGGCGCAGCCCGTGGTCAACACCGGCACGCTCTACGGGTGACCGGGCGTGGCCAGCCCCAGTAAGCGTGCGTTCCTGATGCGGGTGAAGCCCGAGGTGCTCGAGACGATCGAGCGCCTCGCGGCGTCCGAGCTGCGCAGCGTCAACGCGCAGGTCGAGATCCTGCTGCGGGAAGCTCTGGCCCGGCGGGGGATCTCTCGCCTGGGACGGGAACCGGACGACGGCTGAAGACTTTGAACAGGCAAGTCATCGGGCTTGTCGGATCATGGTCTTGCAGGACGCGCCGGAACACCGGGCCGCACGCCTCGTCGACACCACCATGCTGTTCGCGCCGCGCAGCGGCGGCGTGAAGCGATATCTGCTGGCCAAGCGGGCCTGGCTGTCGCGCAACCGTCCGGAAATCCGTCACACCCTGGTCGCGCCCGGGCCGCGGGACTTCTACGACGGCCACGGGCGGGTTTCGATCTACGCCGCGCCGCTGCCGTTCGGAGACGGCTATCGCTGGCCCCTGTCGAAGACGGCCTGGATGGAGCGGCTGATCCGGCAGCGCCCCTCGATCATCGAGGCCGGCGATCCCTACACGCCCGGCCTGGCGGCTCAGAAGGCCGGCGACCGTCTGGGCGTGCCGGTGGTCGGCTTCTGCCACACCGACCTGGCCGCTCTGGCCGCTCTGCATATCGGCGACTGGGCGGAGAAGCCGGTGCGCAAGCGCTGGGCGACGATCTACGGCGGCTTCGACCAGGCCGTGGCGCCCAGCCGGTTCATCGCCGAGCGGCTGATCGAGGCGGGGGTGAAGGGCGCCGTCGCCCTGCCGCTGGGCGTCGACACCGAGGTCTTCCATCCCGACCGGGCCGACCGTGAGGCGGTGCGCCGCGAACTGGGGCTTGCGGCCGGCGAGCGCCTGCTGGTCTTCGCCGGCCGTCCGGCGCGGGAAAAGCGGCTGGACGTCCTGGTCGAAGCGGCCGAGCGGCTCGGCGATCCCTATCGCCTGCTGTTGATCGGGGCCGGCGCGGGCGCGCCGCCGTCGGACCGCACCATCCAGCTGGACTATGTGCGCAGTCCCGAGAATCTGGCGCGGCTGCTGGCCAGCTGCGACGCCTTCGTGCACGCCAACGACGCCGAGCCCTTCGGGCTGATCGTGCTGGAGGCCATGGCCTGCGGGCTGCCGGTCGTCGGCGTCGCCGCCGGCGGGGTGGCGGAGTCGGTCGACGAGGCGGTCGGCGCCCTGGCGGCGCGGTCCGACGGGCGGGCGATGGCCGAGGCGATCGACGCGCTGTTCGGGCGCGATCTGGAGGCTGTCGGCCGGGCGGCGCGCCTGCGAGCCGAGGTGCGGCACGGCTGGAACGCGGTGTTCGAGCGACTGTCGGCCATCTACGCCCGTCTGACCGGCAATCCGGCCTTCGTCGCGAACCCGGCCTGAGCGGCTAGCGGGCGTTCGGCGCGGCGTATTCCAGGCCGGCCAGCCGCTGGAACAGCCGGACGATGCGCCAGGTGCGCCACCCGTGCGAGCGATGGGTTTCGGCGAAGGCCAGCATCAAGGCGCCGAGGTCTTCCTCGCGCACCGCGGCGGCCGCTTCGGAAGGGGTGAACCAGACGCGCGCGCGCTGGCGGCGCTCCGGCCAGTCGGGGAGTTCGGTCTCGACCCGCAGCGGGTAGAGCGAGGCCACGATCGACCGCGCCTCGCCGGACTTCAGGGTCTTGTCGTAGCCGAAGCTGCCAAACGGCTCCCCGGCCACTTCGCCGCGGACGCCGGCCTCCTCGAAGGCTTCCTGGGCCGCAGCCTCGGAGTCGACGCGGTCCTTCATCGGCCAGCCCTTGGGCGTGACCCATCGGCCCGTGTCGCGCGAGGTCACCAGAAGGATTTCCACGCGCGGAACGGTCCGATAGCAGAGCGCCGCCACCTGGCGGGTCCGCTCCCCCTTAGCGCCCGACTCGATCATCAGGACCCGGATTAAACCAGGCCGCCGGCGCCGCAACCGGAAATGCGGCGGCCGGGGACTTTCAGGCGCCCCGGGCGGGGCTGCGGCGTGGAGCGGGCGGTCATTTGAACAGCTGACTGACGCCGTAGAACAGCGCGCCCATCAGGCCGGCGGCGGGCAGGGTGATGACCCAGGCCCAGACGATCTGCTGCGCCACGCCCCAGCGGACGGCCGAGACGCGACGGGCCGCGCCCACCCCGACGATGGCGCCGGTGATGGTCTGGGTCGTCGAGACGGGGATGCCGAAATGGGTGGCGAGGAACAGGGTGATGGCCCCGCCGGTCTCGGCGCAGAAGCCCTGCATGGGCGACAGCCGGGTGATCTTGCTGCCCATGGTGTGGACGATCTTCCAGCCGCCGAACAGCGTGCCCAGCCCCATGGCCACATGGCAGGTGATGACAACCCAGAACGGCACCTCGAAGCTGCCGCCGGTCAGGCCGCGCGCGAACAGCAGGGCGGTGATGATGCCCATGGTCTTCTGGGCGTCGTTGCCGCCGTGGCCGAGCGAGTACAGCGCCGACGACACCAGCTGCATGATCCGAAAGACCCTGTCGGCCCAGGCCGGGTTCGACTTCACGAACAGCCACGAAACCAGCAGCACCAGCAACAGCGCCAGGACGAAGCCCACGGCCGGCGACAGCACGATGGCGACCACGGTCTTGGTCAGGCCCTTCCAGACGATGGCGGTGACGCCCGCCTTGGCGATGCCGGCGCCGACCAGCCCGCCGATCAGGGCGTGCGAACTGGACGAGGGGATGCCGAACCACCAGGTGATCAGGTTCCAGCAGATGGCCCCCATCAGGGCGCCGAAGATCACCCCGTCGCTGACCAGCTCCGGGGAGATGATGCCGCTGCCGACCGTCTTGGCGACATGGGTGCCGAAGAACAGGAAGGCGATGAAGTTGAAGAAGGCGGCCCAGGCGACCGCGGCCGCCGGGGGCAGCACGCGCGTGGCCACGATGGTGGCGATCGAGTTGGCGGCGTCGTGCAGGCCGTTCAGGAAGTCGAACAGCAGCGCGACGGCGATCAGGAAGATCAGGATGAGGAGGGCGGCGTCCATGGCCGGGCGCGGGCTCTACAGGTGCTCGATCAGGATGCCGGTGATGCCGTTGGCGACATCCTCGAACCGGTCGACCACCTTCTCGAGGTGATCGTAGATCTCGGCCCCGACGATGTAGCCCATGGCGTTCCCGTCGCGGTGCTTCAGATACAGCGCCTTCAGGCCGGCGTCGCAGACGTGGTCGGACTCGTCCTCCAGGCCGACGATCTGTTCGGCCAGGGCGTTCAGGGCGCCGGCGTTCTGGCGCATCTGCGGCAGCAGGGCGACCATCTCGCCGGTCAGGTTGGCGCATTTGACGATGATGTCGGCCATCTCGCGCATCTGCGGCTCGAACTCGGTCGCCTCGAACAGCGTGATCGCCTTGGCGGTCTTCTTCATCTGGTCGATGGAGTCGTCCAGCGAGCTGAACAGGCTCTGGATGTCGATGCGGTCGAACGGGGTGATGAAGGTCTTGCGGACCAGCAGCATGCCCTCCCGCGCGACGGCGTCGGCCTCGTCCTCGTGACGGAAGATACGTTCGCAGGCGGCGGGAACGCCGTCGCCGCCGTCCAGCAGTTCACGCAGGGCGGCCGCGCCGCTCACCAGCGTCTGGGTATGGCGCCGGTACAGCTCGAAGAAGCGATCCTCCTTCGGCATGATCGCCCGAAACCAGCTCAGCATATGGGGGGTCTCCACGAGACGTCGTTTGCGGGGCCCTATAGGGACAGGCGGCTGCGAAGGCGAGAGCGGATTTTGTCCGATACCGGAGGAATGTGAACGGTGCGGCGATCGAGTCGCGCCGTTGTGAACGCGCAGCTGTGGATAACGGCGCTATCCTGCCCGAGCTCCGAAGAAATCGAAAGCGGGAGGACGGGATGCGAGACCTGACCCTTCTGATCGAGGACGACCGCTACGCAGCGCCGACGCTCAGGCTGGAGGCGGTGCCCGACTACCTCAGCGTCGAGGACGTCGCGGAATCGGTCCTGATCGAGTCGCATCACTACATCGCGGTGGAAATTCTGATCGGCGCCCGGGTGCTGGCCCGCAAGGCGCGCGAGAACCTGACGCTCTGGCGCTGGTAGGCCGGCGGCGGGACTGAAACGTCTCGGACGGGCGTGCGACACGCCGGCGGCGGCGTGCGCCCTGGCGGGAAGCCTTCCGGCTTCCTTCGCTTATGCGCCTGATTTTCCGAGGGAAAATGGCGCGAGTGACGGGGCTCGAACCCGCGACCTCCGGCGTGACAGGCCGGCGCTCTAACCAACTGAGCTACACCC
>VFQQ010002298.1_pt1 | contig 22177 bp, 35 predicted proteins | sample 3512341 | NCBI WGS metagenome assembly VFQQ01 (sample SAMN10412373, study PRJNA504923) | tailings metagenome | isolation source: Relicate 2 Philex TSF1 revegetated site | place: Philippines: Tuba, Benguet | collected 2017-08-29 | reverse complement strand
GTTGCCGGGATTGATGCAGCGGACCAGCAGCTCGGCGCGGTTGCCAGACGTCAGGCTGCAGAGTGGGGGCGGGGTGTGGTGGGGCGGAAGGCATGCAGGGGTGAGCAGCCACGTGAGCAGCTCTACACACCTACTCAGCATGCATCTCAGTCAGGTCGCATCTTGCATGAAGCCTGCCCACCTAAATCAACCATGCATGCGACACCGACTCACCTGCCCACCCGCCCACCCGCCAACTTTGTGAGTTTGGGACATTAGGAGGGACCGGGGACCCCCGACTGACATTGCATTGGATTTGAATCCTAACTCCACTCACTAGATGTGGGGCACCTTGCGCGGCACCTGCTGCAGGTACACGTGGTCGTGGGCAAACAGCAGCAGCTCGCAGCCCTTGGCAACGTTGCCGGTCTGGGTGTTGACAATCTGCAGCAGGAGAGCAGGTGGGTGGGGCGGGTTGTACACGCATACAACATGTATACACACACACGTGGCGTTGGGGCATGCCGGTGAGCGGGCGGCCGGGCGCGTGTAATGGTCCGGCTTGGCTTGCTGACATGACAACCCGGGCACCACCAGAGCTCAATTATGCACTCACTTGCATATCCAAGAATCGCTTATAGCCGGTCTGGATCACGCGCCAGCGCTGGTAGACGCCAGCCTGCAACGCGCAGGCGGGGTGGCGTCAGCACGCAGCGGGCGGCGGGCAGTGGTGCGTGGCCTGCGCACTAGCGGTGGAGCTCGACCATGCAACGAAACGTGCCAAGCAGCCCAGGGCCCCTGCACCCACCGTCATCTTAAGCACGGGCTCGATGCCACCGTTGACAAGCACAAAGTCCTTCATGGAGTCTGTGCCAGTGACCGGCTTCTGCGACAGGGAGGGCAGCAGGCACAGCGGTGTGAGTGGGTGGGAGGCAGCCCGCACCAAGACTGGGATCACAGCTGGGTCGATTGAGACGGCAGATCATAGCTCAGGTGGCAGCCATTGGCATGAAAGACACGGTCAGCGAGGATGTTGTGTGCGTGTGGGGGCAGCACTGCTGGCAGAAGCGCTTGCCGCTTCCGCCGGCTGACGCTGGTGGCGTTGGCAGGCCATGCCAGGCGAGCAAAGCAGGCAGGACATGCGCGGTAGCAACGCTTGTGCCAACTCACGGTCTTGGGGTCGTACAGCGGGTTCTGCTTCTGGCTGTACGTGCTGTAGTCCTGCATGGGCGACCAGACACGGCAAACAGGTGCACTCAACAGCATGGAAATGGGGCAGCGGCCGCCCCGACGCAGGCTGCCTTCCAGCTGCGCTGCCGGGACACGGCAGCCAGGGCTCGCCTGGTAATTAGGGTCTTCCGCACTGGCATTTACGTAGCCAAACCAGGTCTGCAGGTGAGGAGAGAGGAGGAGGGGGGTTGGGATTGCAGTGAGTGGCACCGGACAAGACGGTTGCTGGGTTGGCGGCAGCAGTGGAGGGTCCGGCAGACACAGTGCCTCCAGATGCACTGGATTATGTTTTGGGCACTCTGTCTTGCTGGGAAAAAGATGCCAGGTTCGGCATATCAATGCAACACGCGGCCTCACCGTGATCTGGGCGGCGGTGGGCGGGGCAAAGGCTGCACACGGGGTTAGCGGGAGTGCGCGGTATGTCAGCGGCGGCGTCAGAAGAAGCAGACTCAATAGGGCTGTTGGGTGTTGCCATGCACGCTTGCAGCACAAAGCTAGCAGCCCTGCTCTGGCTGACAACCAAGGCAACCCTGTTTCCATCACCATGGCCCCACTCACTCATCACGTTGAAGCGCAGCAGCTTCTCCTCCGCATTGCGCAGCGTCTCGCGGAAGGCGGCACACTGTGCTCCGGGGAACCAGTTGTAGTTGTCCTGCAAAGGAGGAAAGGGCAGAGTTGGCCGGGGGCACAGGGTTGGTGAGGGTGAGGGACGTCAGAGTGTCCTCCGGTCTCCCGTGCCTCCCTCGCACTCTCTCCTCTCCTGCCCCCTCCTCGCCTGCCCCTTACTCCCTTCCCATCCACCCTTGCATACTTGCCTCAACAATGAACAGGCTGTTGGCGGTGAACACCTGGCCGGTGGCGGAGCCGTGCCAGTGGGGGTGCACCCTGCAAGGGCCAGAAGGGGTGGAAGTAGTGGCAGCACAATCAGCGCTGCCGTCCCTTCCGAACTCCAGGCTGCCATTCCAGCCCGTGAACCGACTTGTTCTTCTGCGTCTAATGGCTGGCTTGCAAGTGCCACCGGAGAGCAGGGGATGTTTTCCACAGGCACACGCACACATGCTTATGCTCACCAGCTCATGCCGGGGGAGTGGTCCCGAGGAACATCGAACCAGTACTTGTCTGCATGCAGGGCCGCAGAGCAGTCCTGCGATCCACTGTCAACTTGAAGAGCAGGATGGAACGCGCATGTCCCAACAGGAAGCGCGTGCGCCCAAGGCAACCCCAGGGAGGCAAGGTGCTGCTGCCCAACCTGCACCCACATTGGTTGGTGGCAGGGGCCTTGGGAACAGCGCCGGTGGGGTAGACAGGATACGTCACGTGGTCACCTACGCACCATAGAAAGGGAGGGATGAGGAGGGGGTGTGGGCCGGTGCACGTGCAAGGAAAGCCAGCCGAGCATGACTGGCTGGTCAACTGACGCCCAACCCAGCCCCTTGCCGACCAAGGAATCTCCCGCTGCACATTGCCTGCACCCACCGCCGCGGTAGATGCCGTCAATGGCATCAAGCTGCTTGGGGATGCCCTGCACACATGACAGTGATGCAAGCGATGGCCCGTCAAGATGCAGTGTTGACATGTTAAACGTTCCAAAGGCAGTTTGGGTGGGTCCCCCCCTCGATGCTCAAGTTGCTTGGCACAGATGATGCTGCCGCTATACTCACCATCCAGACCGCTCCGCCGTGCACATGCAAGTTCGTGATCTCGGGCTCTGCGGTGCGAGATGCCGATTAAAACGTGTTTGAGCCGGTACAGAGGTACAGAGGTTGTTGCTTGCACTCTCGCCACACGTGCAATACAGAACATGCAAAGGCAAGCTGCGCAGGCGTGCACTCACGGACGAACGGCAGGGGGACTGAGCCGTTGAAGGGCTTCTGCCACTCCCAGGTGTTCTTCTCGGCGTTGTACCAGGCCTCTGCCAGGGGCGCATGGAGCGATGGGGAGGGTGAGCGCGGCGGAGCAGGTCAGCAGGAAGGCAGCTGCCAGCAGGCCTGCATGCCTGTGGTTACAAGCCTTCGTCATGCACTACTAGTAATGCATGTGTTTCCTTCTCTCGTGAAGTTGGACCTTCAAGGTTTCTGGAACGTTTCTGGGCTGGGCTGAGCTGTATGACGAGACTAGCCTGGCAAGCACCATCCAAGGAGCTTTGACTCACGGGCGGAGTTCTTGGTTGGCAGCGGGATGTTGTTCTTGAAGTTGATAGTCGCGCGCATGCCCTGCCTGACGCGGATGGTGGGGCCTGCAGGCGCAGGGCGCAGGGGCAGCAGGTGGAGTGAGCAGCTTCGGCATGCGTGGCGGGCTGCAGCGCTGATGCATGGCGGCATGCCAAGAGTGTGGGTGCGCAGCAAGGAGCCAGCGTGCAGGGAGGGGAGGATGGCCAGGCCTGACACAGCAGGTGCAGAGGCATGCGCACGGCCGGTTGTCTGCAGTATGGAAAACGCACCATGCAGGTAGGTGGTCTTGCGCCCCCAGCGGTCCATGCCCTGCAGGCAGTGTGGGCAGCCATGTTGTAGGCGAGTGGATCCATGCTACCAACGCTGCCTAGAGGCGTCGCAGCGCGTGAAGTAGCTGTGCCCCACAGATGCGCCCAAACGGCGGTGGGCATTGCGCAAGGGCAAGCCGCTGCTGAAGGACAGGCGATATCACAGTCTTTTCTCGCCTTGTAGGCGAAGCCAGTGAAGTCGATCTTGGTCTGCTGGCCGCGGCCAACGGGGCCCTGCAAGCAAAATTGTTGGTGGAGGGTCAACCGTCGAGTGCCAGTGATCGCAGGGTGGTGGCCCGCCTCAGCACACCGGCGCCGGCAGGCAACGGGGGTTTGTCCGAGGGTTTAGGATGCGGGTGCCGTGCAGGTGAGCTTACGTGGAAGCGAGCGGCGCCCATCTCCATGTTGATGTTCGGAGTGAGGCCCTGAAAGCAGGGAGGGGAGAGTCCGGGGGGGGCGTGGTGGGCGGGCATGGCATGCATGTGTGTGTCGGTGACTGCCGGCAATGTGCTGCGAGGGCGTTGGCAGCACACGACTCGAGTGGACGCGTGGCGGGAGCACATGGCCAGACCATGCCCCAGTCGGTCACCTTGGGATACAGAGTGTCGCGGCCGGGAAGCCTATCAATGTCCACGCCAGGTCCATAGATGGGCACGTCCGCCTGGGTGGCAGGGCGCAACCGAGAGACGAGCGGTCACATCTGATTTGCGGCATGCGGACAGCGGCGCTCCGTGGCGGGAAAAAAGCAAACCCAAAGGAATAAGGCAGCTGGGTGCCTAAAAACGTCTTCCCAGGCGTTCATCAGCACGCATATAGCGCAGCTGCATGCTAGGGAAGGCAGCAGGGCTCACCACTGGTGGTTCCGGCACTCGCGCGCCGGCGACACCTGCGGTCAGCGGCGGCGGGAACGGGGACGGCCTCAGCGACTCGGACGGCGGCGCAGCAAGCCGCCAGCCTTCAGAATGAGCTCATTTGGCAGCGGCACGGCCCGGCAAGCGGCCGGTTCAAGTCCCGTAGCTACACCCTGACAACGCATGGCCGTGTGTGCTGCTGCAGCGCGCCGCCGCACCACACAGATGGCATTCGGCAGCTGTGAAGAGGCAGGGAAGCGGGCCGGCACGCACAGGCGCTGCCAATTGCGGCAGCCCTGCTTCAGAAAACTCACTGTGGCACACGGCCGCCAGGGCCAGGATTGCCAGGAGACGCATGGCGCCTTGCAGAGTTCAGAATCGAAAAGAATGCGGGTGCAGGGGTGCCGGGGACCCTAGTACTCAGGCTGCGTGCCCATCTGGGCTACTCGCCTCATCATGCAGTCGAGCCGATTCGAGCACTGGGCCGGGACTGCAGCCCAGGCGGCTTAACTGGACGAGAACATGGCCTGAGCAGAGCGGTGGTGCGCTCCGGCGAGCCGTCAGCTCGGCAGAGGCGCAGGCGCCGTGCGGCACCGTTGCGCCCGCCCCACCGACGGCGTATGCGACGGCGCAGCCCCATGGCGGCCCTGCCGCTGCACGCTGGCTCTTACCGAACTGACTTGAACCTGTATGGCTGTTCAAGTCCCCGCTGAGCTGCAACCGTAAGGAGAAGCGCTGCAGGGGCAAGCACTTGCCGAGGCGGCGGCTGCGGCGGCAGTGCATGCTAATGCAGGCGGCTGGCCATGTACACTTGCAAGCGCATGCACGCAGGCGTCAAGGAGAGCCTCAAGGTCGCAGTCAAACATATCAGTATTACTTCATGCCAGTTGTTGCTCACACACTGCCACACTTCAGCCTGCAGACTTAAGCGTGCCAGTCTGCGCTGTACCCCCAGCGGGACTTCAGCACAAGGGTTCATGTCAGGTTACAGCGTGCCTTGCATGGCAGCCTGCAGCTGCAGCTGCAGCGCAACAAGACTGCACAACAGCCTCAAAATCATGAGTAAGCAAGTGCTCAGAGGATCGACAAACTTGTGTAACTATCCGCTTGAGTTGCCTGCCGGCCCAGGCCTGCACAGCTGCACTCAGTGCCGCCCGCTGCCGCCCCGTGCTAGCCGGTGCTGCTGCGGCGGCTGCTGCTGCTGCTCCCCCGGTGATGCGGACGGGGGCCCTGGCAGGTCTGGCGTGGCCCGTTCCCCGCGCGGCCGCCGGGTGGGCGAGCGCTGCCGCAGTGAGCGGCGCACTCCAGAGGGAGAGCCCGTGTCCTGGCCTGCGCCACAAGGGGCAGAAAGGAACCTCCTTTAGGAAGCGGCTGCAATGCCCGTCTTTACATCAGCTTGCAGTGAGCCAGCTTGAGCGGCCGCCGCCACCTGCACTGCCCAGTCCACCCTCGGCCGCTCGTAGCTGCTCCTGCCAACAAGCCAACCCCGCCAACCCAGCCAGCCAACACAACAGCACAGCACGCCCACCTGTGAGGCGAGGGGATGGCATGTGCACCACATGATACTCTGGTGCATACTGCTGCAGCTGGGCGGCTGACTGGGCATAGGCCGCCGCCCCCGCCACCTGCTGCTGCATCGCAGCGGCCGCCACGTCGCCGGCGGCGGCAGCCAGGTGCCGCGTGCCCTGCGGTGCGCCGCCCCCCGGCTGCTGCAGGCGGGGGCTGCGCCGGCTGCTGCGCCCGGTTGCGATGGGGCGCAGGTGCTTGGGCAGAGGGATGACATCTATGGCATCAGCTGCCACCCCCTCATCGCAGGACCACTTGCCAGCTGGCATGGGCGGGGGCGGGGGCAGCTGGCTGCCCATGGACCGATCTTCCACACGCTTGCGCTGGCTGCGGCGGAACAGCAAGAAACCGCCCGCCGCCACGGCCGCCGCCACGGCCGCTCCCGCTGCCACAGCCACAATGACGAGGGTGGTGCCGGTCAGGCCGCTGCCGCCCTCGGTGCTGCCGCCGGCTGGCGCTGCAACAGCTGCACTGGGGGCCTGGGCCGAGCAGTCGTCACAGGCCTGCACGGTGGCGGGCTTGCTGTCGCTGCCGCCGCACTCGCTGTCTGCAAGCTCGGTGCCGGCACCGTCGTAGCAAGTGGCGCTACGGGTCTGCAGGGGCAGGTGCCGGTTGGGACCAGGGTTGGGCGACCTTGCTGCTGTCCTTGTGTGAACAGCCCCTGCGACGCAAGCAGGCTCATGCTGCCAAGATGATGCCAGCAAGCCCCGGCAAAGAGGCAAAATGCTAGCAAACCCCCTGCCTTAGGTGACGTATATCCTTGCACCACCCCAGACCACCCCAGACCACCCACAATAACCACACCTGCATGCAAGTGCAGAAGCAGACAACACACAATAATCGCAATAAATAGCCACCCACCTGCATGCAAGTGGAGAGGCACTCGCCCCAGGGCGCCAGCAGCCAGTAGCGGTCCGTGGTGCCCGCCACCTCCTCCATACTGAACCCGCCGCTGGCCGCCGCATCCACAGTGTGTGCTGCGGGGCCGACGGCAGCCACCTCAATGCTGGCTGATTGAAGGCTGGCGGGCGGCTGGGAGCCCTTGATTGGGGCGCCGCCCTCAGCAGTGATGCTGCGGGGCGGAATCGAGGGGTGAAAAGGGGTTTGGGATGGGTTGAGGGCAGGGGGCGAGGGCAGGGAGGGGCAGCATCAGGTTGGGCACGTGAGGAGGGGCTGCAATGCAACATGCTGACAGCCCAGCATGGCAGCATGCGAGCATGGGCAGCGACTGGCAGACAGGGCACCAAGCCTGCTTCGAAACGCAGCGCACCTGATGGAAAACTGGCCCCCGGCGCCGTTCACGCCGTCGACCACAAATGCGTAGCCCACGCCCGCCTGGAGCACAGCCTGCATGAAGGGGCATGTGGAGGGCAAGGCACACGTCCTGAATTGGCAAGAGCACTTTGGGAGACGCCACACAGCGCGCTGGTCCTCAGCGCAATCTCTGCAGAAGCATGCACGTATGGCTGCCCATGTCTGCCCACCCAGAGCCTCCAAACCCCACACACGTCGCCCACCCCGCCCACCCAGCCCTGCCACCCCAGCCTGCTAGCGCACCGTGAGCGCCGGCAGCTTGCCGCAGGCGTCGTTGGAGCAGGCGGCGGCCTTGAGCGTGCCGCCGCCGTCCACACCGGCCAGCAGATAGAGGCGAGCGTCAAAGGTGGAGGCGAGGGCGGAGGAGCCGCACAGGGTGGCGGTGACCGTCACCGTTTTGGCGGGCTTGAAGTAGTACACCAGGTCCTATGGAGGAGAGGGGGAGGAAGGGGTAGAGCAGGACGCGAGGGTGAGGGGATGCTTTGGTGCCTTGTGCATTGGCATGCAGGTGTGCATGGGAAGCAGGCAACATGGCACAATCATCACGCACGCGGCAGTTCAGAGGTGGTGGGCAGAGGCTGGGCCCCAAACAGCTCCACAACACCACGCATTCCCGCCGTGCATCTTGCTTGCATACCATCTCCCGCTCACAAACCACTAACATCCCGCCCCCGCCCCTCACCGGCGCGCCGCCGCCGTCCCCCGCCTCGCTCGAGCCGCACACCACCGAGTAGTTGTCGCCCATGCCGGCCGTGCTTGCGGTGTCCGAAAAGGGCAGCTGGCCCACGACCTTGGGGTAGGCCAACGTGTCCCCCTTGCGGTCTGCCAGCGTGACGGCCACCTGGCAGGGGGAAGGGAGTTGCGGGGCGTGGTGGGGAACAGCAGGGTGGGTGCAACAGGAGGGGTGAGGGGGCACACGAGCAGCAGGGCTGCTGCGTCGCAGTGCGGCTGCCTAGCAGCGCAGCTGCGCCTGCATGGGTTCACAAACCAAGGCATGCATAGCCCAAGCTTGCACCTGCCTAACAATGAAGCACAGCCGCTCTCACCTGTGTGGCGTCAAACTTGTTGTCTGCGGAGCTGCTCTTCAGCGTCACTTGCAGAGGCGAGTTGGCTGCGCTGCCCCAGGGGCGCACTGCAAGGCTCCATGGAAGGGGCGACAGGGCGGAGCGCATTATTGGAGGCGCAGGGTAGTCGCTCCTCCCAACCTGCCCAGGTTCAAGCGTCACTGGCGCCCTGGCCAGGCTAGCCAACCAAGCACGCAGGACGGCTGCATACCTGAGCAGCCCCAACAAAACCAAGTCATCCCAGCCCAGCTGCCCTGCCCTTCACTCACACGTCAGAGTGACCGTCTGCGTTTCCTGCCAGTCGCTCTTGGTGAAGCTGAGGGACGATGGGGACAGGCTGGCGCGGCTCGAGTCTGCGGGAAGGACAGCAGAGGGTGGCAGGTGTGAGGGTTAGGTTAACCACCAGAGCCAGACCGCGAGGATCAGAGTCCAAGGTGACTTGCAGCACGCCAACTGCAGCACACATTCATAGCCAAGTCCACCAACCATCCAAAACTGCCCCAGCTCTCTGCAGCCTCACCCACAGCCAGGTCCATGACCACGTTGGAGCTGGGCTGCTGGCTGAGCACCACCTTGAACTTGTAGGGCCCGGCCTCGGCTGAAGCAATGGGCCCTAAAATTGAGGGCTTGACTGAGATGGGCGGTGCCAGCGAGTTCTGCAGCAGCAGGTTGGGGCTGCCGCTCTGCAGGGGCCCGAGGGGGAGGGGGCAGGGACGGGACGCAGGCTGGTAAGGACCATGTTTATAGCCTGCTTGCTATCCTGGTGGGTTTGTGGGCAGGCCAGCCCTGACCCTGGGCGGTTGCATGCCAGCTGCGTGGCGAGCGCTTGCTGTTCGCATGCAGGGCACAAGCCAAGCCGCACTACTGGCTGCGCATGGTCACCTCCCATACAGGCCCCGCAGGCAGGCCAGCAAGAACAACCGCCCATTCAATCGCCCTTCCGTCCCACCTTGTCCCAGCTGGCAAAGCCGCTGTTTGCCACCTCGCTCAGCTTGCCGGCGGCGGCCGAGGCAGCCAGCAGCTGGCCCATGTCGGCAGGAGAGGTGCTGGTGGAGTTTTGCAGGATCAGTGCGATGACACCTGCCACAAACGGCACCGCCTGGGAGGTGCCGGTGCGCAGCCTGGCGGGGGTGGGAGGAGGGGGAAGCGAGGGGCGGCAGGCGGTGGGTGGGGATGAGCTGCGAAAGGGCGCAATCAGGGCCGGTCTGTAGATGACCCCGCACCGCAACCCTTTCGGCTGCGCTGCTCCGTCTCGCCCACCCGGCCAATCAAATCGTTGTAATGTATTACGGATTGCAGCTCTATTTGGGGTCGGTCAAATGCGCGTTTGTCTCGTGGAGACGGGCCCGAGACAAGGCCGGAGACAGCAGGCGGACCGCCGAGGCCCTCGGGGGATCAAATTCGGATTTCAAATAGCAGTCATAGGCAGATAATAAACCAACCCAGCCCCACTCCCAGTCCGAATAAGATAGTGCAAACCCAACACAGCTGCCCCGCCGCCTCAGTCCGCCCAGCCAGCGCTCACTGCTGCGAGGAGTCGGAGCCGCCGGCGGCGGACAGGATGTCTGTGCCGGGAGCAAACAAGTCCACGCATTCGCCGTAGTTGGATCCCTTGCCTGCAGGGCAGGCAGAGCGTGTTTGTTTGTGTTTTTAGAAGCTTGATGTAGATGGCACGAACTTTGCGCCCACACACTTGCCGTAAATGGTTCCATTGCCTGCAGGGCTGCAGGTGATGGACAGGCGGCGTCGGCCTGTCATCTGAGGTGGAAAGGCGCTGCAGGCATGGCCGGATGTGCACAGGCCTGCTTACGGGCCTGCACAGCCAGCCAGCCAGCGGGGACCACATGCACCAACCAGCGCACCCACCCACCCACCCATCCCGCCCATCCCATTCACCCACCCTTGGCCAGCCAGAGGCGCCGGTCCTGCTCGTCGGTGGCGCCCACAGTCACTGCCGATGGCTCGCGCGCGGGGCTGGTGTCACACGCATCCATGTCCTCGTTGCCTGCGGCGGATCATTGCAGGCATGGCAACCAGCAGGTTGTGTGCAGCCTACAAGGCCACATGGCATTGGAGGACACAAAAGGCGCCGCTGCATATTTCTGGCCAAGCACACATGCTCAAGCAATCAGGCAATCTGCCGCTCTGCGGCCACCACATGACTCTGACCCGAACATACTATCCGTGTGCATGCAAGAAGAGCAGACAGGTAGGCAGTTACCTGCTGCCACCACCACGTGGATGCCCGCCTGGGTCACCGCCCGCACCGCCTCGTCCAGCTGCAGCTGCACCTCGCCTGCAGGGGATGCAACACAAGGCAGGCAGGCACTCGAGGTTGTTGAGCGGGCTGCGGGGCTGGGTGCAGTCACACGATAACTGTGCCTGCCCCACTGACCGGCTTGCAGCAGTCCGCAGAGTTGCGGCGCATGCGGCAGGGCGGGCGGGCCCAGCTGGTAAGCTGCAGGTGTGTGTGTGTGCCACGATCCAAGGTCTGCCGGTGAGCCACGCCTCCCAGGCTGGATGTGATGGCAGCAGTGACCGCAAACACGCAGCAGCTGCTTTGTTTTGTTTGATGAGCGAGAACTGCCCGCACCTCCCAGGCTCATGGTGATGACTGCGGGGCGCTGCGCATTGGCGGTCAGCCAGTCCAGCGCCTGCAGCACGTCGGACACTGCAGGGCAGGGGCGGCGGCACACAGGCCATGCTCTCAGTCAAGCGCACACGCATGAAAGATGTCGTGAAATAATTATAAGGCCGGCTCGGATGGGGTAAAACCTGCCACGGCCACCGCCGCTGCCCATTTCAAGCAACGTTCCGTCTCATGCTGGTGCCGTGGTCAGTAATCCTGCCCTGCAACTAGCGCCACCCCCTGCCCAGCCCCTCCTGTGTGGGCTTGGGCACCACATAACCCAGCCCAGCCCCCCCCCCACCCCCCCCACCCCCCACCCCACCTGCGCCGCTGCCCTCGCAATCCAAGATCCGCACAGCGTGCAGCTTGGCGCCAGGGGCCACACCAAAGCTGAGGCCGCCCACCGCCGCCGCCACGTGCGTGCCATGCCCCTCGCAGTCTGAGGAAGAGCGGGAGTGCAGTGCAGAGCTTTGTACCATTCAGCGTTTCATTGGTCACCGTATAACGTACAGCAATGGCCCAACAGCACCGGCAGGAAAAGCCAGACAGCCAACCAGCTCAGCCCGTCTATCCATGCGCCCATTCAAACCGCAATGTCCTCGCCCCGGCCCGCCAAAGAGGCGTCCAGGCAGAGCTGCAAATCTTCAGTAACCTCACAAAGAGGCACAACTCGCCCTGCTACAGCCCGCCCCGCCCTCACCCTGGCCCTTCTGAGAGGCGTCCAGGGATGGAGAGGCACCTCTGCAACTTCACAACCAGACAAAACAACCTGCCCCGCCCTCACCCTGGCCCTTCTGGGAGGCGTCCAGCGAGGGGGAGGCAAACACCTCGTCCGCCCGGCTGCCCGCCTGGCCGTCGCCGCGGCCAAACTCCTCGTGCGAGGTGCGGATGCCCTGCGGCAGTAGCAAAGAGAAGGGGCGAGCTCAGCCAGGGACAACTGCGAAAGCGGTCAAAGGTGGCACTGCAGCTGTGAGGCTGCATGTTGTTCCTTGGAGTGATGGCGACATGGCCACGCCAGCAGGGGCTGAACTTCCTTACCAAAGCCCGCAGCCTTGACCTGACCAAGCAGCGCAGCGCAGCGCAGTGGCTCGCCCTGTCCATGGTGTAGGCATGCACACCCAGACCCGCACTGCTGACAAGGTGCACATCCCTGCTACAGCGTCGCCACAAAACAACCCAGGGGGAATCAATTGGGCTCACCGTGTCCATGATGTATGCATGCACGCCCGCCCCGTTGTTCCACGCCTTGTACTGCCCGTCCAGCGGCAGCGAGGCCTGGTCGATGCGGTCCAGGCCCCACCTGTGTTTGGCAGCAGCACCTCACAGCAGCAGGTGAGCAATGTACGGCAAGTTTAAGGCAAGTGCGGCGAGGCCTGGTCGCCGCGGTCCAGGCCCCACCTGCAGCAGAGGGGAGTGACAGGCCCGGCAGCAGCAGTCAGCAGCAGCAAGCAAGATTCAGGAGCGGTGAGGCCTGGTGGATGCGGTCCAAGCCCCACCTGCAGAAGCAGAACAGTGCAATCCAACAGCGGTTTGAGCAGCAGCCTGAACAATTAGCCGACAAGTCCAAGCCACAGCAGCTGGCAACAACAGGTGAAGGTTTCAGGAGCGGAGGAAGCACACAATCATTGCATCACCGACTTCCAGCCAGCAGCAGAGAGAGGCAGTCACCACCCCAGGTTCCATCCATCCTGCCAGTTCACCTGCCAGAGTCCAGGCTGGTCTCGCTGACGGGTCCGACAATGCTTGCGCCATCCACTGCGCCGCCGGCCTTGCTGCTGCCACCGGCCGTGCTGCCGCTGCCGGCGATGCGGTATGTCGGGTCTGCCGGGCTGCCGGGCAGCCAGACCTTGCTGTCTGGCGCCACGCTCTCCAAATCATCGCCATACGCATCCAGGAAGCGTGCCAGCTGGGAGCGAGAGAAGCGAGCAGCGAAGCCGCGCAGCGCTGCGCCGTAGCGGTGGGTGCACGAGGCATTGAAGCGCCCGGCAGCTGCTGCCGCACCCTCTGCGCATGCCGCCTTGGACAGCAGCCCGCTGCCGCTGCCCGAGGCGGCCGCGGCAAGGGCTGCCTTCTTCCACACCGCAATCCACTGCTCCTCCTTGCTGTCATCCTGGGCAGCCGCAGCGGCCGCTGCTGTGGCGCCCACAGACTGCACCCCCACTCGGCTGGGGTCGATGGTGGTCGCTGCGGAGGCAGTGCTGCTGGGGCTGCAGCCAGGGAGGGCAGGGGATGCACGGTTGGCAGGCCATGTCCATTTGCTGTGCTGCCAAGCCTCCAAGGCGGTCCAGCCAGCAGCTGCAGCAGCAGCGCCCAGGGCAGCCCACGCCAGCACCAGCATGCATAGACCCAGCTCAGCCCTCACCTGCACTTTCCCAGGATGGACACGCGCTTGGCGTGCCGCTGCAGCTCTGGCAGCTGGCTGCAGGGCACGCGGGTGCCTGCTGCCGCGCTTGTGCCGCCGGCGGCGGTGGCGCCGCTCTGCAGGCTCACGGCGGCGCGCGTGCCGCTCAGGACGCAGAGCACCGCCAGCAGCAGGGCTGCGGCGCGCGCAGGGCGCGGCATGGCTCTGGGTGCTTGGCAGTTGCCAGGCGATTGTGAAGAGATGCCTCCGGTGGTCGGAGTGAAGCAATGGGGGCGCTGGCAACAAATCCCAGCTCCTGAAATCTGCTGGGACGGCTGGCAGCAGTCGACAGGGCGGCCGAGGCGCACGCGGCTGCGCTGCGACACGGGCACCCTCGGGCTGTGGGCCCAGGGCTCGCTGGCGGGTAAAACTACCGCCCACTAGCGCGGCGTGTCCACTGGTGCGCCGGATGGACGCGCCAGAAGCTGGTGGAGCTGGGGCGCCGGCGGCGCAGCACCCGCAGCATGAGGGCGCTGGCGGTCACTCGCCGAGTCTGCGATCCCTTGGCATGCTGCACTTTGCTTTGTGCCAAGGTTCAAGTGCCTGTGCCCCCTCCTCGCAGCTGCTAGAGAAAGGTGCGTCATGTGTTGTTGCTTATTGGGTGGGTCACAGTGGTTGCATGCGGTCCTTCATGTCGAGGGGCCTTGGCCAGAGTGAACAGGAGCGCAGCGCAACAGTCAACAAAGGAGTGCCGCACCAGTTGCAGTAGGAATACACAGGTAGTTCAAGCTGTCAGAGTAAAAAGAACAAAGCTGTCAGAAGTAGCGCTGGAACTTGCCCTTCTTCTTGGCTGGCCCCCGCTCGCCCTCATCCTGCCCCCGCCGCCCATGCTTCCTGCTGCTGCCGCCGCCATCGCCGCCGCCGTGCTTACCGCCCTTGCCGCCGTGCTGCTTGCCGCCGCCGCCGCGGTCCTTGCCGCCGCTGCGCTGCTGCCTGGCTATGTGGTTGGCGCTACCGCCGGTGTCAAAGTAGCGCCCCGCGCCGCTGCTCACGCTCTTGAACCGGTCCATCTCGCGCTTCTGCAGCGCGGCCGCCATGCCTTCATCAGTAATGACCACTCCCTCTGGGTTGTCCTCTGCAGCAGCTAGCGCTTCTGCTGCTTCTGCCGCTCGCCGCCGCTCCTCTGATTCCGCGTTGAAGCCACCAAAGCTGATGCGGCCGCCGTCGGCCGCCTCTGCTGGTGGCGGGTCACCTTCTGCCAGCACCACGCACCGCGTGCGGGCGCCCTCCACCACCCAGTGCGCCTGCGGAAGGTGGGTTGGTTGGATGGGAGGGTGAGTGAGCTGGCGGCAGCGAGAGGTTGGGGAGGGCACGCGGCAGCCGCGAGAAGTAGGGCAAAGGAGTGGCTGGAAGTGCACCATGCAGCTGAGGCACCACGCTGCCGCTAGCTGGGCCAAGTACATGCTGCTGCTGTGCAGGTTAATCGAGCAGCTGAGTCGATTGGCAGGCAAGCAGGCCACCGCCTCCTGTCTTCAGCCACCCTTAGCGCGTGGCAGTCATCCGCTCCCATGCTTGCCAAGCTGCTTGCCAACGGCAGGCGCATGGTGCAAGACATCTAACCGCGCAGCTGCTTCAGCACAAGACACGACCGCCAACAGGCGCAGCAGCAACACCCACAGCAGCACGCACCTCTGCTTCGCGCTCCTCTGCGGCCGCCTCTGCCGCTTTCTTCTCCTCCTTCTCCCGCCCCCGCTGCATGAATTTGAGCCCCATCACCCGGCTGCTGAGCACCGGCTTGCCGCCCGACATGGCGGGCAGGCAATGTGGGCAAGGCCTCCTGGCTGTAGAGGGTTGGGAGGGCGGGCAGAAGAGGAGCAGGTGGGCGGCGGCGGCGGCAGCGGCGGCGGCGGGCAGGCACTGCGCTGCAGCTCCTTGGGGGTGGTGTAACGCACTCCAACAGCTCCTGTCGTGTTGCATCAGCAGCCTCAGGGCCTGCGCTTGCCTGGAGAGAGCGCGAGCACAACGCTTGGGCTGAATTGGGCGTTTGCAGGGCCGCTTGCGCTACGATGGCACTCTATAACTTGGACAGTCTCGAGAAATCATGCATGCGGTTGGCAGGGAGCCGAGCCCCCCTTCCCCGCATTTGCCGGCTGGCGTGGAGGCGAAATGCCCGATGGCCCCTCCGAGGCGCGATCACGCGCAGCTGCATTCGGAGTCTGCTTGATAACGGCGTACTTGGCGTGCAGGAGCGCTCAGGCGCCGGCCAGCAATGCTCTAGTGCTGCAGGGACGCCCAGTGGAGACGCGCCTTGTTCGACATGTCGGAGACGAGGCGCCTGAAGCGCCAGGCGGGCGAAGGTGAGCCTTGGAGCACCCAGGCGGCCTGGCTGGGGCTGCACATGGCTCGCGGGTGTCTGCCGTGCTTTCCCCTTGCCTTCACATCGTTGTGCATGTCCCCGAGAACATGTGGCAGCGCCCCCAGACTGTCGTCGCCCTCACATCGCCTTCCCGCCCTGCCCTCCCCCCAGACCCGGAGCTGGGCAGCCGGCGGCAGTCCAAAGTCAAGTACATCTACCGCCTGCTGCGCGAGAAGGATGTGGGGGAGAGCCTGGAGGGCAAGACGGTGCGCGTCAAGGCGGCGCCGCCTGCGGCCGCGCCTTTGCTGCGCCCCTGCCTGCGCTTCCCTCTATGCCCCTGTAATACTGGCACTAGGCAGTCTGGCGCGAGGCAGCCGTTCGGGAGAAGCAGCGCGGTAGCTGTCGTACAGCTGAGCAGCAATGGCGGCAGCGGCGCTGCTGTTGCATTGCTGGAGCGTCATCAGAAGTGTGAAGTTGGCATGCGGTGGACTGTGCCTGCCTCTGCAGCGGCTGCCACGCATCGACAGGGTGCCAACTGGGGCCATGCCCGTGCTGCGCTGCGCTCCAACCGTCTGTACAGGTGTATGTACTGTGGCCGGATGATGGCACCTGGTACAAGGGGCATGTGGAGGAGTGTGATGCAGCAGCCAAGAAGGCAAGGAGCAGAGCGACGGGCATGCAGTGCTGGAGAGCAGCGCCACTGTGTGCATGCTTGCTGCTCAGCAAAGGGCGCTGCCTGATGGTGCTGCGTTGCCAGTGCCTTGTGCCCACGTGCATGTGCCACCATGCCGCCGCCGCCGCTGCGCCAGTCGCTTGCTGCCTGCTAGTTGCTGCAGCCAAGTGCCCACTAGCCCTACCTGCCTCTCTCGTTGCTCGTGCAGGCCACGATTTACTACGATGAAACTGAGGAACGGGAGGAGGGTGCTGACCTGGAAGAGCTGATTCGGGACGGCCAGATCGCCTTCAGTGAGCGCTCCTTTCTGGCATTGCAGGCGCTGGGCCAGTTGCATGTGCAGGCGCTGGGGGGTGCATCTGGATGCGCTGCGGGCCGTGCTTGCAGCCTGCACGTTTGGCACCCGCTGCTTGTGAGTGCTGCAGCAGTTGTTTTTCTTCCGTCATGGATGGGCCACTGTTCACGGCCACTCATGTGCAGAGGAGCCGCGACCCTCAAGCCACGTGTGCCGCAAGGGGGAGATTGAGGTGAGTTGCGTCTTATTTCGCAGGTGCTGCAGTGCACCAGCCAATCTGCAGCCAGGCGCCAGGCGCCAGGCAGCGACCCCAGCTTGCAAGTTCGCACTTCAGTGTCGAGTTTTTCGGGCACCAGCCTTGGAGCGGCAAAGCTGTACTGCCAGGCAGCTGGGCACCTACCTTCCTGCCCCGTCTTCTCTCACTTCACCGCAGGTCGGCACCAAGTACTTTGGCCGCCAGCCTGGCGAGGAGGAGCTGGAGGACGATGTGGAGGAGGCGGCGGGCAGCAGTGATGACGAGCTGGCAGACGCGGGGGCGCTGGAGGACACCAGCGACTCGGGTGCGGCCTGCTGCCTTTCCTTGTGTTGCTGCCAAGTCGCGACAATGTCAGGACGTGATGTGGCTGCGCTTTGTGGCCACCCCAGCTGACCTGAAGGCAGCAGCCAAAACACGGTGCCGCGTGGCATACAAGGCCTATTGTCGGATGGTAGCTGGCTGGGCGGATCCCACCGCGGCTGCCCAACCCTCGCTGCATCTGCTGCCGCCACCGCTGCCGCAGATGTCTCCTTCTCGTCCGCCGAGCTGTCGGGGCGCAAGCGCAAGCGGGGCAGCGCCGACGACTCGGACGAGGACGTGGTGCTGGAGGAGTTTGAGAAGCGGGAGATCATGCGGGTGGGTTTCGGGTGCCAGGCAGACCCTGATGCCGCGCCGACAGAGTTGGGCAGCTTGGCAGTGTGCTGCGAAGCTAGACACCTGCAATCCCATGTGTGTGCATGCCTGCTCATGCTCACAGTGCCGGCTGAGCAACGTTGAAATTTAACCGCATGGCCGGCTGGCTCTCTCCACAACCACAGGACATGAGCGACGACGAAAAGCCGCTGGGGTGGCGCGCTAGCGAGCTGGAGCAGCAGCAGAAGAAGGCGGCAGCCGCCGCTCGGCGGCAGGAGGGCGGCGCCAGTGCCACCAAGAAAGCAGCAGCGCCCGCCGCCTCTGCCGGCACGCCCCGCAAAGCAGCCGCAGCAGTGACAGCAGTGACAGCTGCAGCGCCCGCGGCGGCGCTGGCGCAGCGGCCCGCACAGCGGCCCAGGCGCGAGGCGTCGGCAGGCGTGAGGGCGGCCGCGCATGCTGTGGCAGCGGTGCACGCCGCTGCGGCCGAGGACGGTGCGTGCCTCTTGCTCCCAGTCCTGTTGTTGGCAGCGCTGTGCAGATATGCGGCGCACTTTGGCTTGCTCTCCAAGCTTGCCTATCCTGCCTCTCTGCCAACCAACCCTTCCTCCTCAGCTTGGGTCGTCAACACCTCGTCACACCTGCCCTTAAATGCCATGCCAACCCCTCTTGCCTGACGCAGCCTCCTCCGATGAAGAGCCGCCCTCCGCTCGCAAGCACCGCCAGCGGCAGGCAGCCGCAGCAGCGGGCGACGACGACGACGAAGCAGACGCCTATGCTCGCGCCCTGCTGGCGCGGGCGGCGGGCAAGGCGGCACCTGCGGCGCGGCCCGGGGCGCGGGGCACGGCTTCGTTCTACGGAGCGTCGGGGGCGTCTGGGAGCGGCAACTTGGAGCGGAGGGTGTCCATGGGGCAGAGTGAGGATGAGCTGCGCAGCAAGGTGGGGAGAGAGGGGGAAGGGGGGAGAGAGAGGGGAGAGGAAGAGGGAGTGGGAGGGGGAGAGGGGGAGAGAGACGCTGCCTGGCCTGCTGGGCTGAACAGGCCACTTTTCCGGGGCTGTGAAGAGCGGTTGCCGGCTAGCTAGCGCCTGCCGGGAGAAGCACGGGCTGCGGGTGGCTGGAAATATGCTCATTACGGCGCTGAGCTGCTGGTGCAAGCCGCATGCTGCATGAGCCACCTTTCGCGTCACCTTCCACCACCCCTGCACATCCCACCCACCCACCCACCCACCCCAACCAACCAATCTACCGCACCCCACCCACCCACCCACCCGCCCTGCCCGCAGGTGCGCGCCAGCTTCCAGCAAGCTCTGGAGCTGGTGGCAAAGGAGGCGGCGGGCGAGGCGGGAAAGTTGCCAGAGGCGGGCGCTGCGGCAGAGGCCGTGGAGGCGGCGCTGTACACGCTGTTTGGTGAGAGCTTGTTTTGCTGCCATTGTTTCGTCTCTACAACCTGCCTGCAACATGCCTGTGCTGGTGGTGGTCCAAGCTTCAGATGTGAGACAGCAGCTGTCTATATGGGACCTGCCTCGACCTGCGCTGCTGCAGATTGCAAGGCTGTACAGCTGTCTGCTCTTGCGGACGGGGCACTGAACACACACATCTCCGTGCATTCCTGCACTGACCGCACGTGCGTTGCGTTGCATTCCTGCCCGCAGGCGGCCTTACCAAGGACTATAAGCAGAAGTTCCGCACACTGCACTTCAACCTGAAGGTCAGCGGGGTCTGATTTTCGCTGCCCTCCAATCGTTTACCCAGGCCCGCGACGCGCTCAGGGCTCCAGCCTGGTACCAGCTGGCAGCCTAACCTTGGCTGCAGCAGCCTGTCAATGCCCATCTGGGCGGCCACTGTCCAAAAGTGCCCACCTCAGCGCATCCCATTTCTTGCCCAAACGCTTTGTTGCACAACCCCTTTGTTGCAGGACGCTCACAACCCGGAGCTGCGTGCGCATGTGCTGCGGGGCGACATTGCACCTGATGCCTTTGTACGCATGACCGCCACAGAGCTGGCCAGCAAGGCAAGCTGGCTGCCGCTTTCGATTGCTTTTAGTCTTTCAGATCTCGACCCTGGCTTGTGTGTATGGCCGGCAAGAAGAAACCAGGCGGCACAGCCAGCTGGCATTGCGGCACGGGTTGCAATAGCAATCGCTTGTGGACGCGTTGCACCTAGTGCGCCATCTGCGTCCAATTGACTGGCCATATTATTTGCACATACCAAACCTATTGCAGGAGCTGGCCGCTTACCGAAAAGCTAAGGAAGAGGAGGCGCTGAAGATGTCAGTGTTGGATGCTGAGGCAGCCGCCCGCTTCTCCACTGCGGCGGCGCTGGATGCCCGTGAACGCCTGGCCATCCCCGCCTCAGGTGGGCAGCCGTTTTGTGATTTGAAAGCAAGGGTTTTGGTGCAAGCTGGATTTGGATACAGCGCTGGGTGCAGGCGAGGAACTGCCGCTTGATTCACCCCACCCATTTCACTCCACGGTGTTGCCAATCGTTGGCCGGCGCTTCCCTGCCCCACTCTTGCAGTCATGTCTGACAAGGGCATGCTGGCTGCTCGGGAGGCCACGCCCGAGCCTGCCGGGCCCGGCGGGCGCAGCCCCTCCCCCGCACCACCCGGCGTCACCGCGCTGTCACCCACCGCCGCGGCAGCGGCGGCCGCCGACAGCAGCTTGCTGGGCGAGCAGCTGTCTGGGCGGCTTGAGACGGTTGGGGAGGAGGGCGGGGCGGGCGGTACTGACGCCAGTGCCAGCGGCTACTTGGCTTCAGAGTCTGCTGAGGCTGAGCTGGCGGGCGGAGAGGAATATGACCCGGAGACCGCATTTGCTGACGAGGCGCCCAGGATCACAGCAGGCGCAGCAGGCGGCGCAGCAGGGGGCGCACCGGCGCCGGCGGCCACACCCACTGCCGCTGCGCTGGACTGGGCCAGCATCAAGGCGGCGGCTGCGGCGGCTGGGCATGAGGGCGACGGCGCTGGGCACGCTCTGCAGCCCCTCAAGTTTGAGCCGCTTGCCTCGGTTGGTGCAACACACAAGGGCGGGCAGGCTGGGGCAGAAGGGCAGCGGGAGCACAAGCACCATCACAAGCGCGAGCGCCCGTCTGCGTCGCCCCGGGACCCAGAGGCAAGCGGTGCCTCAAAACGGGCTGGGCTGCGGGGCGAGTGGGGGTTGGCCTGGGCTGGATTTGGGTTTCAAGGAGGAGTGAAGGAGCACAGCATGCCGAAGGTTTGGACAGCTGCTGGGTCCTTGCATGCCATGCCAGCCTGGGACCAATCTGCCGCACCACCAACTGCCCCAACCTTGTTCCTCAACTGCTGTGCAGGCCAGCGACGCAGGGGGCTCACAGCAGCTGGCCGAGCCGGGATCACCGCACTCCTTGCGCCACTTGGTGCTGCCACCCACAGACCCCGCCTGCCTGTTTGGCAAGGGTGAGCCGCATGCAGAGCTGGAATGTTGAGGCACGTTGCACTGTCTTGCAGCAGTGCTACTGCCTATCACACAAGTGATGCTTGTTGTGGAGCGAGTTGCCGCTGAACCTGCTACTTTCGCCCAGGAGCCGACGGCACTGCATCCACTTCTGCTTGAGGGCTCTGCGGTTGTGGCAAGCATTTGAACAACACCGCACCCCCTTTGCAGGCGTGTGGGAGGGGCAATTTTCGGTGCCTGGCTCCGGCGCTTTCCTGCTCACAGCAGACGCTCTGGCAGGGAGTGGTGATGTGGCAGGACTGCTGGGAGAGCAGGAGGCAAGTCCTGGGGGGGGAGCAGGAACCGCTGGCAGGGCGCAGCAGCTGGGACCCAGTTCTGACCGACTGTGCCGGGCTGCTGCTCGCGTGTGCACTGCTTGAGGCAGCACGCCTGCCTGCAACAGCACCTTAGAGCTCCTGCAGTTGGGCGTCCGGCGCGAAATGCTCCTGCAGCCAGTTGACTCGCGCTTGACAGGCACTCGTGGCTGCATGCCCCGCGCCTGATGAAGGTGTTCTAACCCCCCTTATCGCTCCTGGGTGTGCAGCTTGAGGTGAAGGGCCGGCTGGCGCTGCACAAGCTGGACCACTTCCTCACAGAGCTTCGCCACTCGCGCAGCCGCACCGGTGAGCTCGAGCAACTGAGTGGCAGGAGAGTGGGGCCTGCCCGCACGCGTGTGAGCCAGCGTACGCCTGTGCAGGGCACGCGTGTGAGCCAGCCCGTTGGATGCAAATAGTTGCTGCAAGTAATCGGTTCTGTTAGCAGTTGTGATCGTTGCTGGAGCAGGGGCAGCATGAGGTGCCGCACATACCCGGGTTGTTTCCTTCCCTCAACCAACCATCACAAGCTGCCGTTCCCCGGTGCTGTGCTGCAGTCACGCTGGGCATGCTGAGCCCTGCTGAAGACTGCTCGCCCGAGGAGCGTGCTGCGCTGCGTGAGGTGCGCACGCTCTGCCCCTGCTGTGCACGCTCTGCCCCTGCTCATTCTGAGTGCTTGGTTTCATTCTCTCATGAAGTTGGGCCCTCAAGGGCTGGCGCTAAGCTGTTAGACTAGACTAGACTAGC
>VFQQ010002297.1_pt1 | contig 22204 bp, 25 predicted proteins | sample 3512341 | NCBI WGS metagenome assembly VFQQ01 (sample SAMN10412373, study PRJNA504923) | tailings metagenome | isolation source: Relicate 2 Philex TSF1 revegetated site | place: Philippines: Tuba, Benguet | collected 2017-08-29 | reverse complement strand
CTGCGCTATGGCTGCGTGCCACTGGTGGCGCGGGTGGGCGGACTGGCCGATACCGTCATCGACGCCAACGAGGCGGCGGTGGAAGCGGGTGTCGCCACCGGCGTGGTGTTCGCTCCGGCGACCACCGAAGCGCTGGTCGAGGCGATCCGGCGGACGACCGCGCTCTATGGGCGCGAGAAAACCTGGCGCAAGATGCAGCGCCGCGGCATGAAATCGGATGTCTCGTGGGAGGCGAGCGCCGAAAAGTATGCCGATCTCTATTCCGACCTCCTGGGGTTGAAGCGCGATGACCATTCAGACGATTAAGACCACGCCGTTCGGCGACCAGAAGCCGGGCACCTCCGGCCTGCGCAAGCGGGTGCCGGTGTTCATGCAGCCCAACTATGTCGAGAACTTCGTGCAGTCGATCTTCGACAACCTCGAAGGCTACCAGGGCAAGGTGCTGGTGATCGGTGGCGACGGTCGCTACTACAACGATGTCGTCATCCAGACGGCGATCCGCATCGCTTCGGCCAACGGTTTCGGCACGGTGCTGGTGGGTCAGCATGGGCTGCTGTCGACGCCGGCGGCCAGCAATGTCATCCGCCACTACAAGGCGTTTGGTGGCCTGATCCTCTCGGCCAGCCATAATCCGGGCGGGCCGGAAGGGGATTTCGGCATCAAGTACAACGTGTCGAACGGCGGTCCGGCGCCCGAGAAGATCACCGATGCGGTGTTCGTCAGGACCAAGGTCATCGACCACTACAAGACTGTCGACGCGCCGGACGTGGACCTGAGCAAGATCGGCACGCACCACTCCGCCGGCATGGTGGTCGAGGTCATCGATCCCGTCGCCGACTATGCGGCGCTGATGCAGACGCTGTTCGATTTCCCCAAGCTCAAGGCTCTGTTCGCCTCGGGTTTCCGCATGCGCTTCGACGCCATGCACGCGATCACAGGGCCCTATGCCCACCGCATTCTCGAAGACATGCTCGGCGCGCCCAAGGGCACCGTGGTCAACGGCACGCCGTCGCCGGATTTCGGTGGCGGGCATCCGGACCCGAACCTCGTCTATGCCAAGGACCTCTACGACCTGATGATGAGCCCGGATGGGCCGGATTTCGGCGCCGCCAGCGATGGCGATGGCGACCGTAACCTGATCATCGGCAAGGGCCGCTTCGTGACGCCCTCGGACTCGCTGGCCATGCTGGCGGCCAATGCGCCGCTGGCGCCCGGCTATGCGACCGGTATTGCCGGCATCGCGCGCTCGATGCCGACCTCGGCAGCGGCGGACCGGGTGGCCGAAAAGCTCGGCATCGAGATGCACGAGACGCCGACGGGCTGGAAGTTCTTCGGCAACCTGCTCGACGCCGGCCGCGTCACGATCTGCGGCGAGGAGAGCGCCGGCACCGGCTCGAACCATGTACGCGAGAAGGACGGGCTCTGGGCCGTGCTGCTGTGGCTCAACATCGTCGCCTCGCGCAAGCAGAGCGTCGACGAGATCGTGCGGGAGCACTGGGTCACCTATGGCCGCAACTACTATACGCGCCACGATTACGATGAGGTCGATGCGGGCGCCGCCAACGGGCTGATGGATGCGCTGCGCGCAAGGCTGCCAAGCCTCAAAGGCGAGGTGCTCGACGGGCTCGAAGTCGTGCTGGCGGACGATTTTACCTATAACGATCCGATAGATAGCTCGGTAAGCGCCAAGCAGGGCATTCGTGTCGGGTTCAAGGATGGCAGCCGGATCGTCTTCCGCCTGAGCGGAACCGGTACAGTGGGGGCAACGTTGCGGGTCTACCTCGAAAGGTATGAAGGCCCCAATGGACAGCACGATCTCGACACGCAAGCCGCTCTCGCAAACCTCATCATACTCGCTGAAAAACTTGCTGGGATCGCCTCGCGGACGGGTCGCGCCGCGCCGAGCGTTATCACCTGATCCGACCGAGATGAGACCGGAACTCATTCCGCATGGCGGCAGCGCCGACCAGCTCGGCGCGACCATTACCGCCGCCGGCGTGAACTTTGCCGTCTATTCGGAAAGTGCATCGGCCATCTGGGTGTCGATCTTCGACGAGCTCGACAAGGAAATCGGCAAGTTCGAGCTCGATGGGCACGACAACCACATCCATCACGGGCTGATCGCCGGTATCGGGGCAGGGGCAAAGTACGGCTTTCGCGCCGATGGCCCCTATGACCCCGACCAGGGCTATTTCTTCGATCCGCAGAAGCTGCTGACCGACCCCTATGCCAAGCGGCTCGATCGGGTCTATGTGCGCTCGCCGCGGCTGCGGCTCGATCGCTCGGAGGCTGTCGACACCGCGCCGCTGATCCCCAAGTCGATCGTGCAGGGCGCCGTCAACAAGCAGGCACTGCCGCGGCGCAAGCAGCCGGGGCTGTTCTACGAACTCAATGTCCGTGGCTTCACCATGCGCCACCCATCGGTGCAGGGGCCGCTGCGCGGCACCGTGGCGGCGCTGACGACACAGCGCGTCATCGATCACTTCAAGTATCTGGGCGTCGACACGGTCCAACTGATGCCGACGGCGGCGTGGATCGACGAGGGCCATCTGCCGGCGCTCGGGCTCACCAATGCCTGGGGCTACAACCCGGTGAACTACTTCGCCATCGACCCACGGCTGGCGCCGCGTGGCCCGCAGGAACTGCGGGTGATGACCGACCTCTACCGCAAGAACGGCATCTCGGTGATCCTCGACGTGGTCTACAACCACACCGGCGAGAGCGACGCGAACGGCCCGATGCTGTCGATGATGGGCCTCGACGCCAGGACCTACTACCGGTTCGTCGAAGTCGACGGCAAGCAGCACCTCGTCAACGATACCGGCACCGGCAACACGTTGCGCTGCGACCATCCGGCGGTGCAGCGGCTGGTGATCGAGAGCTTGCGCTACTGGGTCGAGGAGATGGGTGTGTCCGGCTTCCGCTTCGACCTCGCAACCATTCTTGGCCGCGAACCCGGGTTCAACCCGGACGCGCAGATGTTGCAGATGATCAAGGCCGACCCGGTGCTGTCGAAGGCCATTCTCGTGGCCGAACCGTGGGATCCGGGTCCGGGCGGCTACCAGCTCGGCCGCTTCGGCAAGGAATTCCAGGAGCACAACGACACGTATCGCGATGAGGTCCGGTCGTTCTGGAAGGGCGATCAGGGCAAGGTCGGGGCGCTGGCCGGCAAGATCGCCGGCTCCGCCGAGATCTTCAATTTCGCCGGCCGCAAGCCGAGCGCCAGCGTCAACATGCTGGCGGTGCATGACGGGTTTACGCTGATGGACCTCGTCAGCTACCTCGACAAGCACAACGAGGCGAACGGCGAAGAGAACCGCGACGGCCACAACAACAACCATTCGTGGAACTGCGGCGCCGAAGGCCCGACCGAAGACGCCGGCATCAATGCCGCACGCAAGCGCGACGTGCGCGCGCTGCTGGCAACGCTGTTCATGTCGCGCGGCACGCCGCTGATCCAGCAGGGCGACGAGATGGGCCGCAGCCAGCAGGGCAACAACAATGCCTATGCGCAGGACAATGAGATCACGTGGGTCGACTGGGAGAATGCCGACGGCGCGCTGGTGGATTTCGCGGCCGCCGCCTACCGCTTTCGCAAGGCGCACCCGGCGCTGACGCACGACCATTTCCTCACCGGGCAAGCCAAGAACGGCGTCCGTGACGTCACCTGGCTGCATCCGGACGGGCGCGAGATGACCGAAGGCGACTGGAGCGATGCCGGCGCCTCGGTGCTGGGCATGTGGTTGCAGACGCCGGCCGACGAAGTGATGGTGTGGTTCAACCGCCGCATCGACCTCGTCCATGCCAAGCTGCCGCCGGGCGACTGGCAGGTAGGTCTGGTCTCCGACCCCGACGCCGACCCGATCTGCGAAGGCTGGGTGCTCGACCTGCCGGGCCGTTCGGTGGTGGCGCTGGTCAAGGCAACCATCCCAGGCCAGCAGCCGCAGGAAGCCCCGGTGCAGCAGCCGCAGGAAACGCCGGTACAGAATCCGCCGGATAGCCCCGTGATGCCCCCGCCGGACAAACTGCCGGGCAATTCGCCAACGGAACTGCCGGACGACAAGCCGAAAGAGGGGACGCCGGAGGAGTAGGGGGCGGTGGCTCTCCGTCACCCCACCCACCATGCTTCGCATGGTCCCCCCTCCCCATCTAGGGGAGGGAGACCCGACTGAGATATCGCGGCTCTCGCACCTCTTTCCCCTCCCCCTTATGGGGAGGGGAAGCGCCGTAGGCGGTGGGTGGGGGTGTTCCGCACTCACCCCATCACAAACCCCAGCCGCTCATAGAGCCGTTGCGCGCCACTGGGATTGTCGATCTCGACCTTCAGGCCGACCTGTTCGTTGCCGCGTGCCTTGAGCGCCGCGAAGGCCGCGAGCAGCAGTGCTTCGGCGATGCCCTTGCGTCGGTGCCCGGGGGCCACGGCGATGTCCTTGACGAAGCTCGAGGTCCAGCAGAGCGCGAAGCCGGCCATCGTGCCATCCGTGTCGAGCGCCACGAAGCAGAGGCCGGGGTCGAATTCCTCGTCGGTGCTCACCGTCGTCCACCAGTCGACGAAGCGGGACGGAACGCCGCCGCCTCCCTGCGCATAGGCCTCGGCCAGCAGCGCGTGGGCGGCCAGAGCATGCTGGTCCTCGAACGGCACAAGGCGAACCCCGATTGGAAAGACGGGGGCCAGGAACGGCGCCGCCAGGGAGCGGCGCATCAGGATGTGGGGTTTGGTCAAAGCGCTCCGTTTCCAACATGAACTGGATTACCAAGCGTCCACATTTGGTTCATTTCCAAATGACGCAAATAGGCGCGGATCGCGTCGAAATCATTCCCCGGATCCTCCCAAAATCCGCCGACGAGCAGGAGCGATATCCCGCCCGTCGACGCGATGTCACGCCGATGACCGCTCGCAAATCCTGCGGCCAAATCACTGCTTCGTATGGAGACTGAAATGATCCCGATGCGCAACGTATCGGCAGCCGTGCTGCTCGCTGTTCTCGCCATCAATCCGCTGACCCAGGCGATGGCCGCGACGGCCGACAGCGCCAAGATGGTGGCCGGCATGAAGACCGAGGCGGTGCCGGTCGGCAACCTCACCGGCATGATCGGCTCGTGGACGCAGGGCGATCTCAACTTCCTCGACAAGGCCGCGTCGGTGAAGGTGTTCGACACCCGCAGCGTCTACTCCACTGCCGACCAGCAGAAGATCGCCAGCGCCGAGACCGCGAAAGCGACCCAGCTGGGCAAGTTCCGCGACGCCATCAGGGCCGATGCGGGCCTGAAGGCGTGGTTCGACAGCAACAAGCTCGACGTCAACAAGGTGATCGCGGTGGCCGACCCCAACGGCCAACCCGAGCTCTTCACGTACTGAGTAGAGCCGCCTGTTGATGGAGCGCCGGGTGGGAAACTGCCCGGCGTTTCCGCATTTTCGCTGCTGTCATTTTCCGGTTAGCGCGGGGCGTAGGTTGCTGCACCGACACAGGAGAGCATTCCATGCAGTTCGCTTCCATCCGCCTCGCTACCAGCGATGTCGACCGACTCGCCGGCTTTTACGAGAAGCTGACGGGCACGAAGGCGATGCGTCCGGCCCCCGTCTTCGCGGTATTGAGCTTTGGCGCGGTGCAGCTGGCCATCTCGGACGAAGGCCTGATCCGGCAGTTCAATGCGGGTATCGTCAGCGCCGGGGGCAACAAGGGCGCGATCGTCGAGTTTCAGGTCGCGGATGTCGATGCGGCTCGAGCCAAGCTCGATAAGACGGTCGAGGTGGTGATGGAGCCAGCCGATATGCCCTGGGGCAATCGCTCGATGCTGTTGCGCGACCCGGACGGCAATGCGGTGAACGTTTTCTCGCGCCCCGAAAGCTGAGCTACTCGGCGGCCACGAGCGTTGGCGTCAGGCCGCCCATCTTTTCGATGAAGCCGACGATCTCGTCGACCTTTTCGCGGCGGAGCAGGTCGGCGAAGACGTAGGGACGGCCGTCGCGCACCTTCCGGGTGTCCGACTCCATCACCTCGAGGCTGGCGTTCACATATTGCGCGATGTCGGTGTGGGTGATCACCAGCAGGTCCGAGCGGGTGATGGCAGGGCCCCCCTTGCGCGGGATCTTTTCGCCCTGCGCCACCGAGATCACGTAGATGGTGATGTCGGCGAGGTCCGGCGAGAAGGTCGCGGCGAGATTGTCGCCGCCCGACTCGATCAGGATCACGTCGAGATCGGGGAACTTGCGGTTGAGATCGGCGATGGCGGCGAGGTTGAGCGAGGCATCCTCACGGATCGCCGTATGCGGGCAGCCACCGGTCTCGACGCCGACGATGCGGTCTTCGGAAATGGCCTGCACCCGGTTGAGGATCAGCGCATCTTCCTTGGTGTAGATGTCGTTGGTGACCACGGCCATGGAATAGCGCTCGCGCATCGCCTTGAGCAGCATTTCGCAGAGCGTGGTCTTTCCCGACCCGACCGGGCCGCCGATGCCGACGCGAATGGGACCGTTGGGCGACTTCATGTGAGCCTCGTGATGACCAGGGTGGCGAAGCAGGCGGCGACGATCAGGCAGAGCGGCGAATAGATGCGCCGGTCGAGCATGGCGAAGGGCTCGATCGGATGGCGGGCGCGCCACCACGATGTGTAGCCGAGGATGCCGCGGACGCCGAAGACCAGCGTCAGCGCCACGCCGGCCAGCGTCAGCGGCAAGCCGCCGGAGACCTTGTCGCCCAGCGCCGAGCCGATAGCGGCGGCGGCCAGCACGAGGATGGCGACGACGAGGGAGGCAAAGCGCGGCACGCGCTCGATGCCGGGCGCGCCGATCACCGTGTGGGCGAGCAGCGCCGGGTCCTTGACCGGCCACTTGCTGCCGATGGCCCAGAGGAAATGTGCCAGCGACACGGTGAGCAGGCAGAGGAACAGGATGGAGGCGGCAGCGGTGGTCATGACCGGAAGATTCTCGGTTCGAGCGTTTCATGCCGCATCTGGGCAATGTCGGTGGCGTAGGCGATCCCGCCGATATCGGCAAGGGTTGCGGTGGCCGCAGCCTTCGCCAGCGCCGCCACGCGCGGCTCCAGCGCCGCCATGACGCGCAGGCCGTCGGTCTGGCCGAGCGGCACGAGGCGCACGGCCACCGAAATCTGCGAATGCACCGCGGCGGTGAGAAAGGCGAGGACAGTGTCCTCGAGGCCGATATTGTGGGCGCGGGCGGTGGCGCCGACGGCGATCGGGTAGGGGCAGGGCTGCGGCAGGGCCAGCTCCGCCGGCCAGGCCTTCGCCGCAATGGCGAAATTGTCGCCGGTGATGGTGGTTTCGGCCAGCCGCTCGCGGGCCGGGGTGAGGGCGATGGCGAGATCGGCGAGGTCCTGCAGACTGGTCTCGGCTTTCCACGCCTGCGCGACGAAGATCGCGTCGGTCTTCAGGCCGCCATGGGCGAGCACGCCTTCGAGCCAGTTCTGCAAGGCGGCAGAGTCGCTTAGCGTGCGGTCTGCAATTGCCGATTCAAGTCCGGCCGACCAGGCGAAGGCGCCCACCGGAAAGGCCGGCGACAGCCAGGTCAGCAGTTTTTGCAGCGCCGCCGGTTCGGTCATTGGTTGAGCAAAGCGTGGGCGGGGCCATGGTCGTGCGCATAAGCGCCGTCCATGGGAGAGAACGGCTCGACGATGTCGGTCACCCTGGCGCCCAGGCCACGCAGCATGTCGCGCAGCACGTGGTCGCGAAGGATGAGGATGCGCTCACCCGCCACGATCTGCGCCTTGGTGTGGCGGTTGCCGATGTGCCAGGCGAGTTGCATCAGGTGGGCGGCGTCGCGGCCGCGGATGTCGTAGAGCGGCTCGTCGGCCGCTACGATCTCGACATGGCGACCGTCTTCGAGCTTGAGCAGGCCGTGATGGTCGAGCGTCACCGGCTGGGGGAAGTCCACCAGCACGTCGTCGCCTTTGCTGAGCGGGATCAGCCGGCGGCGCACGCGCCTTTCGTCGTGGCTGAGGACGACATGGTCAAAACCCGCCGCAGTCCCCGGAGGGACGTAGGCGACGGCGCGGAGCGTTTCACCCATTACTGGACACTACTTCGATACTGCGAGGCTTCCCAACCTTCGCGGGCAGTTTAGCCGGGAATGAACTGGTTTGTCGAACGATCAGCGTCGTCGCAGGTGCGGCGTCACACGCGCTTCAAGCAGAGCAACAAGCTCGGGTTGCATGAAGCGATAGTCGTCGGGGATATCGAGGCAGATGACCCGGGCGCCACCGAGATGGCGCCGGAAGCGCTGGGACAGCTTCGCCTTGTGGGCCTTCTCCATCACGAAGATGGTGTCGACGCCTTCCAGATGCTCTGGCGTCAGCGGATCGACCGCGTCATGCGAGAGGCCGGCAGAGGCGACTTCGAGGTCTGGATACTGCGAAAAGACCTGCTCGGCGGTAGGCGAGCGCAGCCGATTGGCGCTGCAGATGAAGAGAATGCGCTGCATCAGACGTGCTGGTTAAAGAGCAGGACGATCCAGAGCGCCTGATAGATCAGGTGGACGCTGACGAGCGCGAGGTGGTAGCGGCGGTCCGCCGTGCGCACGGCGATGGCGCAGAGAGCCAGGCCGATCGGCACCTGGATCAGGTAGCCGATGCCGAGCGTATCGAAATAGGGCTCGCCCTTGACCAGCGTGTCGACGATGTCGAGCACGAAGGTGAGGCCGAAAATGGCGAAGAACCAGTGCCGGCGCTTGAGGAAGAAATCCTCGTAGCCGTCATAGTCGTCGAGCTTGTCGGGGAAGAGCAGGGCGGCGAGCAGGAACAGCGTCACCGCGTAGCCGATGAGGAAGGCGAAAAGCCCGAAGTTCCAGTGCTGGACGCCGTAAAGTTCGAACTCCCACCACCAGAACAGCACCAGTTCGACGAGGATCGAAAAGCCCCAGAGCAGGTGCACCAGCGAGAGCTTTGCGCGCTTGGGGTGCTGGATCAGCCCGGCATAGCCCATCAGCAGGCGGGTGATGCCGAGGCCCACCACCATGCCCATGACGATCCGCACATGCGGGAAGAGTTCGCTGGCGCTTGGCTCCACGGCGCTCCTACGGGGTCTGGATGTGTTCGGCGCAGGTGAGGATGGGAGCCGAATCCTCGCCCTGGCTCAGGTCGTAGAGTTCGGCATCGGTGCCCTTGCTCCACCAGACATAGTTGGCGGCGGCGTAACGCGCGCCCGAGGCGGCGATGACCGAGCTCATCAGGTAGGTCTGGCCGTCATAGGGCACGAAGGCGAGGAAGTTGGGCGCGGCGTTGATGTATTCGACATCAAAGCTCTCGGCGCCCTCGCAGTCGTAGCGGACGAGCTTGCGCTCGGCGTCACCGGCGATCGACAGGCCGAGCATGAAACTGGTCTGCGCCGAAGCCGGGGCAACGAAAGCGAGAAGGGCGAGGCAGGCGGCGGCGGTTCTCATCATCTGATCTCCGTTGGCGACGCTCGGGGTCCGACTCAGACGATACCCCGCGTGGCTTGCTGCGACCAGTGCGTCAGGATGTTGCGCGGGACCGGTGGCGGATGACGAGGGTGATCAGCGCTATCAGGGCCAGCAGCGACAGGCCGGTGGCTACCCACAGGGCCACATCGCTGCCGGGACCGGCGAGAATGGCGGCGAACAACGGCGGCGCGCAGGCGAAACTCAGGTTCAGTGGCAGTGCAAGCATCGAACTGGCGCGCGCGTAGGCCGCGGCAGCGAACAGGTCGAGCGGCATCGTGGCCCGTGCCACCGCCAGTGCACCGCTTGCGAGGCCGTAGACGACGACGAAGGCGACGGCAGCCGGGGCTCCGGCCCCGAGAAGCAGCACGGCAAAGCTTAGCGGCAAAGCTGCGGCGGCGATGAGACCCGTGGCGAGGCCATCCCAGCGCTCACCGCCGATGAAGTTGATCAACCGTGCGGACAGCGCTGCGAGGCCGATGAACGAGGCGACCAGAACCGCGGTTCCATGCTCCAGGCCTCGGCCCTCGAAGAGCGTGATGATGGTCAGCGAGAAGCCCCAGGTGACAATGCCGTTGGCGGCGCTGCTGAAGGCAAGCAGACCGAAGGCGATCCAGTCGAGCGACGGCGACGGCGTTGCATCGGTTGCCTTCATGGCGCCGGCAGGACGTTTCGCCAGCAGCAGCCAGTAGATCGGTGCTGCAATCGCCAGCAGCAGGCCCGCGCCGATCAGCGTGGTCAGGCGCCATCCGAATGCAGCCTGCAGTGCGCTCAGCAGCGGCCAACTGATGGTGGTCGCGAGTCCACCAAAGATCAGCAGGGCGCCGATGGCCTGCCGGGCCCGCACACCGGCGAGTTCGGCGACGCCGATCTGCATGGCGGTGGTCAGCATGCCGGTCCCGGCCACGCCGACCAGCAGCCAGCCGGTGAAATAGGCCCAGGGCGCAATCGCCGTCGCGATTACCGCCAGTCCGAGCGTGCCGATGCCGACGCTTCCCGTCACCAGTCGCGCGCCGAACCGTTGGAACAGCTTGAGGAATGGCACCGCCGCAGCGGCCATGGCCACCAGCATCACCGTCGGACCCGCCATCACCGCTGCGTAAGGGAGCCCCAGCGCATCGGCCATGGCACGACCGGTGATGGCGGGGAGATTGAATGTCATTCCCCAGCACACGGCCTGAGCCAGCGCGAAGGCCGTGATTGTAAGGGCGAAGCGAATGCGAGACTCGGAGATGATCGGCGAGAGAGGAGGGTCGCCACCGATCATGCAGAGATTTCAGCCGTGTGACAGGTGTCGGAGCGCTTCTCAGGTCCGCGACATCAGGGCGATGGTGCCGGGGATGGGGATGTTGTTTTCGAGGCGGATGGGGACGTCGGTGAAGCTTGGTGCGGTGAAGCCGTGGGCAGCCGCCAGCCGCTCGACATAGGGCTTGCTGTGGGCGTAGCGCGCGCTGGCCTGCACGGCAAAGCCGTCGCCGGTCATGAGTTCGATCGAGAAGATCAGCAGTCCGCCGGCCGGCATCGCCTTGGCGAGGGGCGGGAATACGTCGTCCAGGCCGCCGAGATAGACCATTGTATCGGCCGCTGCCACGAGGTCGTAGGGGCCGCGTGCACCGGCGAGGAAGTCCGCGATGTCGGTGGCGGCAAGGTCGCGGTAGCGCCCCTTGCTGCGCGCCGCCTCGACCATTTTCGGCGACAGGTCGACGCCGTCGATGGCATCGTAGAGGCCCGCGAGGCTGTCGGCGACGAGGCCGGTACCGCAGCCCAAGTCGAGCGCCGCGGTGAAGCGACGACCGGGCGCGGCTGCTTCGACGATTTTGCGCATGTCGTCGGGGACGTGATAGCCGAGCTGGCCGGTCAGGTGCCGCTCGAAATAGCCGGCATAGTCATCGAAGAGATCACGTATGAAGGTGGCGTTGCCCGCGGCGCCGCCGAGTGCTGCCAGCATGTGGGCCGCCCGGGCATTGTCCGGGGCGAGGTCGACCGCCGTACGAAAACTCGCCGCCGCCTGCTCGCGCTCTCCGAGGTCGACCAGCGCCGTCCCGAGCCCGATATGTGCATCGGCGTTTGCTGCATCCAGCGACACGGCGCGCCGGTAGGCCGCGGCGGCATCCCTGGGCCGGCGCAGCACCTGCATGGCCTGTCCCAGCAGCAGCGATGCGCCCAGGGCGTAAGGTCCGTGCGGATCGCGGGCGATGGCGCGCTGGCTGAGGCCTGCGGCGATATCGAAGGCGTTGGTGGCGAAAGCGAGTTCGGCGAGCTTGGCCTGCGCGCCGGCATGGTTGGGGTCGCCATCGAGAATGCGCTGATAGATCGGCGCGGCCTTGTCGATCTTGCCGAGGCCGGCGAAGCGCTCCGCCGTCCGCATGGCGGCGTCGATTTCCAGTTCGCGGACACTGGCGTGCCGCGTGATCTTGTCCGCCATGGTTCCCTCCGCAGCGGCGCGACTATGCCGACTGAGGCGAAGGGCTACAACGCCGCTGACCCATATGTGATCGCGGCGCCGTGATCGCCGCTAGAACAGGAAATAGCGCTGCGCCATCGGCAGCACGGTGGCCGGCTCGCACGTCAATAGCTCGCCATCGGCGCGGACTTCGTAGGTTTCGGGATCCACATCGATCTGCGGGGTGGCGGAGTTGTGGATCATCGAAGCCTTGCCGATGCCGCCGCGGGTGTTTTCGACCGGCAGCATGCCCTTGGCGACGCCGAGCTGGTTCTGCAGCCCGTTCTGGTAGGCGGCCTGCGACACGAAGGTGACCGATGAGTTGGTGCGCAGCTTGCCGAAGGCGGCGAACATCGGACGATAGTGCATCGGCTGGGGCGTCGGGATGGAGGCGTTCGGATCGCCCATCGGGGCAGCGGCGATGGAGCCGCCGAGCAGCACCATTTCGGGTTTCACGCCAAAGAAGGCGGGGTTCCACAGCACCAGGTCGGCGCGCTTGCCGACTTCGATGGAGCCGATATGCTTGCTTAACCCATGCGCGATGGCCGGGTTGATGGTGTACTTGGCGATGTAGCGCTTCACGCGGAAATTGTCGTTCTCGCCAGTTTCCTGCGGCAGGCGCCCACGCTGGCGCTTCATCTTGTCGGCGGTCTGCCAGGTGCGGATCAGCACTTCGCCGACACGTCCCATGGCCTGGCTGTCGGACGAGATGATCGAGAAGGCGCCGATGTCGTGGAGAATGTCCTCGGCGGCGATCGTCTCCTTGCGGATGCGGCTCTCAGCGAAGGCCACGTCCTCGGCGATGGCGGGCGACAAATGGTGGCAGACCATCAGCATGTCGAGGTGCTCGGCCAGCGTGTTCTGCGTATAGGGCCGCGTCGGGTTGGTGGATGACGGGATCACGTTGGGGTGGCTGGCGATCTTGATGATGTCGGGCGCGTGCCCGCCGCCGGCGCCTTCGGTGTGGAAGGCGTGGATCGTACGCCCCTTGATGGCGGCGATGGTGTCCTCGACGAAGCCCGACTCGTTGAGGGTGTCGGTGTGGATCATCACCTGCACGTCGTACGCGTCGGCGACGGCGAGGCAGTTGTCGATGGCGGCCGGGGTGGTGCCCCAGTCTTCATGCAGCTTCAGCGCGCTGGCGCCCGCGAGGATCATTTCCTCGAGCGGGGCAGGGACCGAAGCATTGCCCTTGCCGGCCAGCGCCAGGTTCATCGGGAAGGCGTCGAAGCTCTCGATCATGCGGTGGATGTGCCAGGTGCCAGTGCAGGTCGTGGCCAGCGTGCCGTGGGCCGGGCCGGTGCCGCCACCCAGCATGGTGGTGACGCCCGACATCAGCGCTTCTTCGATCTGCTGGGGCGCGATGAAGTGGATATGTGCGTCGAAGCCGCCGGCAGTGAGGATGCGGCCTTCGCCGGCAATGGCTTCGGTCGCCGGCCCGATGATGATGTCGACGCCCGGCTGGGTGTCGGGATTGCCGGCCTTGCCGATGGCGTGGATCCTGCCGTCGCGCAGGCCCACATCGGCCTTGTAGATGCCGGTGTGGTCGACGATCAGCGCATTGGTGATGACCGTATCGACGGCGCCGCCCTTGCGGGTGATCTGGCTCTGGCCCATGCCGTCGCGGATCACCTTGCCGCCGCCGAACTTCACCTCTTCGCCGTAGGTGGTGAAGTCCTTTTCCACCTCGATGAAGAGCTCGGTATCGGCTAGGCGCACCCGGTCTCCCACCGTCGGGCCATACATGTCGGCATAGGTGGAGCGGGCAATTCTGGCGGGCATTTCAGACTCTTTCGGTGTGCGATACTGCCGTATTTCAACCGCCCAAATATGAGGCTGTCCAGCGAAATGGCGCGAATGCGTGCAACTTCACAATTGGCGATAATATGAGCAAGAAATTCAAATTTGTGGCCGCCTGAAGCGGTGCTAGCGCTCGGAGCATTTGGGCTTTGGGAGGCTGATTTGAAATCCTTGGTTTTGGGGCTGGTTCTGGGTGCGCTCGGGTTTGCCGGCGGCGCCGTCGCGGCATCGGTCGAGCGCGGCGATTATCTGGTCAATACGGTGATGGCCTGCGGCTCGTGTCACACGCCGATCGGGCCGACGGGCTTTGTCGCCGAGAAGGCGCTGACGGGCCGGCTGGTCACCAAGAATGACCAGTTCACCGCGATTTCGCCGAACATCACCGCGGCCGGGCGCATCAAGGACTGGACCGACGAGCAGCTCGCCAAGGCTATCCGCGAGGGCATCCGCCCCGACGGTTCGTTGATCGGGCCGCCGATGCCGTTCGAGGTCTATCACGGCATTTCGGACGACGACCTGCAGTCGATCGTGGCCTATCTGCGCACCGTGCCGGCCATTGAAGGCGATCCGGGCACCTCGACCTACAACATCCCGCTGCCGCCGGCCTATGGCCCGCCGGTGACCACGGTTGCAGCCGTGCCGGAGGGCGTGACGGTCGAGTACGGCAAGTATCTCGCCAATGCGCTCGGCCACTGCTCGGCCTGCCACACCAAGATGGAAGGCGGCGTGGCGCAGTTCGACACGCTGCTGTTCGCCGGCGGCGAGCCGTTCGACGGGCCGTGGGGCACCGTGGTGTCGGCCAATCTGACGCCCTATGGCCTCGCCGAATACACCGATGCGCAGATCGCCACGATGATCACCCATGGCGAACTGCCCGATGGCGGCAAGCTCACCGGGCCGATGGCCTTCCCGTTCTACGCGAAGATGAAGCCGGACGACGTGCAGGCGATCATCACCTACCTGCGGTCGCTGCCGTCGATCCCGACGCCCTGAGGCGGCGGGCTCAGTTCGCCTTGGGTTCGCGGTTGTTGCGATAAACCAGGACGGTGGTGTCAATCAGCTGATCCAGCAGCGCACCACCGGCCTGGACTTCGGCGTCGTCCTGGGTGAACGAAATCAACGAGATGGCCAGCACCTGGATGGCGTAGGCCTTCTTGCGGTCGCCGTCCTGATACTGGCGGTTGCCTTCCTTCTCGAAGTCGCTGAGCAGCTGCGCATAGGTCTGCTGCGCCATCGAGCGCTTGAACTCGGCCCAGCTCTGCTTGCCGGACTTTTCGGCGATCTCGCAGGCAAGGCTGCCGAGCAGCCACATGGCTTCCTTGTCGTTGCGGCCGTTCTCCTGCAGGTCGAGCAGCACGGCTGCGAAACGCTGCTTGAACTCTTCTTCCTTGGTCGCCATGGTGCATTCCCGTCTTGGATAGCTGCCACTCGCATTGAAGTCCTGCGAGCGCAAGCCTGAACTTCGGACGCCCCCGATGAAGCACCTCACCGCCCTCTGCCTGACCCTGCTGTTGCTGTCGCCGGTGCCGGCCTCGGCGCAGTACGTGATGGACCTCGCCAACCTGGTGCGCGGCATCGGCGTGGCCGATTTCCGCAGCCGCGACATCGACAATCTCGACAAGGCGCAGACGGTCTACGTCACGCGGGTCTCGCGCCTTTCCGGCATCAAGCGGCAGGGCGACATGCTGGACCGGGCGGTGGCCTCGAGCCGCGGGTCGCTCAACTATCTGCGCGCCATCGTCCGGCAGAACCGCGTCGCCATGCGGGCGCTCAAGGTGCACAAGGCGTCGCTGGCGGATGTGATCTTCCTGACCACCACCAATGACGGCACGGCGATGCTCTATGTGGATGATCGCTAAGGCGAATTTCGCGGGGTAGGGCCGGCAGGCAACCATCGCGCCGGCGAGGCGTTGGGCTCATGCAGAGTGGCGCTCTCGCCCGCACCGTCGGGTGCGTGGCCATGGTGCGGACCGGATGCGAAAGCGTCCGGTCTGCCCGTGTCAGGCCCTAGAGTTTCCCCATCACCTTCTGCTGGAAGCCATAGACCTCGCGTTTGCCCGACAGCGGCACGAGCCTGACCTCGCGCTTCTGGCCCGGCTCGAACCGCACCGCCGTGCCGGCGGCGATGTCGAGCCGCATGCCGCGCGCCCTGGGGCGGTCGAACGCCAGCGCGTTGTTGGTCTCGAAGAAGTGGTAGTGCGAACCAACCTGGATCGGCCGATCGCAGGTATTGGCGACTTCGAGCACGATCTGCTCGGCCCCGGCATTGAGCTCGATGTCGCCGGCCTGGGTGATGATTTCGCCCGGGATCAGGCGGCGGTTCTCGCTGCGCAGCAGCTTGTCGGCGTCGCTCATGCTCTGCTCCTCAGCGGATCGGTTCGTGGACGGTGACGAGCTTGGTCCCATCCGGGAAGGTGGCTTCCACCTGCACGTCGTGGATCATTTCGGGGATGCCCTCCATCACCTGGGCGCGGGTGATGACGTGGGCGCCAGCTTCCATCAGGTCGGCGACGGAGCGGCCGTCGCGGGCGCCCTCGACCACGAAATCGGTGATCAGCGCGATCGCCTCGGGATGGTTCAGCTTCACGCCGCGCTCGAGCCGCTTGCGCGCCACGATCGCCGCCATGGCGATCAGCAGTTTGTCCTTTTCGCGGGGCGTCAGGTTCATGTCGTTTTCCTAGAGATACCAGAGGCGCGGCAGCGTGCCGGCGCCGGAAAGTTCAGCGATAATGGGCCCGATGATCTTGCGCAGCGCAAGCCCGGATTCGGCGATGGCGCGGACGATCAGCCGGTCGCCGATCAGGCTGACGCCGGCGCGGCCATGGAGCAGCGCGCGGACCGGCTCGAGCTTGCGTTCGGCGCGCGGGCCGATCAGCAGTACGGTGGCGAAGGCAAGGGCGCCATCGAGCAGGGACAGGCTGTCGCGCTCCAGCGGATCGGCGGAGAGCAGGGTGGCCTCGGCATGCACGAGCCTGCCGTTCTGGCGGATGCGCCAGTTGTCGCGCAGGGTGGCGGAGCGAGCGGCCTCGCCCATGGCTTCGCGGCCGAGGAGGATCGCTTCGACGGCGCAGAACGAGGCGCCCGCGGCGAGGTCGACCTCCAGCGTGCGGTCGAGCTTGCCCCCTTCGAAGAGAATGGTCTCCTGCGGCAGCCAGTCGAGCTGCGCGCCGGCGCCGACGGTAAGACGATTGCGGACTTTCGCGTCGTCGCCGAGCGAGCGGTAGACGCGCTCGCAGGCCTGGGTGGTCAGCACCACGCGGGTGTTCGGCGCGGCCTCGGCGGTCCAGCCGACATTGTCGCCGCCGGTCAGCCCGCCGGCCGTATTGATCAGCACTGCCTGCAGCGACTTGTCGTGCGTGTGCGGCAGGCGGATCTTGGCGCAGCCCTCCTGGAACAGGGTGCCGATGCGCGTGGTGTCGCCATCGGCGAGCGTGGTCAGCCGCCCTTCGCCGCGGGCGCGCTGCAGTCTGGGAATGGCCGAAACTGCCGACATCAGACCATCAGATGCCGACGAACTTCGGGAAGGTCGAGGTCGCTGGCCGGGCCAGAATGCATGATCTCACCGCGATCCATGATGTAGATGTCGTCGGCGATCTCGCGGCAGAAGTCCAGATATTGCTCGACCAGCAGAATGGTCATGCCCTTTTCGTCGCGCAGGAACTGAAGCGCCCGGCCGATGTCCTTGATGATCGAGGGCTGGATGCCTTCGGTGGGTTCATCGAGCACCAGCACTTTCGGGCGCGTCACCAGCGCGCGGCCGATGGCGAGCTGCTGTTGCTGGCCGCCAGACAAGTCGCCGCCGCGGCGGCCGAGCATGGATTTCAGCACCGGGAACAGGTCGAAGATGAAGCCCGGGATGTTCTTGTCCGGCCCCTTCAGCCCGGCATAGCCGGTTTCGAGGTTTTCCTTGACCGTCAGCAAGGGGAAGATTTCGCGGCCCTGGGGCACGTAGCCCAGACCCAGGCGGGCGCGCTTGTAGGGCGGGGCCTTCTTCAGCACTTCGTTGTCGAAGACGATCTCGCCGGCCGAGACATTGTTGACGCCGGTGACCGCGCGCAGCGTCGAGCTCTTGCCCACGCCGTTGCGGCCCAGCACCGCGGTGATGCGGTTGGGCTTGCACTCGACGCTGATACTGCGCAGTGCCTGCGCGGCGCCATAGTGGAGGTCGATCGCCTTGATAGAGAGTGCGGTCATCGACCCAGATACCTTTCGATTACGACGGGGTTGGCACTTACCTGATCCAGCGAGCCTTCGGCCAGAACCGACCCTTCGGCGAGGCAGGTGACACGGGTGCCGAGGGCGCGGACGAAGCTCATGTCGTGCTCGACCACGACGACCGAGCGGGTCTGGGCGATCTCCTTCAGGAGCTTGGCCGTCTCCTCGGTCTCGCTGTCGGTCATACCGGCGACGGGTTCGTCCACGAGAAGCAGCTTCGGGTCCTGCGCCAGCAGCATGCCGATTTCGAGCCACTGCTTCTGGCCATGGCTGAGGCCGGCGGCGAGCTCGCCCTTGCGGCCGGAGAGGCGGATGGTGTCGAGGATCTGCTCGATGCGGGCGGTATCATCGTTCGCCGCCACATAGCTCAGCGCCGCGAAGACGCTGCGCGGCTTCTTCAGCGCCAGTTCGAGGTTGTCCCACACGGTGTGGCTCTCGAACACGGTCGGCTTCTGGAATTTCCGGCCGATGCCGAGATTGGCGATGGTCGCCTCGTCGAGCTTGGTCAGGTCGGTGCGGCCATCGAACAACACCTCGCCGTCATCGGGGCGGGTCTTGCCGGTGATGATGTCCATCATGGTGGTCTTGCCGGCGCCGTTCGGGCCGATGATCGCCAGCATTTCGTTAGGGTGGACGATGATCGAGAGCGCATTCAGCGCCTTGAAGCCGTCGAACGAGACGGAGACGCCGTTGAGATAGAGCATGGTGCCCGATTTGTCGGTCATTCGGCGGGCTCCGGAGACGGTTTGAGGGTCGACGGGTCTTGGCCGGCTTCGGCCGCGGCGCTCTGCTTGTCCCGGGCGAGGGCAGCGCGGCGCGCGGTGCCGGCGCGGAGCTGTGCGACGAGGCCGACAATGCCCTTGGGCAGGAACAGGGTGACGACCACGAACAGACCGCCCAGCGCGAACAGCCAGTATTCGGGCAGGGCGCTGGTGAAGACGGTCTTGCCGAAGTTGACCAGCAGCGCGCCGATGATCGGCCCCAGGATGGTGCCGCGGCCGCCGACGGCGACCCAGATCACCGCTTCGATGGAATTTTCCGGCGCGAATTCGCCCGGGTTGATGATGCCGACCTGCGGCACGTAGAGGGCGCCGGCGATGCCGGCCATCACGGCCGATACGGTGAAGGCGAACAGCTTCACGTTCTCGGGTCGCCAGCCGAGGAAGCGGGTGCGGCTCTCGGCATCGCGGACGGCGACCATCACCTTGCCGAGCTTGGAATTGACGATCATCGAGCAGACCAGCACGGCCACCGCCAGCATCAGCGCCGAGAGGGCGAAGAGGGTGGTGCGGGTGGCGGCGGACTGGACGTTGAAGCCGAGGATGTCCTTGAAGTCGGTGAGGCCGTTATTGCCGCCGAAGCCGAAGTCGTTGCGGAAGAAAGCCAGCAGCAGGGCAAAGGTCATCGCCTGCGTGATGATCGAGAGATAAACGCCGGTGACGCGGCTTCTGAACGCAAACCAGCCGAAGACGAACGCCAGAGCGCCGGGCACCACGATGATCATCACCATGGCGAACCAGAACATGTCGAAGCCCTGCCAGTACCAGGGCAGTTCCTTCCAGTTGAGGAACACCATGAAGTCGGGCAGCAGCGGGTTGGCATAGACGCCGCGCGCGCCGATCTGGCGCATCAGGTACATGCCCATGGCGTAGCCGCCGAGCGCGAAGAAGGCGCCGTGGCCGAGCGAGAGAATGCCGCAATAGCCCCAGACCAGATCGAGGCTCAGCGCCAGGATGGCGTAGCAGAGATACTTGCCGAACAGCGTCACCACATAGGTCGGCACGTGCCCGAAATGCCCGGCCGGGATCAGCAGGTTGCCGGCCGGTACGGCGATGGCGACGAGCACCAGGATCGCGACGATCCAGATCGCCTTCCGGTCGAGGGCGCGAAACAGCATCTGGGTGATCATTGTTCGACGGCCCGACCCTTGAGTGCGAAGAGGCCGCGCGGGCGGCGCTGGATGAAGAGAATGATCAGAACGAGGATCAGGATTTTCGCCACCACGGCGCCCGCATAGGGCTCGAGGAACTTGTTGGCGACGCCGATCGAAAGCGCGCCGACCAGCGTGCCCCAGAGATTGCCCACGCCACCGAAGACCACGACCATGAAGCTGTCGATGATGTAGTTCTGCCCAAGGTTGGGCGAGACGTTATCGATCTGGCTCAGCGCCACGCCGGCAAGGCCGGCAATGCCCGAGCCGAGGCCGAAGGTCATGGCGTCGACGAAGGGCGTGCGGATGCCCATCGAACTCGCCATGCGGCGGTTCTGCGTCACGGCGCGCATCTGCAGGCCCAGTGCGGTGCGCTTGAGCACCGCGAGCAGGGCGATGAACACGGCGATAGCAAAGAGCACGATCCAGAACCGGTTCCAGGTGATCTGCAGGCCGCCCAGTTCGAACGAGCCCGACATCCAGGTCGGGTTGCCGACTTCGCGATTGGTCGGCCCGAAGATGGTGCGGACCGCCTGCTGCAGGATCAGCGAGATGCCCCAGGTGGCGAGCAGCGTCTCGAGCGCGCGGCCATAGAGCCAGCGGATGACGCCGCGCTCGATGGCGATGCCGATCAGCGCGGTGACGAGGAAGGCGAGGGGCAGCGCGAAGGCCAGCGACCAGTCGAAGAGGCCGGGGAAGTTCTGGCGGATGACTTCCTGCACCATGAAGGTGGTGTAGGCGCCGATCATCACCATTTCGCCGTGCGCCATGTTGATGACGCCCATCACGCCGAAGGTGATGGCGAGGCCGATGGCGGCGAGCAGCAGCACCGAACCCAGCGAGATGCCGTACCAGACGTTCTGCGCCACGCTCCACGCGGCCTGCGTCTGGTTCAGCGCATCGATGGCCGACTGCACCACCGGCTTCAGTTCGTCGGGCGCGGTGGCGAGGGTGGCGGTGAGGAGGGTGATCGAGTCACGACCGCCACGGGCCTTGAGTGCGTCCACGGCGGCGGTCTTCTCCGCGACCGAAGCGTCGGTCTTGAGGATGATGGCGGCGCGGGCCGTTTCCATCACGGTCTTGACGGCCGGATCGGTTTCGGCGGCAATGGCGCCGTCGAGCAGTTCGAGATTATCCGGGTTTGCATCGCGCAGCACGGACTGGGCGGCGCTGAGGCGCGTGCCGCGATCGTCCGACAGCAGCGTCATCTGGCCGATGATGGTGCGGAGGCCGCGGCGCAGGCCGTTATTGACCTTCACCTTCTCGACGTCGCCCGAGGCGAACTCGCCGACCTCGGCTGCCGTCACCGGATCGGTGGCCTTGCCGCGGGCGTAGAACACGACTTTGCCGGTGGCCTTGATGGCGGAGAGGTTGCCGTCGAGCAGGGTCTGCAGCACCGGCACGGCGCGCGGATCGCCAGTGGCGGCGAGCGCCTTGGCGGCAGTCTCGCGGTCCTTGAAATTGCCCGGCGCCAGCGCATCGACCAGCGAGGTCAACGTCGCGTCATCGACCTGGGCGTAGGCTGCGAGGGGCCATGCCAACAGGATTGTCAGCGCGGTGAGGACAGCCGCGATCCAGCGCGCTGCACCCCCCACCCGAGCGTCGCCAGGTCGCTGCGCTCCCGGCTTTGCTACCCTCCCCGCCAGGGGGAGGGTGGGCATCGAGCCTGTGGCTCGATGGTTGTCACGTCCGCCGGCGGACACCCTCCCCCTTGCGGGGAGGGACGGGGAGGGGGGAGCAGCTTGCTCGGTCTGATAGATGTTCACGGCTGGCCCCTCGGTATCGGAAGAAAAGGCGAGGGCGCGGGCGCCCTCGCCGGGTTCAGAAGCCGCGATTACATCGCGCCGGCACCGCAGACCTTGGTCTCGGTGTTGTAGTTGCCGCAGTTGATCGGGGCGGTCCAATCGGCCTCGATCATCTTGGATTCGGGCAGGAAGTCGGACCAGGCGTCGCCCGGGACGAGGTCGGATTCCGACACGACTTCGAACTGGCCGTCGGCCTGGATTTCACCGATCAGCACCGGCTTGGTGATGTGGTGGTTCGGGAGCATCTTGGCGATGCCGCCGGTCAGGTTCGGGGTTTCGAGGCCGATGATGGCATCAAGCACTTTGTCGGTGTCGGTGGTGCCGGCCTTTTCGACGGCCTGGACCCAGAGGTTGAAGCCGATGACATGGGCTTCCATCGGGTCGTTGGTCACGCGCTCGGGGTTGCCGATGAATTCGCGCCAGGACTTGATGAAAGCGGCGTTCTCGGGCGTGTCGACCGACTGGAAGTAGTTCCAGGCGGCGAGGTGACCCACGAGCGGAGCGGTGTCGAAACCGGCGAGCTCTTCTTCACCCACCGAGAAGGCCACGACCGGGATGTCCTCGGCCTTGATGCCCTGGTTGGCGAGTTCCTTGTAGAA
>VFQQ010002295.1_pt1 | contig 22229 bp, 18 predicted proteins | sample 3512341 | NCBI WGS metagenome assembly VFQQ01 (sample SAMN10412373, study PRJNA504923) | tailings metagenome | isolation source: Relicate 2 Philex TSF1 revegetated site | place: Philippines: Tuba, Benguet | collected 2017-08-29 | reverse complement strand
CAATGAGTTATCTTCATTCAATAAGCTTATCATTCAAGCTTATCTACTACAGCCCCAAGAGATAAGTTGGCTTCAGCGCTACGCCGATTAACAAATAATCTGCGCCACTACCATCTGCCATCTTGGCGGCCATTGTTACATTATCAAACAGATAAGTAGGCGACTCGCTATCCATCGTATGCTGCAAAACTTCACTCACCGGAACCAGTTCTGCACCATTCTCTATCAACTGCTGTTTATAAACGGAAGACAACAATGCGATACGTGCCAGCTCCTCTGGTGCGTTAGGCAAATCTGTCAAGTCGTTCAGCTGATAATCCAACACCATGATTTTTGCATTTGGTCCTGCAAATGCAATTGAAATATGCAAGACCATCATGCCAATCATTATCAAGATTTTCATGCTAAACACCCCGTCTTTTTATGACCTCAGTTAAGTTATCAATATCTGTATGTAAGTTCATTAGCCAAAATATACATACAAGTCTGTATATGATTACTGTACATGAAATATAAAAAAGCCTCTAATGAGGCTTCCGTCATTGAACTGGATTTATTTCACTCGCATGCCGGGCTGCGCTCCGCTGTCTGGCGACAGAATAAATGGCCCGCCGCGCTCATCACTCGCCGCCAGCACCATACCCTCGCTTAAACCAAACTTCATCTTGCGTGGCGCAAGATTTGCCACCATCACGGTCAAGCGACCCTTGAGGCTTTCCGGATCGTACGCAGATTTGATACCAGCAAATACATTGCGTGGCTTTTCTTCGCCAATATCCAGCGTCAACTGCAAGAGCTTCTCGGCACCTTCCACATGCTGTGCATCAACAATCTTGGCAATGCGCAGATCGACCTTAGTGAAATCATCAATGCTGATGTAGTGGTTTTCTTCGGTAGCTGGCGCTGCTGCAGGGGCAGCACTAGCAGTTGTCGCTTGCATGGTTTCTTTATTGGCTTCAGTCATGGCTTCAATCTGTTTGGGGTCAATACGGGTAATCAGGTGTTCATATGCGTTAATGGCGTGCCCTACCGACAAGCTGGATGAGACCGCCAGCCAATCCAATGGCGCGATATTGAGGAAACCCTCAATCTGTTGAGCAAGCTTCGGCAGGATTGGCTTCAGGTAAAGGGTCAGTAGTCGGAACATCTCCAGCGCATCAGAACAAACCTGCTGCAATGCTTCTGTTTGCGCCTCATCCTTAGCCATCACCCAAGGTGCCTTGTCAGCTACGAAGGCATTAGCCATATCAGCCAGGCGCATAATCTCGCGCAATGCTTTGCCAAAATCACGTTGTTCATAGCTCTCGGCAATCAATGCAGCCTGCGCTTGCATCTCCACTACAACCGGATTGTTGGTGGGTTTAAGTTTGCCATCAAAGCGTTTGCTGATGAATCCTGCCGTACGGCTGGCAATATTGATGTACTTGCCGACCAGATCAGAATTCACGCGGGCGACAAAATCCTCCAGATTGAGGTCGATGTCTTCCATGGTGCTATTGAGTTTGGCCGCGTAGTAATAGCGCAGGTACTCTGGATTTTTGACATGCTCAAGGTAGCTACTGGCCGTAATAAACGTGCCACGTGACTTCGACATTTTCTCGCCATTCACCGTCAGAAAACCATGGGCAAACACCTTGGTGGGTGTGCGGTAGCCTGAATATTGCAAGGTGGCTGGCCAGAATAAGGCGTGGAAATAGAGAATGTCCTTGCCGATGAAGTGATAAAGCTCGGTTTGACTATCCGGTTTCCAGTATTCGTCAAAATCCAGGCCAGACTTGTCTGCAAGATTCTTGAAACTCGCCATGTAGCCAATCGGTGCATCCAGCCACACATAAAAATACTTGCCCGGTGCATCTGGAATCTCAAAGCCGAAATACGGCGCATCGCGTGAGATATCCCAATCCGACAGACCGGACGCAAACCACTCGCCCATCTTGTTGGCAGCCTCGGGTTGCAAGGTGCCTGCACGTGTCCAAGTCTTGAGAAAATCTTCGCACTCGGAAAGTTTGAAGAAGTAATGTTCGGTCTCTTTACGCACGGGTGCAGCGCCAGACACCGCGGAGAACGGGTTGATCAACTCGGTCGGATTATAGGTCGCGCCACAGACTTCACAGGAATCACCATATTGATCCTTGGCATGGCACTTGGGGCACTCACCCTTGATGAAACGGTCTGGCAGAAACATGTTCTTGACCGGGTCATAGAACTGCTCAATGGTTTTGGTCGCAATCTTGCCATTGGCCTTGAGCGCCTTGTAAATACCGCTCGAAAGCGTGCGGTTTTCTTCGGAATTAGTGGAGTAATAGTTATCAAACGCCACTAGAAACCCGGCAAAATCCTGCATATGCTCAGCCTGCACTCTGGCGATCAACTGCTCGGGCGTAATGCCTTCTTTTTCAGCACGCAGCATGATGGGCGTGCCGTGGGTATCATCCGCGCACACGTAATGCACGGTATGCCCCTGCATTTTCTGGAAACGCACCCAGATATCCGTCTGGATATATTCCACCAGATGGCCCAAATGAATGCTGCCATTGGCATAAGGCAAAGCTGAAGTAACAAGAATCTTGCGTGGTTGCGTATCGGACATTGAGAGAATTCGAGGTTAAGTGACTGAACGAAGTTGGTATTTTAGCAAATGCCAAGCCCTCATGCGCTGCATTTCACCAGACGCATGCAGTAAAAAGCGGCTGCATCGGCTAAAATTAACCCTTATCTCACCTTTTGCACGCAGGATTACAGCATGGCCATCACAGAAATACAGATTCAGGATGCTCTCAAGACATTGGTTGATCCCAATACCGGCAAGGACTATGTCAGCAGCAAATGTGTCAAGAATGTGCGTATCGACGGCAATAACGTTGTCCTGGATATTGTGCTGGGCTATCCATCAAAATCTGTACAAAGCACCATTCAACAGCAAGTCACTGACCACCTTAAAAGTCTGCCAGAAATTGGCAGCGTCTCTGTCGACGTGGGCAGCAGAATTGTGTCGCACAGCGTACAGCGCGGCGTACAACTGCTTCCTAATATCAAGAACATCATTGCGGTTGCCTCTGGCAAGGGTGGCGTTGGCAAATCCACTACCGCGGTGAATCTGGCCCTCGCTCTCTCGGCTGAGGGTGCGACCGTGGGCATTCTCGATGCTGATATCTACGGCCCATCCCAGCCGCAAATGCTGGGCATTAACGCCCGGCCTGAAACCACCGATGGCAAAAGCATGGAACCACTCGAAGCCCATGGCGTGCAGGCCATGTCCATCGGTTTTCTGGTCGATATCGACACCCCCATGGTCTGGCGTGGCCCGATGGTGACAGGTGCACTCGAACAACTGCTGCGCGAGACCCGCTGGAAAGATCTGGATTACCTCGTGATTGACCTACCGCCGGGCACAGGTGATATCCAACTCACTCTCTCACAGAAAATCCCGGTCACTGGTGCTGTCATTGTCACCACACCGCAAGACATTGCCCTGCTTGATGCCCGCAAGGGATTGAAAATGTTTGAGAAAGTCGGCATCCCAATTCTTGGGATTGTGGAGAACATGAGCACACACATCTGCAGCAAATGCGGTCATGAAGAACACATTTTCGGCGCAGGTGGCGGTGCCGCCATGTGTAAAGACTACAACGTTGACCTGCTGGGCAGCCTGCCGCTCGATATCAGGATTCGAGAACAATCCGATGGCGGCAAACCCACCGTGATTGCAGAACCGGATAGCCAGATTGCAAGAACCTACAAGGAAATCGCTAGAACCATTGGCATCAAGCTCTCGCAACAAGCGTTGGATCACAGCAGCAAGTTCCCGAATATCGTGATTCAGAATACTTAAGCAATTTATATTAGGAGTCTGAATTAGCCTGCTGAAATACCTCTTTCAGAGTAGCACCAAGCTGCTCAAAAAAGGGTTTCATTAATTCATTTTGAAACTCAGAAACTTTACTTATTACATTAGTAATATCTTTGACTATATTGTCAAAGTCTGTTGCTGTGTACTCTAATTGCGCTTCAGAGTGCTCCTTGATTGCGTCTGCGTATTTTTCTAACTCTTTACTCATTGGCCTCATGTCCTGACCAATAAATGAGTACATTCGAACTAGCTTTCTGGTATCTAATAAAATCAGAGACTGGGGTGCCTCTGACGAAATTGCCCAGCATCCATGTGCGACTGTATTACGCTGCCTCCGAGGGCCTTTCAATTCATTCAATAACCTCTGAAATCTTTCCAGCTGATCCGGTGACAATTTTTCTTTTGCTGCCGCTTGTATTGCAGAGTCGCGGGCAGCTTCACTTATCAAACTAAGGTACATCGCAGTCCCGGTAACTGCATCAGTCTCCAATATTTTGGAGAACAACATACCTAGCCCAAACTCTGCTTGAGCCCAAAGGGATGTTATATGAGCTATTTTGATAGCCAGCTCTGGTCGTTGCAACAACGTATTGTTATCGTGAGTCCATTCACCTTTGAAGGGTTGTGGCATATTAAATCTCCTAAGGAAAGCAAATAGAGGTGCCCCGTAGATTGTAGCTTACGACAAATCTGCCTTTATTCTCAGGATATAACTTTGATTTCAGAGATCAGTGCATATGAGTGCTCGCCTAGATTCAGGCCTACGCCGGAATGACGAGATTAAGGCGGTTTGGCTTTTGATGCTAAATCCCCTGCTGCCATGTCGAGCAACACAGACAATCCAAGTGATTTCGGCGAGGACTGTTTGAAACCCGCAGCGGCTCACGGTTTGTGTGAGCTGCCAGGTTGAGATTCGCAGCCGCTTGGATTGTCGAGTAGCGCAGAGGAGCCGAAGGCCATGGCAGGGGGTGTCTTTTTCTTTGGTTACTTTCTTTTGGATAAGCAAAAGAAAGTAGCTTGCTGTCGGGCAACCCCCGACATTAAAAAAGCCCGCGATTGCGGGCTTTAATTTTCCATCTACTGGATTCCAGCATTCGCCGGAATGATGTGGCTAGGAGATTTTCACTCCAAATATATATACATCCACTCCAGCTTCCGGCTTGATCACCGTTGCCGGAATCGCCTCACCACCCCGCCAATTGTCTACTGCCTCCTGCTTACCCGCACCCGTCACCAGAAAAATGACTGCACGCGCCTGGCTTAAGCGCCGCCCACTGATGGAAATACGCTCTGCCGGTGGTTTGGGAGAATTGAAGACGGGAAAAGCATCCACACTGTCATCCCAGGTGTGACCGGGGAACAGACTCGCTGTATGCCCATCCTCACCCAAGCCAAGCAAAACCATATCAAAATCGCCCAGACCCTTGAGGGTTTCAGCATATTGCTTGGCACCCTCCACCGGGCCTAATTCTGCAGGAATGTCATGAATCTGACTTGCAGGGATGGCAACATGATCCAGCCATGCCTGACGTGCCATCAGGCTGTTGCGATCAGCATGATCCACTGGCAAGCAGCGATCATCATTGTGATAGATATGCCAATTGGCCCAATCTGCATCGGCATGGCGCAATAACTCATACACCTGCTTGGGTGTGGTGCCACCTGCGAGCACAATAGAGAACCGGCCACGTGCGTCAATGGCTTCTTGCGCCGCATTCAGAATGCGATTCAAGGCAGCCTGATTAATGGCTGACTGCGATTCAAAACTTTGCCAGCGGGATATTTGGCCGCTAACGGGATGTTGGAACGTGTTTTGCATGTTGTTTTGCATAAGTACTAATGCCTCTTGGTACGTCGTTTACGCTATAATATTGGTCGCTGTATAGCGTTCCAATAAAAACTCTCCATATTACCCTACACAATAGGGTGATGGTATATCAATCCTCATCAAGGAAAACTGCAAATGAAACTAGCAATGATTGGCTTGGGTAAAATGGGTGGCAACATGGCAACCCGTTTGTTACGTCACAAACATGAAGTCGTCGGCTTCGATTTTAACCAGGACACCGTCAATCAGCTGGTCACCCGCGAAGGGATGATCGGCGCCAACTCGGTCGCAGATGCTGTTAGCAAGCTGTCTGGCCAAAAAGTCGTCTGGCTTATGTTACCAGCCGGCGAAATCACTGAAAACCAGATCAAGGATCTGGTCCCCCTGCTGAACAAGGGCGATATTATCGTCGATGGCGGCAATTCGAATTACAAGCAAAGTATTCGTCGTGGTCAGTTTTTGGCTGAACACGGTATTGGCTTTATTGACTGCGGCACCTCAGGTGGTGTTTGGGGCCTGGAAAACGGCTACTGCCTGATGTACGGCGGCAGCAAGGAAAACGCCGCTGTTCTGGAACCTGTCATGAAGGCGCTGACACATGAAGATCGCGGATGGGCACACGTGGGTCCGGTTGGTTCAGGCCATTTCACCAAAATGATACACAACGGTATTGAGTACGGCATGATGCAGGCCATGGCGGAAGGTCTGGACCTGATCAAGGGCAAGGAAGAATTTAATCTGGATCTGGCCCAAGTGACTGAACTGTGGCGCCACGGCTCTGTGGTTCGCAGCTGGTTGCTCGATCTCACTGCTGAAGCCCTGAAAAACGACCAGAAGCTGGAAACCATTGCCCCGTATGTGGCTGACTCCGGTGAAGGTCGCTGGACGGTGGTTGAAGCCGTTGAACAAGGTGTGGCTGCCCCAGTGCTGACCGTAGCGCTGCAAGCCCGCTTCAGAAGCCAGGACTCCAAGGGCTACAGCTACAAGCTGTTGTCCTTGATGCGTAATGCATTTGGCGGTCACGCGGTTAAAACCCACTAAGCATCACAAGTGCTGATAGAGGCGCATTTGCGTAAGTGCAAGTGCGCCTTTTTACCGTGCCGCATCATTATTAAATCGCCGTAAAAAGCTGTAAAATTACGGACTTGTCACACAAACACCTACGGAATCTGAATTCATGAAACCAATTGATCCTTGTACCCTGGTACTGTTTGGCGCCAGCGGCAACCTGTCCCGCGTGAAGCTCATGCCCGGTCTGTTCCGCCTTGATGCATTGGGCCGCCTGCCCAAAGAGATGAAGATTCTTTCCGTTGGCCGTGGTGAGGTCAGTCAGGAAGCCTGGCATGCTGATATCAAGGGCATGCTGGACGCCAAATTCAAGAAGGGCTATGACCAGGAGGTCTTCAAGCGCTTCATTGCCCGCAACCATTATCATGCCAACCCACCGACCGACCCAGATGCTTTCAAGAAAATGAAAGCCACGTTGTCTAACGAATCGGTATTCCCGCAAAACTTTGCTTACTTCCTTTCCGTACGTCCTTCTGACTTTGCGCAGGTGGTTGATCAACTGGCATCGGTAGATTTGCTGAACGAAGAGAAATGCTGGCGTCGTGTGGTCATTGAGAAGCCATTTGGAACCAACCTGCCTTCTGCACAGGATTTACAGGCATCTATCACCAAACACCTGAAAGAAAGCCAGATCTACCGGATTGACCACTACCTGGGTAAATCTGCGTTGCAGAATATTTTGCTGCAACGCTTTGCGAATACCATTCTGGAGCCAATCTGGAACAAGGACTACATTGACCACGTACAAATCACCAACACCGAGATGCTGGGCGTGGGCGACCGTACGCAGTTTTATGATGCCACCGGCGCATTGCGCGACATGATTCAAAGCCATGTCCTGCAAACACTGGCACTGACCACCATGGAAATGCCAAAGGATTTGAGCCCAGAAGGTGTGCGTACCGAAAAGATCAAGGTCCTTGAAGCCATTCGCCCAATTCCGGTCAATGAACTGGAAAAGCATGCTTTCCGTGCGCAATATGCCGCTGGTGAAATCAATGGTGAAAAAGTACCGGGCTATCTGGAAGAATTGGGTGACAACAGTAGCGTGGTGGAAACCTATGCCGCACTCAAGTTGTTTATCGACAATCCACGATGGCAAGGTGTGCCGTTCTACATCCGCACGGCCAAGCGCCTACATGAGGCAGATACCCGGATTGCTATCCGCTTCAAAAAAGCGCCGCTACAGATTGGTGCTGGTCAACATCAGAACTGGCTGATCATTGGCATCCAGCCACGCGAATGCATCAAGATGGAAATCCAGTCCAAGATTCCGGGGCTGGACATCAAGACCCGTACCATTGAACTGGATGCTGCAAACCGTCAGGACGGCGATGAGACCGTGGATGCTTACGAGGCCTTATTGCTCAACCTGATGGAAGGCGATAACTCTCAGTACCTGCATATCAGCGAAGTCGAGGCGCAATGGCGTCTGGTTGATCCAGTCATCGAAGCCTGGGCCAAGGACCGCAAGCCGGTGCATCAGTACCCTGCCGGTAGCCGCGACCCAGAAGCCTCCAAGGTCATCTTTGAAAGTGAAGATCAGTTCTGGCGTTATAGCATTGAGCTAGGTGGCGACGCCCACTAAACCATTGACTCACTCACTGCGAATGAATGTGCATTTTGCGCTGCCGTCATCACCAAGCCATACTTTTTGTATGTTCCCGGTGATGGTGCGCAGCGCACTTCGCACTTGGTCTTTCTCGCAAATGGATTCACCGGGTTACACAACAATTAATCTAAGGAAAAACGATGAGCATTAAAGCGGATAAGTGGATTCGTCGCATGGCTGAACAGCACGGGATGATTGAGCCGTTCGAGCCCAGTCTTGTGCGCGAGGTCAACGGCAACAAGATCGTGTCATACGGTACTTCCAGCTATGGCTACGATATCCGCTGCGCTGACGAGTTTCGGGTGTTCACCAACATCAACTCCACCATCGTTGATCCCAAGCAGTTTGACCCGCAATCTTTTGTTGAAGTCTCAGGCAAAGGCTACTGCGTGATCCCCCCCAACTCCTTCGCATTGGCAAGAACTGTAGAATATTTCCGTATTCCGCGTAGCGTGCTGACTGTATGTCTGGGCAAATCCACATATGCACGCTGCGGCATCATTGTAAATGTGACGCCATTTGAACCCGAGTGGGAAGGCTATGTAACTTTGGAATTCAGTAACACCACCCCACTGCCTGCCAAGATTTATGCGGGTGAAGGTTGTGCGCAAGTGCTGTTTTTTGAGTCTGATGAAGTGTGCGAAACGTCCTACAAAGACCGTGGTGGTAAATATCAGGGACAGGTCGGCGTCACCCTGCCTAAAATTTAATATCAGAACCCTTGTCTCATCACACGTTCGTGCTATATTTCGCCGCTTGTATGGATGCAAGCGCCACGCATTGAGCTGGCTAGCCTGAGGAGGCCTCAATGAAGTTTAGATTCCCGGTCGTCATTATTGACGAAGATTTCCGTTCTGAAAATTCTTCAGGCCTCGGTATTCGTGTGCTGGCCAAAGCCATAGAGGACGAAGGCTTTGAAGTACTGGGGGTCACCAGTTATGGCGACCTCACTTCATTCGCGCAGCAGCAAAGCCGTGCTTCAGCCTTCATTCTGTCGATTGATGACGAGGAAATTGCCGAGGAAAAACCAGAGGCCTTGGAGAATCTCAGGAAATTCGTCGATGAAATTCGTTATCGTAACGAAGAAATCCCGATTTTCCTGCATGGAGAAACCCGCACCAGCCGCCATATTCCGAACGAAATCCTGCGTGAACTGAATGGTTTCATTCATATGTACGAGGACACGCCAGAGTTTGTGGCCCGCTACATTATCCGTGAGGCGCGCACCTACCTGGACAGCCTGCCACCGCCCTTCTTCCGTGCGCTGACACATTACGCGGCAGATGGCTCCTACTCCTGGCATTGCCCCGGACATTCTGGCGGGGTTGCATTTCTGAAATCGCCAGTGGGTCAGATGTTCCATCAGTTTTTTGGTGAAAACATGCTTCGCGCTGATGTCTGCAATGCTGTGGATGAGCTTGGCCAACTGCTGGATCACACAGGTCCGGTTGCCGCGTCGGAACGCAATGCAGCCCGTATTTTCAACTGCGACCACTTGTACTTTGTGACCAATGGCACTTCGACTTCCAACAAAATCGTTTGGAACTCCACCGTGGCTCCGGGAGACATCGTGGTTGTGGATCGCAACTGCCACAAATCGGTATTGCATTCCATCATCATGACTGGTGCTATCCCCGTGTTTCTGATGCCGACCCGGAACCATTTCGGCATCATCGGGCCGATCCCCAAAGAAGAATTTGCTTGGGAAAATATCCAGAAAAAAATTGCCGCCAATCCGTTTGCCACCGATAAAAACGCCAAGCCGCGCGTATTGACTATCACCCAGTCCACCTATGATGGCGTGCTGTATAACGTCGAGGAAATCAAGGAAATGCTGGATGGCAAGATCGACACCCTGCATTTTGATGAAGCATGGTTGCCACACGCGACCTTCCACGACTTTTATGGCGACTACCATGCAATTGGTGCGGATCGGCCGCGCTGCAAGGAATCAATGGTATTTTCCACCCAATCCACCCATAAATTGTTGGCAGGCTTGAGTCAGGCTTCACAAATTCTGGTCCAGGATGCGATAGATAACCGTCTGGATCGCGATGTATTTAACGAAGCTTATTTGATGCACACCTCCACCAGTCCGCAATACTCCATTATTGCGAGTTGCGATGTAGCCGCGGCCATGATGGAAGCCCCGGGCGGTACCGCATTGGTTGAAGAATCCATCAAGGAGGCTTTGGAGTTCCGCCGTGCCATGCGCAAAGTAGATGAGGAATGGGGTGCTGATTGGTGGTTCAAGGTTTGGGGGCCCAACGATCTGTCTGAAGAAGGCATTGAAGAGCGTGACGCCTGGATGCTCAAGGCCAACGAACGTTGGCATGGCTTTGGCAATCTAGCTGAAGGCTTTAATATGTTGGATCCGATCAAAGCCACCATCATTACCCCAGGACTAGATGTCGATGGCTCGTTCTCTGAAGAGTTTGGCATCCCTGCTGCGATTGTCACCAAGTACCTGGCTGAACATGGTGTGATTGTTGAAAAAACCGGCCTATATTCGTTTTTCATCATGTTTACCATTGGCATCACAAAGGGTCGCTGGAACACGTTAGTGGCGGCTTTACAGCAATTCAAGGACGATTACGACAAGAACCAGCCATGTTGGAAGGTATTGCCGGAATTTGTCCAGAAGCACCCTCGTTACGAACGCATAGGCCTGCGTGACCTGAGCACCCAGATTCATGAGGTATACAAAGCGAATGATGTGGCACGCCTCACGACCGAAATGTACCTGTCAGACATGATTCCTGCCATGAAACCCACCGATGCTTTCGCACGGATGGCGCATCGCAAAATTGATCGGGTGTTGATCGAGGAGCTTGAAGGCCGTGTCACGGCCGTTCTGTTAACCCCCTATCCGCCGGGCATTCCTCTGTTGATTCCGGGCGAGCGCTTTAACAAGAAAATTGTCAATTATCTCAAGTTTGCGCGAGACTTTAATGAGCGATTCCCAGGGTTTGAAACAGACGTTCACGGGCTGGTGAAAGACAGCATAGACGGAAAATCCCGCTACTATGTGGACTGCGTAGCGCAGGAATAGGTTACAACAGAGCTACCTAAGAATGACCTTCTGAGATAGGTCACATAACTGTATTTGAGGCCTTTTTCAGATACATGGCTTTCACGCGCAACTTCTGACCATGCGCTAAAGTCAACAACGGGGAAATACGCATCTCCGGCGAAAGTAGCATGAATTTCAGTTAAATACAGCTTATTTGCCAGCTTCATGCCTTCTTCGTACAATTCTGCTCCGCCAATCAGGAAGGCCTCATTGTCTCTACCACATTGCGCAATCGCCTGTTCCAGCGAGTGCGCAATCAAAGCGCCTTCAACCCGATAATCAGGGTTTCTGGTCACAATGACGGTAATCCTGTTAGGCAGCAATCGGTTGAGCGACTCATAGGTTTTTCGCCCCATGATGATATGGTGCCCTGTTGTGAGCGCACGGAATCGTTTAAGGTCTTCCGGTAAATGCCAAGGCAGGGTATTGTTTACGCCTATGATGCCATTTTCAGCAACGGCAGCGATCAGTGAGAGAGAGGTCATGCAGTCATTATACTTGCTGTTGGTGCATGAAAACCTGGATCACTTATCACTTCCGGGTATTTTGAATATCTCAAGTAATACGCCAAAGTTTAACTGGACTCAGATTGCGCATTAGTTACCCAAGATCATTTTTAAGGCTACTGCTGCTGGGCTATGGCCTGACCATGCTGCCCCTACTGTTGGCCTTTGGTAACGCCAGCCTCTATGTAGACCGCCTAGCTGAACAAAGTCAGAATACCCTATCTCAAGCAGTGCAAGCGACCCGCAGTAGCCGAGTGTTGCTAGAGCAACTCAATGTCATGGAACGCAGCGCACGTCAATACTTTGTGTTAGAAGACAAGTTGCTGCTGGATAATTATCAAATTGCCCATGACAAGTTCATCGAGACCATCAGAGAACTATCGGTGATCCCGCTAGGCCAAAACCAGCGTCGCTCTTTGAGACTTTTGGCAGATAGCGAATCCAGACTATTCAATGACATTCTGATCCAGACACACTCACTGACACCGCCTGAATCTATTGTGGCTGAATTTTCTGAGCTTGCAGCACAAGCACAAGATATTCTTTCAGAGAATAATCGCCTGATTGATCGAGAGTCTCAGGCACTGGCAGAAGCCGCGCGACAAACGCAACAGCAAATGCTGCAACAAACGGTAACATTGGTACCCGTTGCCTTACTGGTTGCACTGATCATTACTTTTCTGGTGGCGCAGCCGATACGTCGTATGGATGCTGCCATTCGCAAACTGGGCGAGGGGAAATATTCCGATCCTATCAGCATTGATGGTCCAGGCGATCTACGCAGCCTAGGCGAACGCCTGGATTGGCTCAGAAGCCAACTTGAAGAACTTGAGATACAAAAGCAGCGCTTTCTGCGCCACATTTCTCATGAGTTAAAAACTCCATTAACTTCTATCCGAGAGGGAAGCGAATTGCTGTTGGATGAGGTCGGCGGCAATCTCACACCACAACAACAGGAAATTGCTGAAATTATTCGTGAAAGCAGTCAACGTCTGCAAAAAATGATTGAAAATCTGTTAAGTTTTACGGCCGTACAGTTTCAGAAACCAGCGCTCAAGCGGGAACTTCTCTCGGTCAATAAACTGATGGAAAAAGTATTAGAAGACCATGCGCTGACCATTCACAACAAAAATATTCGCATCATCAAGGACTTCAGCCAGGAACGCCTACGTGCAGACAAGGAAAAACTACAAACGATCCTCGACAACCTGATTTCAAATGCGATTAAATACACACCGCAATCCGGTAGCATTCACCTGAAAATTCAGCATGAGGATCGTCACGTCATCATCGAAATCCATGATGGCGGGCCAGGCGTCATGGCTGCAGATCGCGCCAGACTCTTTGACCCCTTCTATCGCGGAAGTGGTGTCCATGATAGTTTGGTCCAAGGTAGCGGACTTGGCCTATCTATTGCTAAGGAATTTGTGGATGCACACGGAGGAGAAATTACATTACTGCCATCCAAAAGTGGCGCACACTTTCGAGTGACCTTACCAGTGGACGCAATTAAACCCATATGAATCAATACCGTATCATCTTCACAAGCACCCTGCTACTGATAATGACTGGCTGTGCCCAGCTACCACAGAAAAGCACCTCAAATGAACAGGTAGAGAGTATTCCACAGCATACTGCACCGGTACGAACCGTTTATTTTGGTGAAAAAAACCTGCTCGATTTTTCTACACAATTCATTGAGTTAACTGCAGAAGAACAACGCAAGGAACTGACCAGACTGAACCAAGCAAGCCAGACCAAGTTGGATTTGAAGGCACGCATGCAGCTTGGATTGGCATTGTCAGTACCCGGCAGCCGCGTGCGTGACAGTAGCCGCGCTTTGTCGGTGTTTGAAGAACTGCTCAATGAAAAAGACTTGGATGCGCAGAGTCGTCTGATGGCCACAATCTTCCGTGATCATTTGAGCGAAGCCAGCAAGATGACGCAAAAAGTGCGTGATGAATCCAAGCGTGCGGACACTGCACAACAGAAACTCGATGACAGCCAAAAAAAGCTGGACGATCTTCAAAAGAAACTAAACGATTTGAAAAATATTGAAAAAACAATGGTAGACCGTGACCAAGGAACAAAAAAATGAGCGCCTTGCACGCCGCAGATACACAAGCAAAACATCGAATATTAACGGTTGATGATGATCCGGATATCCTCAAGCTTTTGAATATGCGGCTTAAGGCCGCTGGCTACGAGGTGATGTCTGCCAGCAACGGTGAAGAAGCGCTGGCGCAGATTTCGATTAACCGTCCATCGCTGGTAATCAGTGATTTGCGCATGCCCGGCATGGATGGCTTGGCCCTGTTTGATGCCATTCATCAGAAAGACCCTGCATTGCCCGTCATCATGGTGACGGCACATGGTTCAATCCCTGAGGCTGTTGACGCCACGCAGCGCGGCGTATTTGGTTTTCTTACCAAACCTTTTGACAGCAAGTCACTGTTACAGCAAGTAGAAGCCGCTTTGCGCATGACCGCAGGTAGCGAAGCCTCTGACCGCCAGCATGAAGATGAGGACTGGCGTGAGGGGATCGTGACGCGTAGCCCGCAAATGGAAAACCTGTTGGGTCAGGCCAAATTAATTGCCTTCTCTGACGCCAGCGTGTTTATCCAAGGCGAGAGTGGTACAGGTAAGGAGTTGCTGGCAAGAGCCATACACAAAGCCAGCCCCAGACACGACCAACCGTTTATTGCGATTAACTGTGGCGCCATCCCTGAATCCCTGCTGGAATCCGAGTTGTTTGGGCATACCAAAGGTGCTTTTACTGGCGCCCTACGTGACCACAAAGGGCTATTTCAAGTCGCCAATGGTGGCACCTTGTTCTTGGATGAAATCGGCGATATGCCCTTGCCCTTGCAGGTCAAACTTTTAAGGGCATTGCAGGAACAGACAGTACGTCCAGTTGGATCAAACAGCAGCATACCGATTGACGTGCGCGTGATCTCCGCTACCCACCGCAACCTGAATGAAGAAATGAAAGGTGGCCGGTTTCGTGAAGATCTTTATTACCGTATTAATGTTGTCGGACTGGAAATCCCGCCTTTATCTGGGCGCCGTGAAGATATTTCCTTGCTGGCGAACAATTTCCTGCATCAGGTCAGTGTGCGCTATGGCAAAAAGTTGAGTGGCTTTGCACCAGAGGCATTGCAGCTGCTTATTGCTGCGCCATGGCCCGGTAATGTGCGACAACTGCAGAATATCGTTGAACAAACTGTTGTGCTATCCACCACACCGCTGATTCCGGCTTCTTTGGTACAAAAGGCGCTGCAAGATGATATTGGCGGCATTCTGCCATTTGAAACTGCAAGAAAGAACTTTGAACGAGACTACTTGATCAAGTTACTCAAAGCCACAAACGGCAGCGTGACCCAAGCCGCAAAGCTTGCGCAGCGCAATCGCACTGAGTTTTACAAGCTGCTGCAAAGGCATCAGCTCACACCTGCGTTGTTTAAAGACGACAGCGTCCAATAGATGTCGTGTTTTTGAGACAAAAAATATTATTTAATATCAATGGGTTATAAATTCCCCGCCATCCTTGTCGCCAATAGGTAACAAATCTCTGCTTGATGATTTCGCCTTAAAATAATCAACTCTTTGTTTTATATGATTATTTTAATGTTGGCACGCTAAGTGCTATTAGATGCTCAGTCTTTAAGGAGTTTTAGCATGAGCATCGCTGATCAAATTCGTCATCTTCTGAGTTCCAGATTTTCTTCACTGGCGGTATTAACTATCGTCGCGTTGTCACTCTCCAGCTTGAGCATGGTGGTTTATGCCGAAGACAAGGCGCTCAATGCTGATGGTGATATCGTCAACACTGAAGCCATCAAGGCCAAAAGCCAGCTGCACAAAGAGCGCGTGCAAACTTACTTGCAAGACACACAAGTCACCGCCAAAGTGAAAAGCGAACTCTTCAAGGACGAAATCCTGAAAAGCATTGATATTAGTGTTGAGACACACAAGGGTCAGGTGATCCTGAGTGGTTTTGTAGAAAATGGCGAGCAGCTATTGCGCGCTGTACACATTGCCTCAGGCGTTGATGGTGTGCAGTCTGTGAAAAACGCGCTGGTCATCAAAGGTTAATTGGATTATTACCAAGTTAAGGCTGAAGAAGTCATGACTACACTCACATCATCAATAACACCACGCGCAAAGCTGTTGCTGGTTTTGCTTGTTTGTGGACTTGCTGCACCAGCTCTTTCTTACGAACTGCTAGCGCCGGCAGAGCAACATGGTTTTATTACTGTATGGCCGTATTTAATTGCCATGTGGGGCTTCTGGTCAGTATGGTGGTATTGGCGTGTGGAAACAAGTTCTGAGTTGGATGGAATTGTTCAGGATTAATCGTCCTGACACATTCCTACCCCAGCATAAAGAATTGTAATTATGTTGAATGCTTCAAAATCGCATCCAGTTGTACTTGGCGTAGCCATCATGCTGACAATGTTCAGCATTATCGGTAGCGCAGCAATTAGTGGCTTGATTCCAGTGAATCAACCACAAACACAGAACAAAGGTTTGCAGGATCACATTACGGTTGATGACGCTGAACTGCTGAGCCCATGGATAAGAGATAAAAGTGCTTCCGATACCCATGGCGCAAGTCAGGATGCAAGTGCAGTAACAGAAAAACTGGCAAGTAATGATCATGTCAGCAAAGTGAAACCACTTGATTGTGCTGCTTGCGCTGAAGTGATTTCAATCAGATCAGTAGAACAGCAAGGTGAAGCATCTGGTTTGGGTGCAATTGCTGGTGGTGTAGCAGGCGGATTACTAGGCAACCAGATTGGTAAAGGCAGCGGCCGTACTGTGATGACGATTTTGGGTGTCGGTGGTGGTGCGTATGCAGGTCATACCATTGAAAAGAACGTGAATACCAACGTTGTATATGTGATCAAGTTGCGCAACCCGAATGGCAGTATTGAAACCATTCGACAGGAAGAACCACCCGCCTACCAAGTAGGCGACAAAGTGAAGTTGAAAGGTGATCAGTTTATTAACGCTTAGTTTTTTCATTATCTCCTCCTCTCTTACAGCGGGCCTTCCCCTCCCCGAGAAGGTCCGCTTTTTTATACCCAAAAAATGGCTGGAACATTGAGTTATAGATGACTTGTGAATGAGAAGTTAAATGCAAGAAGACGTGAGCAGTTGTTTCTGCGGAGATGATGTAGCTCCATGCACATAAGACATTCGCTGTCTTGATCAATTGCACTACTATTTTAACTTTATCATAGCCAAGAATCTTTTATGTCACTCCCACCTTGTCCAAAATGTCACTCTGAATACACGTATGAAGATGGCAATTTATATATATCCTGAGTGTGCTCACGAATGGAGTAAAAATGCAGACGCTGAATCTGCAGAAAGCACGAAAGTAGTACGTGATGCCAACGGTAATACATTACAAGATGGCGACACGATTACCGTGATTAAAGATCTCAAAGTCAAAGGCTCATCTTCAGTGGTAAAAGTCGGCACCAAAGTCAAAAATATTCGCCTGGTTGATGGCGATCACGATATTGACTGCTAAATAGAAGGCTTTGGTGCGATGAAATTAAAATCTGAATTTGTGAAAAAAGCTTAGTGAAGAATCATGATGCCGTGATGTATGGGCTTGGTAAAGTTCATGAATCATCGTTGATTGACATGGAAAACCATGCATTTCACAAAAGTGATACTTGCTTTCTTGGCTTGTGCAGGGGCTTGGCGACTCACCAGATGAATTGTGAATGAGAAGTAGCAGGCAAAGAAAAAGCGAGCCGTTGTATCTGGGGAGATGACGTGGCTCGCTGTGAGGGAGGGGTGTATTCACACCCCTCACGCACCCGGAGATGAACTATGTTGGGCTATTATTAGAAGTCATAGCGAACACCACCAAAGACCTGTCGTTCTCGCCCGGCGTGCTTACCATCCACACGGCTGATGAGATACTCTTTATTCGCCAGATTATGTGCGCTTAAGAAGTATGAAAGCGGAGAACCAACCGGACGGAAATTCACTGACGCGTTCAACAAGGTATAAGAAGGAATCAGGCCTTCCTGCCCGGTTGGATCTTCAATCCGCGTGTTTTCGTTGTCCACATATTGCTGACTGACATAATCCACACCGATACGGGCATCAATACCGATCGGGTGGTTATAGCCAAAGTTGAGGGAAGCAATATCACGCGGCGCATAGGGCAAACGATTGCCTCTCTCCGTATCTACTGTGTCCTTCTTGAATTTGGCGGTAAAGAGATTGGTGTAGGAACCCAATACATAGAAGTTATGTGGGGTGTCATAAATCGTGCCGAAATCCACACGACCTGCTAACTCAAAGCCGGTATGCTCGGATCTGCCCGCATTTCTGAATTCACCGGCGACGGGACCTACGACCAGGTTGTCAAAGTCGATATGGAACAAAGCACCTTCAAAGCTGATACCCTTGAAATAAGCCGTTCTGAAACCCAACTCATAGTTGGTGCTTTTCTCAGCGTCTGCAGATAACGCTCTTGTAGGATTAAGATCGCGTGCTGGACGAGGTGGCGCAAATCCACGATGCACACCGCCAAATACGGTAGTATTGGCAATTCCGTTCCACGCTACACCTAACCCTGGCAACAGTTCAGTATCTGTTTCAGAGTCTTTCAACCCACTTGGATTAAAGTTAACTGTTTTAAGCTTATTGGTTTGTTTGATCCGCTCAACACGCAAACCCGGGGTAATGGCAAAATCACCAGCGTATAGGGTGTTTTGGACATATGCAGACCAGGCTTCTACCTTGATGTCACTATCATCACGCAGCAATGTGCCGGGATCATTCTCCCTGGCTCTCGGTGTGATGCCGTTATAACGCTTTCTATTCTGGTCTTCTTCGTGATATCGGAAACCAATCACTGCATCACTCTGCAAACCAAACAAGTTGTGACTGAAATCCAGACGAGGCTCAATCCCCCAGAATTCAAACTCGCGCGGGCGCATCTTATTACCGCAAAGATTGGCAAAATTCTCGTAATCCCTGCGTGCAGCGCCTGTACAGCCGGTGGCGGCATTGGCAGTCATCTGATCATTGGAGTCGTCAATCTGACGATAGGATGCACGTTCAAATTTCGCCCAGTAGAACTGGGTATTCAATTTGGCCGTATCACTGAGTTCCCAGCCGTGAATCAGTTGCAGAGTCTTTCGTTCCTGCTCAAATACATTGTTTCTGCCAAATGGATTCGAACGTATGCTTTGATCATAACGTGCCACATCCAATCCGGCCTCGCTATCCCGAGACTTTTCCTCAAACCAGCTAGCCTTGGCAATCAATGTCTGGGTATCCGTCAGGTTGAATTGTGTCTTGAGCGTCACATCATTTAACTCAAATGATTCATCTTTTCTGATGCCATCACCCTTGCGGTTAATGACATCCAACATAACACCACCCCAAGTGTCGCCGTACCCCAAATTGACATGCGCACCGCTGAAGTTGTTGTTACCTGCCATGACAGAAACACTGCCTTTAAAACCTTCAGTAGGCACTGGACGAGTGACAAAGTTGATCATGCCGCCTACAGTTTGAGGCCCATAGAGAATTTGGCCAGAACCTTTGACCACTTCAATGCGCTCTACACGGTCAAGCGGTGTAAAGTAGTGGTTAGATGGATCACCATAAGGTGCCAGCATGATAGGCATACCGTCTTCCATCATCAGTGTGCGCGAGGTACGACGGGGATTCAGTCCGCGAACGCCGATATTTACCTTCATGCCACTCGCAACCTCACCTACGATATGGATACCGGGAACAGTGTTCAGGGCTTCCTGGATCGAGAATGGTCGACGCGCCGTTAATTCTTCCTCATCCACGACCTTGAAAGACCCGGGAACAGTTTCCAGTTTGTCGGGCAATATACCTTTGACAACGACTTTATCTGATACCTGTTTTTCTGTTGCCTGGTCGAGATCCTGTACATTTTCTTCTGCAACCACTTGTCCGCTGACACCGTATAGCGCCAACATCACTGCCATGACTGATGCTTTTGGCATGGGATATTTCATTCACTTTCTCCAAAAATCTTATTAATAAAATTATTAAAAGTTTTGGACATTCAGCAAAACTCAGGCCAACTGAAGAGCCGACTTAACAAGTGATTGTTTCTTTACAATTTATTAACAATCATTAACTTTTATCAATTCATGAAAAATGGCTGTATACAACCGCCAAATGGTTGTATACAGCCACCAGCAGCCGATAGCTGGCTGCATTTTTTGGATTAATAATTTCTAAAAGTCGTAGCGAACACCACCAAAGACCTGTCGTTCTCGCCCGGCGTGCTTACCATCCACACGGCTGATGAGATACTCTTTATTCGCCAGATTATGTGCGCTTAAGAAGTATGAAAGCGGAGAACCAACCGGACGGAAATTCACTGACGCGTTCAACAAGGTATAAGAAGGAATCAGGCCTTCCTGCCCGGTTGGATCTTCAATCCGCGTGTTTTCGTTGTCCACATATTGCTGACTGACATAATCCACACCGATACGGGCATCAATACCGATCGGGTGGTTATAGCCAAAGTTGAGGGAAGCAATATCACGCGGCGCATAGGGCAAACGATTGCCTCTCTCCGTATCTACTGTGTCCTTCTTGAATTTGGCGGTAAAGAGATTGGTGTAGGAACCCAATACATAGAAGTTATGTGGGGTGTCATAAATCGTGCCGAAATCCACACGACCTGCTAACTCAAAGCCGGTATGCTCGGATCTGCCCGCATTTCTGAATTCACCGGCGACGGGACCTACGACCAGGTTGTCAAAGTCGATATGGAACAAAGCACCTTCAAAGCTGATACCCTTGAAATAAGCCGTTCTGAAACCCAACTCATAGTTGGTGCTTTTCTCAGCGTCTGCAGATAACGCTCTTGTAGGATTAAGATCGCGTGCTGGACGAGGTGGCGCAAATCCACGATGCACACCGCCAAATACGGTAGTATTGGCAATTCCGTTCCACGCTACACCTAACCCTGGCAACAGTTCAGTATCTGTTTCAGAGTCTTTCAACCCACTTGGATTAAAGTTAACTGTTTTAAGCTTATTGGTTTGTTTGATCCGCTCAACACGCAAACCCGGGGTAATGGCAAAATCACCAGCGTATAGGGTGTTTTGGACATATGCAGACCAGGCTTCTACCTTGATGTCACTATCATCACGCAGCAATGTGCCGGGATCATTCTCCCTGGCTCTCGGTGTGATGCCGTTATAACGCTTTCTATTCTGGTCTTCTTCGTGATATCGGAAACCAATCACTGCATCACTCTGCAAACCAAACAAGTTGTGACTGAAATCCAGACGAGGCTCAATCCCCCAGAATTCAAACTCGCGCGGGCGCATCTTATTACCGCAAAGATTGGCAAAATTCTCGTAATCCCTGCGTGCAGCGCCTGTACAGCCGGTGGCGGCATTGGCAGTCATCTGATCATTGGAGTCGTCAATCTGACGATAGGATGCACGTTCAAATTTCGCCCAGTAGAACTGGGTATTCAATTTGGCCGTATCACTGAGTTCCCAGCCGTGAATCAGTTGCAGAGTCTTTCGTTCCTGCTCAAATACATTGTTTCTGCCAAATGGATTCGAACGTATGCTTTGATCATAACGTGCCACATCCAATCCGGCCTCGCTATCCCGAGACTTTTCCTCAAACCAGCTAGCCTTGGCAATCAATGTCTGGGTATCCGTCAGGTTGAATTGTGTCTTGAGCGTCACATCATTTAACTCAAATGATTCATCTTTTCTGATGCCATCACCCTTGCGGTTAATGACATCCAACATAACACCACCCCAAGTGTCGCCGTACCCCAAATTGACATGCGCACCGCTGAAGTTGTTGTTACCTGCCATGACAGAAACACTGCCTTTAAAACCTTCAGTAGGCACTGGACGAGTGACAAAGTTGATCATGCCGCCTACAGTTTGAGGCCCATAGAGAATTTGGCCAGAACCTTTGACCACTTCAATGCGCTCTACACGGTCAAGCGGTGTAAAGTAGTGGTTAGATGGATCACCATAAGGTGCCAGCATGATAGGCATACCGTCTTCCATCATCAGTGTGCGCGAGGTACGACGGGGATTCAGTCCGCGAACGCCGATATTTACCTTCATGCCACTCGCAACCTCACCTACGATATGGATACCGGGAACAGTGTTCAGGGCTTCCTGGATCGAGAATGGTCGACGCGCCGTTAATTCTTCCTCATCCACGACCTTGAAAGACCCGGGAACAGTTTCCAGTTTGTCGGGCAATATACCTTTGACAACGACTTT
>VFQQ010002294.1_pt1 | contig 22233 bp, 20 predicted proteins | sample 3512341 | NCBI WGS metagenome assembly VFQQ01 (sample SAMN10412373, study PRJNA504923) | tailings metagenome | isolation source: Relicate 2 Philex TSF1 revegetated site | place: Philippines: Tuba, Benguet | collected 2017-08-29 | reverse complement strand
CCGCCTGGGAGCGAGGAGTAAAGAGACGATCGAGCATGATGGCAGCGTCGCGGCAGGCTCAGAATTCGAAGTTCAAACCGATGGAGGGCAGCAATCCGGCGCCTTCGTTGAACTCCGCCACCCGAAGGCGCGGATTCCACTGCGGGGCTCCGACGTTGTTCCGGTTGCTCACGTTCTGCAAATCGAGAAACGCAATCAACTGACGATTGCCGATGATGAAGCGGCGATCGATGCGCAAATCGGCGGCGAAGAACGTCGGCAATCGGTCGGACAGGTACTGCGTGAAGTCCAACGTTCCCGCCAACGTACCACTTTCACGGAACGGTGTGTAGCGCAGCCCGGATGCTGCACGCACGCGCGTGGCCACCTCCCACTTCGCATTCGGTCGCCAACCCAGCACCACGTTGGCCAACACCGGCGTATCAAACGCACCGGGCCGCTCGACACCGTCCAGCCCGGCGAACGTCGCGCGATTCCAGCTGAGGCTGGCCTGCCCGTACCACGGCGTCGCACCAAACTTCTTCTGCGCAAACGCCTCCGCACCGAACACCTGCCCTGTGCCCCGCGAGGTCAACGGCTCGAGACCAAAGGGAATATCCGTGGTGGCATCATCAAATCCGCTTGGCGCAAGCACCGCCTGCGGTCGGAACTGGCGCGACGGGAAATCGGCGTAGCGCTTGCCGTACACCTCAAACTGCAGCTTGAGATCACTGCCCACCACGCGCATGACACCGGCCACCAACTGATCGGCGCGGAAGGGCTTCAGGCGCTCGGCGTTGCCCGCATCCCCCACCAGCCAGATGTAACTCGGCGCCTGCCAGTAGCGTCCACCGGCCAGCGACAGCGTCGTGGCATCGTCGACACGGTAGGCCACGTTGCCACGAGGTGAGACTCGCCAGGCATCGTTCAGGAATCCGTACCAATCGCTGCGCAATCCCCCTGACACACGCAGCCTGGGCAGCGCCTGCCAACTGGCCTGTGCGTAGCTGGCCTGTCGCCACGCAGTAAAGCTGGTATCCACGCGCAATGGCTGCGGCATCCCCACCTCGTCGCGCCGCGTGAAGCCCGCCAGCGTGGCGTCGTAGCGCAGCGTGCTCGCGTAGCGCCACTGCGCACCGGCCTCGATCTCGAGACCGCGACGCGCCACCCAGGTGAGGTCACTGCGCAGACTGTTTTCTCCTTCAGTGCTGCGATTCTCGAAAATGGGCTGAAGCAGACTGTCGCGCTGCGCGGTCACGAAGCGCGTCCAGGTGCGACCGAGTGTGGTGGTAACCACGCCGCGCGGCAGCAGCCGCTTCCAGGTGAGTCCGCTGAAGTACTGATCCTGCACCGGCGCCAGCACCTGCGAATTGTTGACGCGCGCCGAGTCGGTGCTGTTGTCGAACGTCACGGTGCCGCGCGCGGCAATGGTGAGCACACTGAAAGCGTCGCGCGACGTGGGGCGCCACACGGCCTTGGCGGTGGCGTCGGTATAGGCCGGAATGAACGACAGCCCGATGGCCTTGAACAGCAGGTCGAGATAGCTCTGCCGCACGTTGGCAAAGAAGGACCCCTTGCTGCCAATGGGCCCCTCGAGCACGGCGCCAAACTGCGTGGCGGCCACGTTCACCTCGCCCGCGAGGCGCTCGGTATTGCCCTCACGCAGCGTGATGGTGGTGGCCGACGAAGTCCGATCACCGTAGCGCGCACCAAAGCCACCAGCAGAGAGCGCCGCCGACTCCACGAACCGAATGTTGATGAGCGAGATGGGACCGCCCGTGGACCCCTGCGAGCCGAAGTGATTGATGTTCGGCACTTCGATGTTGTCCACCACGAACAGATTCTCGAACGGCGCGCCGCCACGCACCACGAGGTCATTCCGCGCAGCACTCGTCACCCCCACACCGGGCGCGATACTCACGGCCCGCAGGACGTCCTCCTGTGCCCCCGGCTGTCGCCGGACTTCCTCGGCGTCGTAGGTCTGCGTGGACACCGGCGTGGACGAGGGACGAAGCGCCGGAAATGCCTGCGGGCGCACCGTCACCTGCTCGAGCTGCTGGTCGATCGGTTGCAAGGTGATGGTCACTTCGGCCGGCTTGGCCGGTGACACGGCAATGTCGCCGCGGCGCACGGGCGCATAGCCCAGACGACGGATGTCAAGCGTGACAATGCCCTGGCGAACGCCGCGCAGCGTGAAACGACCGGCCGCGTCGCTCTGCACTACTACATCCTGATCCAGCACACGCACCGTGGCGCCGACGATGGGCGCTTCGGTCAGCGCCTCCACTATGCGACCTACGATGACGCCCGTCGCCGCAGGTGACTCCGCGCCCTGCGCGCGCAGCGCTGGGGCCCATGTCGCGTGGACCCCGACCAGCACGAGCAGTGGCGCCAGCCACGGCAGTCCACGCATCAGCCAACCCGTGAGTCGCCTGCACGTCATGCACGCTCCACACGCAGCACTGCCCGTTTCCACGTGCGCATGGCCACGAAATCCGCTTCCGCCTGTGTACTCAACAGCGTGAGGTGATGGGTCTGCCGGAACGCCGTCCAGGCCTCGAGAAAGGCGGCGAGTGCCAGCTGCACCGTCGTCGCTCCGCGGCAGGCGTGCGGCGCCACCCCAAAGGCCACATGGGGGGTGCGGCGCAGTCCGGGCCGCACGACACCTGGATCGGGGAAGACCGTGGGGTCGAAGTTGGCGGATTCGAGATCCACGGTGACAGACAACCCCGATTCCACCGTCTCCCCGTTCGCGGTCAGCCGCTGGGAAGTCCGACGATAGACGTAGCGCACCGGCGCACAACAGCGCAGCCACTCGTCGAGCACCACCCGACGGGCGTCGTGCGACGCCGACTCATCGTCGGCCGCCGGCCACTGCGGGCTGGCCGAGAGAGAATGCACCATGACGTTGGACACCAGCGCGGATAGACTGTGGGTGAGGGCCACGAACGCCTGCACATGCGTGGACGCCTGGTCAGTGAACGCATTGGCCAACGCGGCAGTGGCTTCTCGCGCCGCCAACGAGACGGTCGACGAACTGGCCGTTGCCGACTCGCGCCAAACCACGTCGGCAAAGGGCCACAGCGTCACGACATCCCCATCGGACAGACCAAGCACCATGGCCGCCGCCGTGGCACCAAAGGAACGGCCCATGGTGGACACCAGTTCCACTTCACCAGGGGCGAGGGTTTGCCATGCTGCCTGGGTGGCGCGCTGCAATGCTGCGGCGGCATCGACCGACGGATAGCGCAGACGATCGCCTGCGCCGTCTGCTGCAGAGGCAAGCCGTGGGTCGCGAAGCGCCGCGACGACATCGTGATAACCGCGGACCAACCAGGACCCGTCCGCCTGCCTGAGCCACGGCATATGAGGCGTCGTCAGCGCGGCAGCGACAACGTGAACGCGTCGCGCGCCACGTCCTTGCCGTTGATCTGCAGCGCGATTTCATGGCGGCCAGCGTAGTAGCGCCGCGTGGTGATGGGTTTGACATTGTGTTTGCGCGTCAGCACGCGCGTCTCACCTGGCGCGAGTGTGAGGCGCCAGCCCTTGAACACCTTGGGTGAGGTCTCGCCATTGGCCTTGACATGATGCACCACGTAATCCACGACGAGCTCCTGTGGCGACCGGGAGGTGGACGTCAATTGTGCCTCCAGCATCACGGCCTGCCCGAGCGCAATGCGCCGCGGCGAAAGGGTGAGGGCTGCCTGTCCCCGGAACGGTGTGCCGTGTCCCCATGCGTCCAGCGCCGCTGGATGCCCCTGCTTGATGAGCGTGCGGCTGGCGTGACGCAGCAGGGCGCGCCGCGTGTCTGATGCATCGGGCAGGTGCCGGGTCACAAAAGCGACCACACGATCCGGATGATCCTTGGCGATGTCGTTGAGATGATTGGCCACACTGCGACGCACATACTCGCTGGAGTCGTCCACCAACTGTTCAATGAGTGGCAGACAGGGCGACGGATCGGCGATGAAGCGTTTGAGCTGCAGCCCCCACGGCAGACGGGGACGAGTGCCCTCGCTGACGAGCCGCCGCACATGCGCGCTCGGGTCGTGCACCCAGCGATGCAGACAATCCAGCACCAGCTCCTCGTGGGCCACGATCAACGGCCGGATGGCAAACTCCGCCGTGAATCGTTGGGTCATGGCATGCAGAAAGGTGAGGGCCCGCTCCGGCTCCTGTACGCCGCGGCGGGCCACGTACTCGCCCACGGGCCACAGAATCCATCCCGACAGGCCCTCGCGTGAGGTGGCCAGCGCGGCGTCCCCCATGACCGCGTCGACGTTGGCCGGAGCGGAGGCAAGCGCGCGCGTCAGCAGGTCGGTGGCATCGCCGAAATCTGTCGGCAGATGTTCGGCCAGCGCGTCGGCGATGCAGAGCGCACGCGCCTTGAGTTCAAGCGCGGGAAGTTGCGGCACCACCGCGCGCTCGAACCGCCGCGCATCAAAGCGCGCGTCGAGCGACTGCAGATGGCGCGCCGCGTGCCGCACCAGCGGGGCGTTGAGGAACTCCTTGAAGGGCTCGGCCATATCAACGACTGACAGTTTTTCGGGACGGAGCGACGTTGCGGAGTGTCGCAAACCGCAACCCGACGACAGTTTTCACGGAACGCCGAATCGACCCCTCGGCTCCCACTTGCCTGTGGAGTATAGCCATGTCCGCTGTGGAAACCCGCCGATCCGTTGTCATGACCAGCCACATGCTGCTGGCCCTCGCCGTACTCGTTACGCCGGCACTGGCCCCGGCGCAGAGCACGAGAACCGGCGTCGCGAAGCCGGGGGCGGGGACCGCCGCGAACGCCAAACCCGGCGCGCCCGGTACCGCCGCGCTCCAGGGTTCGTGGAGCGGCACGGCCACCGTGCAGCTTGGCGACAGTGCCATCACGGTGCCGGTGCTGTACGCTTTCACCACCACCAACGGCGCCACCACCGGTACGGCCACCGTGCCGGGTCAGGGCTCGGGGCCCATTTCCAACGTGCTGCGTGAGGGCACGCGCATTCGATTCCGTGTCACGGCTCCCGAAGGCCGTCTGCTCGAACACGATGGGCAGATGGGCGCCGAACAGGTCATCGAAGGCATGGTGTTCATGGACCAGAAGCCGCTGGCCAAGTTCCGCATCACGCCCGCGAAGACGCCGCCGGCTGGAGCAGCTGGAACGCCGCGTTCGACACGAGGCAGTACGCGGTGAAGAAGTAGAAGCCGGGGCCGGCAATGGCCGAGAGGTTGGCCGTGCCCCGCGCCACCAGCAGCGCAATGAGCATGCCCACGGCAAACACGTCGGCCATGGACCACTTGCTGATGGCCTGCACGAAGCGAGTCAGGCGCTCACGGCTCGCGGCACCGCCGAAGAGGATCGGCAGGGCCAGCAGCGCCTTGGTGAGCGGTACGAGCACGCTGAAGAGCAGAATGAGTCCAGCCACGAAGTCGTTGCCCGAATCGTGCAGGCTGCGAATGGCCCCCACGACACTGCGGGTTTCATTGGTGAGCTCGCGCTCCACGCCGAACATCTCGATGGTGGCGCGAATGGTCAGCACCGGCTCAGTGAGCCCGGGCCAGAGGAGCGCGAGCGACAGCAGGGAGAGGCCGAGGGCCAGTTGATTGCGTCGGGTCATGCAGGAAAACTGGCGCCATGACGTCACGGGCGGTAAGGTCTGTGATGCCTTGGGTGGTACGACCCGCTTCATTCGGAGGACCGGATGTCCACGATTCGTGATCTGCTGGCCCGCAAAGGCCCTGGTGTAGTGTCCCTGTCACCGGCCACCAGCGTACGCGACGCCGCGCGGGTGATGAACGACCACGGCATCGGTGGCGTGCTCGTGCTCGATGAGGGCCAACTGGTGGGCATCTTCACCGAACGCGACGTCATGCGCCGCGTGGTCGCCACGGGCCTCGACCCGGCCGTCACCCCGGTATCGGAGGTCATGACGGGTAACGTGGTCACCGCGTCCGCCGATCAGGCTATCGCCGATTGCCGCGCGCTCATGTCGTCCCGCCGCATCCGGCATGTGCCGGTGCAGGACGGAGCCACGCTCGTGGGAGTGATCACGAGTGGCGACATCCTGGCGTACGAAGTGGCACTGCAGGAGACGCAGATCAACGAGTTGCAGCGTTACGTCTTCGATTTGCGCTGAAGGTCGCCGTATTTCGTCATTGTCCGCCTTGTCCGCATGCCACACGTTCTGTTGATCGAAGATGACAAGGAAGTGGTTGCCTGGCTGAGTCGCCTCCTCGAGGCGGATCAGCGTGTCCTGAGCGTGGCTGGACGACTCGATCAGGCGAGGCTGCTGCTTGGCACGCGGCCTTTTGCTGTGGCCATCGTCGATCTGAATCTGCCGGACGGACGTGGCGTGGACCTGCTGCCCGCCCTGCGTGCGGCGCACCCGGAGGCCGGCATTCTCGTATTCTCGGCGCACGAGAGCGATGAGAGCATCATTCAGGCCCTCGAAGCCGGTGCAGACGACTACGTGGTGAAGCCGGTGGCGCCAGCCGTGTTTCGGGCGCGACTCGCCGCCTTGCAGCGACGCGCGCCTGCGCAGCCTGTGAATTCAAGTCCGCCGAAGGTCGGGGACATTGACTGGGACCAGGACACGCGCCGGATCGCCGGGCCATTGGGCACGGTACTGCTCACCCCCAAGGAGTGGCACCTGTTTCAGTTGCTGACCGTGCGGCCCGACCGACCGGTTTTGCGCTCCGTCGTGCTTGCGGCGGTGTGGGGATATGAGTTCGACCCACAGACGAGCGTGCTCGATGTGGCCCTCTCGCGACTTCGCCGAAAACTTGCCCTGGTTTCGCGGCAGGTATCGGTACACGGGCAGCGCGAGACGGGCGTTTCGCTTCGTCTGCTCGCCTCAAATGACGAGATCGCCGCGCCGTCCACGTAACGCCGCTCGCGTGACACCGCTCGCGTGACACCGCTCGCGTAGCGCCGCCGAGTGCTTCAGGGCGGATCCGGAACGTGCAGCGCACGATCCACTGCCTCGAGCAGTTCAGCCGGCGCAAAAGGCTTGGCCAGAAATGCGACATCCGTCGGCAACGCCGTTTGCGCGCCGAGCGCCTCCGCGGGATATCCTGACAGATAGAGCGTGCGGCCGATGCGCTCCCGAACCAAGGGGTGCGTACCCAGCGCCACGCCACCGACGTCCGGCATGACGAGATCGGTAATGAGGAGGTCAAACGGGCGCGTTGCGCGCTCAATGGCGCTGAGCGCCTCTGCGCCGTTGCGCGCCGTTTGCACGCTGTACCCGGCATCTCCAAGTACGTACTCAGCCAAATAGCGTACGTCCCGATCATCCTCGACCACCAGCAGCGACGCATTGCGACCAGCCATCCGATGCACCCGAGCATGTGGGCGAATGGGTTCTGCCTCGCCGGGCACACGAGCCAAGAGCACGGTCATGGTTGTTCCGCGACCCGGTTCGCTGTCGACAAGCAGGCAACCGCCAAGATCTTCGACGATCTGCCGCACCGTGGCGAGACCAAGCCCCGTGCCCTTTCCTTCCGGTTTGGTCGTGTAGAATGCGTCGAAGATGCGCTGCTGTACCTGAGCCGTCATGCCACTGCCGCTGTCTCGGACGACCAGACAGACGGCGTCGCCTTCGAAACACGGGCCGGCCCATGCCGGTTGCCCCGGTAGCGCATCGCGCTCCTGACTCGATACGGTGCGGACTTGTACCTGCAATTCACCGCCACGCTCCATGGCGTCACGCGCGTTGATGGCGAGATTGAGAACAACCTGTTCGATCAAGCCAGAGTCTGCCGATACAGCCCAGCGTTCAGCATCAAGGCCAACACGAAACACCACGTGAGAGCCGATGATCCTTCGCAGCATGGGTTCGAGATCGCGAACGACTTCGTTGAGATCGATGGGACGCCGCCGCGCTACGCTCTGCCGGCTGAACGCCAGCAGTTGCCGAGCCATCATGGCGGCCCGATCGGCAGAGCGCCGGACCTGCAGGAGATCCAGCTCCACCTGGGACGGTACCGCCGCCTGGACTGGCGCGTTCCCGTCGGGCTCACCATCGTCCTTGGGCGTGCGCTGCGTCCCGAGGATGGCCATGTCGGTAAAGCCGATGATGGCCGTCACCACATTGTTGATATCGTGCGCCACGCCACCGGCGAGCCGGCCGAGCGCCTCCATGCGCTGCGCGTGACGCAGTTGCATCTCGAGCCAGCGCTGCTCCGTCATGTCGATGAGGATCAGGCCGACGGCTGCTCCCGGGTCGTCGCTCACCGGCTGCGCACTGACGGCCAGCGAGCGGGCGCCGTCCACCCGCGTCCCTGAGGTCACGTCGGCCCCGATTGAGAGGCCAGGTTCGCTGCCCGCTCCGCCGCCGGGCCACGCCAACACCTCAAGCAGCACGGCGTCGCCTCCGTTCCGCACGCGTTCCACAATGGGCCGCAGCGTCTCGGCCAGCGTACCCTGCAGTCGCGCATCCAGCTGCTGCCACGCAATGTTGTTGACAAGCAGGGCATCATCACTGGCGACCACGCCCACAGCCAGTGGTGACCGATCCATCGCAAAGGCCAACAACTGCCGCGCCCGATCTCGTTCTGCCTCGGTGACGACGCGTCGCTTCGCCTCGCGCACCACGTTGCGCGTCATGCGGTGCAGTGCCACGGCCACAAGTCCCAGCGCCATCATGACACTGCCAATCAGGAGTACACGCCACCGTTGCTGGCGCGCCACGCGCTGATCGTAGAGCGCGGACTCGTCAGCCTGAAACGCAGCCAACAGGTTGAGGAGGTCGTCCGAAGCGCGAGGTGACGCCACCCCCACGGCGCCCGATGCCAGCTCTCGTCGCTCCTCCAACCAGCGTTCCACCAGTTCGGCGATGGCGATGGCGCGCGCCTGTTGTGTTGGATTGTCCGCGGTGAGCGATACCAATCGACCAAGTACCGGCGCGGCTCGCGATGGATCTACAACGGGCAACGCCGTTGCCGTATCGGATGCCGGGGGGCCAGAGAAAGGTCGTGAGGCCGCCATCACCCGGAGTGCCTGAGACTCGGCCTCCAGCAGAACAGACTGCAGCTCACGCACCGTGCGCAAAACGGCGCGCGTGTGCTGGACCCACCGCGCCGAATACTGCAGTGCTGCTCCACCTGCACCGACAATTGCCGCCACAAACAGAATCGCGAGCAGACCCGCCCTATATAGTCGCCGAAGCTGGGGACCGCTCAGTGCGGTGTCATCAGGTCGAGTTGGGTTCGTCAACATTCGCTCCATGCCGTCAGTCGGCCAAAGAGACATCAAACACGCGGAAGACAAGTCAATATTTTCGCGTAAACTCACGGTGCGGAAGGGGTCGGATCAGGGGAATCGCAGGGTCAACTGGCGCGGGCGACAAGACGCTGACAAAGGCGACGGAGCACCTGGCGGGGACTCGCCTGACTCCGTTCGCAAGTCAAGCACCACGCGCGCGCTGTCAAGCCCATCGTGAAGCATGGCGGTCCAGAGTTCCGGCATCAACGCTGGCGTGCTGAACCATCCGTCGGGCATGACGTCGACAACATGGTGCGTTCCCGATGCACTGAGCAACGTCAGACGGTCCGGCGCTGTAGTGGCGCCACTCGAGTCACCACGCAGCACATGGCCCTCGATCAGTACACCATATCGAATTGGCAAATCCACGAGCCGTACGTGCGCCGTGGCCAATTGCACCCGGCGAGTGGCGTGTGCCGACACCCAGCACGGCTGCTCCAGTGAGGCCAGATCGACGGTCAATTCCACGGGCTCGCGGCCGGTCAATCCGCTCATCAGCACCCGTCCGACTGCATCACTCGTGCGTCGCTGGCTGCCGCTCGTGACCAACACGTCCCCCAGCGGACGATCGGACGCATCCATCACACCGTTGCCGTTGAGGTCGAGAAACACACGTGATTCGACGGCGGCGAGATCGGCCGTTCGCTCGGCAGCCAGTCGCCAGCGACCTCCATCCAGGGCGATACCTCCGGCTGCCGAAAGTCCCTGCACCTGCGAGCCGGCGGTGCGAGCTGGCGAGCCGCCGCTGCGGGCATTCGGTGCGCGCAGAGGACCGGACAAGCTGGTGGCCATTCGCGTCCGCAGCGTGCGCGGCGCCACGAGCACACTCCATCGCCATCCGGTGGCGCTACCAGTCTGTGCCACTTCAATGTCCGCACCGGCCAGCGTGGTGTTCACGCGCAAGTCGTGCTGCCACGCCCCTATTGACGGCATGGCATCGCGCGCCACGGAGGCACGCACCCACCATGGTCGATCACCCGGCCGCTGCCAGCGCGGCGTGAACTGCGTGCCCGTGCCGAACTGTGTCTGGCGGCTGGGCGGCTGGCCTTGCGCCTCCATGCGGCCAGACGAGCTCCGTGCGCCCACATGTTGCGCAAATATCTCCAGACGAGCCCCACCACGGGTGCTGCTGATATTCAGCCGACCCAACGACACAACCGACGCCCCCATGCGCGATTCGCTCCACCACGCTCCCAGCAACAGGCCGCGCGCTGGGCCCGGCAAAGCCTGCATCCAGTGCAGTCGCCGAACGTCCTGCACGGAGGACCGCAACCATTCTGCCTGAACCTGCCGAACCGGCGACGGCTGCCAGAGCAGACTAACATTCCCTTGCACCGGCTCTGACGAGGACGCAACCGTCGGGGCATCGCCATCTTCCACGACGCGTCGATTCGTGGAGCGCTGCGCGCTGCCAGCAAGCACCCACGAGGGATGCGGTGTGGTACGCAGTCCGGCAAAGGGCGTCACGCGACCATCGGCCCATTCCGTACCTGCCTGCAGTTCGGCGCGATCATGTAGCTGCCATCGCCAATCCGTAGAGGCGTGCCATTGGCAGGGCTGTCCACCTGATGCCACCAGCGTGTACTGTGCCGGCGCGATCGTTCGGCATCGGCCTACGGAGCTGCGATGACGCACACGCCCTCCGGCGCCCATGGCCGGCAGGCCATGGGCGAGGCGCCACTCCCGCTGTTCACGTCCGTCCGGCGCCAAGGTCACCAACTGATAGCTGCTGGCCTCGCCGACGATGGGGACGCGGAACTGTACGCGACCGTCAGCGGTAAGTTCGCCGGCCATCACCCGGTCGCCAACGAGCGCCACGTAGTCCCACGCCGGCTGCGCACGATGCGACACCAGTACGTCGCGACGCGAATGCACCTCCTCCATTGGCAATCCAAAGGCCAAACCCCAGATCTCACGCGGCACAGGCCCATTACTGCTGACTGCCCCAACCTGCCAGCTGCGCATTGGTCGGCCGAGCGTCGCATCGCGAAAGGTCCACTGCCAACGAGACTCCGGCGCCATGCCACTCCCTCCGGCAAGGTCCACTGCGAGTGCGCCACCGAAAAGGCCGCGACGAAGCTGCACATTGCCGACACCGCTCCACGCCGCCTCATCTCCGATATGCCGATTGCTGCGATCGAAGGGAAGCAAATGACGCGCATGTCGCTGCCAATGGAGCTGATAGTCCACCTGCGTGATGGCTCGTTGCCGTACCAGCCTGATATCGGCATCTGCCGCTGGCACCGGCATGCTGTGGTGCGCAGGCTCTCGGTTCGACGGGCCACTCCAAGCGGATGGCACGACGGTCAAGGCCGATCGACGAAGGAGCGCACGACGCAGCACGGGCAACTGCGCGTCGCCGCGCGCCACAATGGCTGCATTGGCCACATCGATTTCGAGCGGCACGGCCAGAACCGACGCGGCTTGATCTGCCGTTGCGTGGCAGGGCCACACGCGCTTGAGTTGCCGATTGCCAGCCTGTCGTTTGAGCCGCGAGCAGAAGTCGCGGACCTGTTCCGGGGTGTACTCCAGTAGCCTGGCCAGCGCCGCGACATCGAGCAGGACAACGTTCTGCGACACCGTGGAAATGGCGGGATCGATGAACTCCTCGAGGTGCAGGGCTTCAATCAGCCCAAGCGTCAGATCACGCACGCGAACCTCCAGGCGCAGCACAATGACCTGCGGCGTGCCACCGACCGGTACCGTCACAGCCGCCGTATGCGCCGGGATGCTGCCCTGCCCCGCGAGAGGCGCTCCGATCGTCAGGAGAGACAGAACGCAGCAGAACGGCAAACACGCCAGCGATGACGAGCGCCGTTCAGAGAATGGCCGCCACATTGAGTGTCACGGTACCGGAGTAGCTGCCAGCGGGCTGATTGAGAGGCGGGCTTGCCGTTGCGCCCAGAAAGACATACAGGTCGCTCGCGACCAGCAGCGTCAGTCCCTGCACACCGGTGTTCGGATTGAACACCGTGCCGCCCACCGGCGAATTCACGCCCACACGATAGATGCCACAGCTGCTGCAGAAGCTCACGGGAAGCCCCGGCCCTCCACCGCTGCGCACCAACGTCGAGGGCAGCACAAACGAAAATCCCAACCCCACCCCCACCAACCCGCTGATGCGAAACGCCAGTGCGCCGGCCGAGGTGGCCAGGACCGTTGTGGGCACGCCACTGATCATGTTGCCGAAGGCGAGACCGCGGAGCGCTGCGACACTGGTCTGGGCTGACGCCTCGGACGTATCCCACGTCAGAGCCGCGAGGAGCACGGCAAGACGTTGCGCCACGCACCGCGCTGCCCGGTTCTGCCATCGCACCGCCAGTCCCGACGTCACGGGATGCGCACCGGAACGTTCGTGGTGACTGGTGCGCCGGGAGTCAGCAGCGCGCGCGGGACGTCGGGACGCTCACTGATGGCCTGCCACGCCACGTTGTATGCACCGGCGGGAAGTCGCGACAGATCGAAGGTCACACGAGGCGACAGCGTGTAGTATACCCCCAGCGGTACCTGTGCTTCCTGCACCGCAACGCCACGATCGTTGCGCAGCACGGCGCGCAGGGTCCCGACGTAGGCAGCGCTGCCACGCCGCATCAAAGTGATGCGCGCGTGCAGTTGACCGTCACGCAGTTGCACGTTGGGCTCACTTGCATCCAGTGCCGTGCTGGCATCAGCGGGGCGATAGAAAACGCCCAGAATCGATCGGACCTCGAGGGCCAGGGCCACCGAAGGCGATGGGTCGTTGGCCGTGTCGTGTGTTGCCGCGGCGTGGCTCACGCCGGCCCCGACACCGCGACTTGTCACCACCAAACGCGCCCAATGCTCATGACGCGTCGGCAGATCGGCATTGGCCACCACACGAATCACCCGTGTAGCGCCTGGCGGCAGGCGCACTCGCGATGGATAGACCGACAACAGACTGACTGCCGATGGCATACTGTCGGCAGGACGGTCCTGCAGCACCAGATGCATCTGCCCCAGGCTGTCCGTTTCGGGATAGCCGAAGGCCAGACTCAGCGACACATCGCTGGTGGTGGTGCTCGTGTTGACGAGGGTCACCGTGGCAGACCGCCGGGCCTCGGTGAGGACCAGCGCCGTCGGTGCCACCAGCACCCCCTGCGCTGCAAGCCGCGCCACGGGCAACATGATCGTCAGCAGCAGCATGAGCGCGTGACTTGTGGTCTTCAGGCGAACCCCGGGGTGCCTCCCCGCCACGTATCGCTTCCACGTCGTGCGCACACGGCACGGCTGATCACAGAGCGCCAGGCCACGCATATCAGAAGTACACCACGGTCAGTGTGAGCGTCCCCGTGTAGCTGCCGGCGGCCTGCGAAGCGCCCGGCTGCGCCGTGGCACCCACGAACACAAACAGTTCACCCGAGGCGCTGAGCGAGCCTTGCACAGGCGTAGCGCTGGGTGTGAAGTCGGTTCCGGCCCCGGCGTTGTTGGTCGTATTGCGACGACCGGTCCAGTTGGCCACGGGCATGGTATTGGCGCCGCTCGCTATGGTACTCGGCAGCGTGAACGTCAGGCTGACCACGCCGAGGGCGTTGCCGGTGATGCTGAAGGCGGCGGCCGCCGCGTCACTGACGGCAACCGTCTTGTTCGTACCAGGCACCACGGTACCGAAAGCGAGCGGCGCGGTGGCACTGACGGCCAGCGGCTGGGCCACGGTGGCGGTGACGGAGGTATTGGCCGCAGTTTGTGCGGCCAAGGGGCGGGTCAGAAGCCCGATCGATAGCACGCCCGATACAGCGCAGCACAAGCGGCGCGTGGGCGCGGCGTACAGCCACGAGACAAGCAATGACATGGAGAAACCCGGATAAGACAACCTGCGCGCTGCGGCCCCTCGCGAGCGCGAGGTGACACCGGCATCGGTGTCTGCCGCTCGCTGCTCAGTGTCGTCGAGGCACGCGCTGTCCGGGGCGCCAGTTCAACAATTGGACACTTACAATTCACTTACAGCGACGGGGGTCAGGCCACCCGTCGCTTCTCATACGCCTGTCGGCTGGCCTTGAGCAGCCGATGCACGGTATCACCCGTGATGAGCCGGACACCGCGCTGGAAGGTGACATACTGGAAGGCCCACTGCACCAGCACCGTGAGCCGGTTGCGCAGCCCCACGAGATACAGAATGTGCACGAACAGCCAGGTCAGCCACGCAAACGTGCCGCTGAGCTGACGGCCCGCCAGCACGGCCACGGCGCGGTGACGCCCGATGGTCGCCAGGTCCCCCTTGTTGGTGTAGCGGAACGCGGCACGCGTGGCGCCCGTCACATCGGCCGCAATCATGCGTCCGGCGTGCTCGCCCATCTGATTGGCGGCAGGCGCCACACCGGGCACGAACTGCCCTTCACTGATCTGCGCCGCGGCCGCGTCACCCACCACGAACACATTGGGCTGGCCGGGTACGCTCAGGTCGGCATTCACCCGGACGCGTCCCGCGCGGTCAAGCGTCGCGCCGAGTTGCCGCGTAAGCGGCGACGCCTGATTGCCAGCGCCCCAGAACACCGTGTGCGCCGCGATGCGCTCGCCGTTGGCCACCACGCCATCGGCATCGACATCGGTGACGATGCAGTTCGTGCGCACGGTGACCCCGAGCGACTCCAGATCGCGTTGCGCACGCTGCGAAAGTGCTTCGGGAAAGGTGGGCAGAATGCGCGGCCCACCTTCGAGCAGCAGCACGCGCGCGCGTGACGGATCGATGCGACGGAACTCGCCCTTGAGCGCGTGACGCGTGACTTCAGGAATCATGCCCGCCAATTCCACGCCCGTGGGACCACCACCAACAATGACAAACGTCAGCAGGGCATCGCGCTCATCGGCGGCGCTTGCCCGCTCCGCGGCTTCGAACGACAACAGGAAGCGACGGCGCATCTCGAGCGCGTCCTCGAGACTCTTGAGTCCCGGCGCATGCGTTTCCCACTGCGGGTTGCCGAAGTAGGCGTGCCGCGCTCCACTGGCCAGCACGAGATAGTCGTACGTGAGCTGCACCGTACCATTGTCGAGCGACACGGTCCGCGCATCGGGCTGCAGGGCATCGACCTCCGCCATGATGACGGTGACGTTGTCCTGCTTGCGCAGCAACCAGCGAATGGGCACGCTGATGTCGGCGGGATTGAGTACCGCCGTGGCCACCTGATACAGCAGCGGCTGAAACAGGTGGTGATTGGTGCGATCGATGAGCGTGATGCGAACCGGCGCCTTGGCAAGGGCCCGCGCCGCGGAGAGTCCGCCGAATCCGCCACCGACGATGACCACATGGGGCCGCGGGTCCGCGGAATGGCTGCCGGTCACGGTCAGCTTGGGCACGGAGAGCCCGTCGGAAGCCACCGAGGGAGCCACCGAGGGAGCCACCGAGGGGCGCCCATCGACCGAGGACGTCTGCGTGGATGCATCGGGCGAGCGGAACGCGGTCATGACTTCTCCGGGCAATTGGGGCGATACCAGTACTACGCCAGAGCCTTGTGAAAAGTTTCACAAAGTGCGGTTTCTGACAAGTGCGTCATATTCATGGGGTCGCTATCTCTTCGTTCATGCCACACGCCGCCAGCCTGCTGTTGGTTCATCCGCCCGGCCACCGGGCCGACACCCTCGTCCGTCTGCTCGAAGGGGCCGGCTACCATGTCCTGGGCGTCAGTGCCACCTCCGTAGACGCCATGGCGCGCTGTGCACAGGTGCAGCCGGATCTGGCCCTGCTTTCCCCGGCCGTTTCCGGTCCGCCCTCGGTCCTGGAGCTGGCTGCCCAACTGCTTCGTCGTGGGCCGGTACCCAGTCTGCTGCTCCTGACCGGCGCGGCCGACAGCCGCAGCCTGATGCGTGATGCCCAGCTGCCGGGCGCGCCGCTTGCACTGGTTTCCGCGCAGGCCAGCGACGATGAGTTGCTGGCGGCTGTTGATCTGGCCCTCGTGCAGCTTCCGCACTGGCGGCAGGCCACCGAGCCGGATGAGCGTTTTTTTGCGGTCACCCTCGACCTGCTCTGCTTTCTCGATTTCTCGGGCTACTTCCGCCGGCTCAGCCCCTCGTGGGAGCGCATGCTGGGCTGGACGATCGATGAACTCAAGGCCAGACCGTTTTTCGAGTTTGTGCATCCTGACGACCGCGATCGCACCCTCGCACAGAACAAGGCCGTGCGCGGTGGCGGACAGGCTCGCGGTTTCGAGAATCGCTATCTCTGCAAGGACGGCAGCTACCGCTGGCTGCGCTGGAACGCGGCGGCGGACACGGATCAGGGCGTGATCTATGCGGTTGCGCGGGACATTACGGATGCCAAGCAGGTGGAAGCGGAACGCGAGCAGTTGATCGTGGACCTGCAGTCGGCGTTGGCCGAGGTGCGCTCGCTACGCGAGATCATTCCGATCTGTTCGTATTGCCGCAAGGTGCGTGACGACGACGACTTCTGGCAGCATGTGGAGTCGTACGTGGCGGCGCACACCGGTGCGCAGTTCAGTCATGGGGTATGCCCGTCGTGTTATGAGCGCGTGACCGCTGCCGACACCCCCGACTGAAGTCGACCCCGACCCCGACCCCGACCCCGACTGCTTTCGACCCTCGACCCCGACCCCGACCCGGACCCCGACCCCGACCCCGACTGCGGGAGCCTCGGGTGCAGTTCCTTCCCGCAGTCTCACCTTACGCAGTCACACCTTACGCAGTTCTCAAGCGACGGTAGTAATACCACTCACGCCGCGGATCTCCATCCACCACCGGCCGCTCCACCGCCTCTGTCGCCTCACGAAACCATTCGTCAAGCTCGGCCAGCAACTCGCGGGTTTCCGCCGTCACCGGCCGACTCCGCACCCGCTGCGCAATCTCGTGACGAATACGGAGATCCGCTGCATATTCGTCCGCAGGCAGATCGCCGCGCGACACCAGGTCCACCACACGCGCCCACGACGAGAGCAGCACGGGCAGCGTGAGACGTTCGAGCGGAGCGGACGACGACATGGACCGGACGTGAGGAGACGTGAACAACCCGCCGTGTTCCACGGGCAATGATCGGTGCCGGAATATTGTCGAAGTATCCCTCACCCGTCACCTCATGTCGAACGCGTTCGCTCCGTCGCGACTGCCGGTTCGCCCGGATCTCGACCAGCTCCTGCAGGAAGCCCGCGAACTCTGCGTGGCGGTTCGCGCCCGTGACCCCGAGGCGCTGTCGGTGCTTGCGCGACAACCCGAGCGCCCCAAACATCCCGACGACTTCGAGCTCGCCGACGCGCAGCGCATCGTGGCACGGCGCTATCAGGCCAGTTCATGGCCGCGTCTGGTGCAGGCCTGCAGACTGTCCGCCGCCATCTGGGACGACGATCGGCACACCGTGCGGCAGCTCATTGAGGCATCGCGCAACCTGCTGTTCGAGCCGGTGCTCATCCGCCGGGACAGCAACTGGGGCGCGCCCATGGCCTACGCCGCCAATCTCGGACGCAACGCCATCATCGAATGGCTGCACGAAGCCGGCGCCGACGATCATCTGCATGCCATCGATCGCGCCGCGCTGCAGGGCCAGGTGGACACCCTGCTTCTGCTGCATCGGATAACGGGGGCGCCACCCATCACGTCGGAGATGCTGGGCGGTCCGGCCTACACACTCAATCAGGCCGGCAATGCGGCGCTGCTGGCGCTCGGCGCCGCCGTGGTTGGCAACGACGGATCGCGGCTCGCGCCGGTGGACGTCGTTCTGCAAACCGACTCCCGCCGCCCCGTGGCCAAGCACGCCATTCTCGAATCCTGGGTGGCCGCCGGACTCGAGCTGCCGGATACACCGACCATGGCCCTGCACCGCGGGCGAATCGACCTGCTGGAGGCACATCGCGCGCGCGATCCGCTGCTGCTCAGCCGCACCTTTCGCCATCGCGAGATCTACCCGTCGGCCATGGGCTGCGGCGACCCACTCGACGCTACCGAGGGTACACCACTTGATGGCACCACCTTGCTGCACATGGCCATCGAGTTCGACGAACACGACATTGTCCGTTGGTGCCTCGCCAATGGCGCCGACGTGAACGCACGCGCCCATGTGGGCGCGAGTGGTTTCGGCGGATGGACGCCGCTCTTCCACACCGTGGTGTCCATGCCGGCGTTCTGGATGAACTACCATCGCCATCCCAACCGGCCCACCCACACAGATGCGGCGATGACCGAGCTGCTGCTGCAGCACGGCGCCGATCCCACGGTGCGTGCATCCATCTGGAAACGGCTCCATCCGGGACACGGCGACTCCACGCGGCACGAGTATCGTGAGGTTACGGCTCGCGAGTACGGCGAGCGCTTTCACGCCCCCATCTTCGTGAATCGCGCCGCGTTGGCCCTGCTGTGAGCAGCAGCCGCTCAGCGTGAGGCGGCGGCTCGTCCTTCCACCTCACGAAGAAACGCCTTCAGCGCCGCGACATACTCCACGGGCTTCTCGCGCATGGCCGCGTGTGCCGCGCCGGCAATCACCACCAGGCGGGCGTCGGGCATGGTGGCGCGGAATGCGTCCAGTGTTTGTGGCCGCGCTTCATCGAACTCTCCAGCAATGAACAACGTGGGCACCGTGATCGATGGCAGATCTGCAGCCCGTGTCCAGGTCTTGAGCGAACCCGTGCTCAGGAACTCCGTAGGCCCCCACATCTGGCGGTAGATCGTGTCGTTTCCGGCCACGCCTTCACAGCGTGGCTCATTGCCCACCGGCAGCCGCCGCACATGACGGCCGTAGAACGTGTCGGTGGCCACCTGATAGGCCGGCGCATCAAGTGTACCTGCAGCCTCATGCTCGTCGAGCACCCGACGAATGCTGTCCGGCAACTGTGCGCGCAACAGATTGGCGTCGGCAATCCAGCGCGGTGTGTCGAGCAGGGGGCTGCTGAGCACCACGGACACGATACCCGCGGGCTTCGCCGCCGCGAGATACTCAGCCGCGAGGGCTCCACCCCAGGAGTGACCGAGCAGGTGCACCTGCGCAAGTCCCAGCGCCTCGCGCACCGCCGTGACCTCGTCCACAAAACGCGGTACACGCCAGAGCGTCGTGTCCGTCGGTCGCTCGGAACGACCGGACCCCAGTTGATCGTAGAAGATGACCGGACGGTCCGCCGCCAGTGGCGCCAGCACCTCGAAGCGGCACGACACACCACCCGGTCCACCATGCAGCGCGAGCAGTGGGGTACCACCGCCATTGCCGATCTGCCGCACAAAGACCCGGCCACCCGGCACGACGACGTGCCCTTCACGCGTGGGAACACGGCGTGCGTCAATCATCACCTGACCGTACTTCACACTGTCCATGTTGGCCGCACCGAAATCTGCTGCCGACGCTGCGGCGGTCTCGCCCGACGTTGCATCCTGCCCCGGACTGTGCCCCGCCCGATCGCAGGCCCCCAGGCTCAGCAACAAGAAGGCGGCGACGGAGACTGCCGCAGGTCGCGTGAATGCACTCATGGCATCGCGTTCCCGGCGTCTGTGATCAGTCATGAGGCAACTCCTCCAGCAAGGCGCCGAGCAGCGGCGCGTCCAGGTGATGTTCACCGTCGAATGTCTGCCACTCGGCCTCAAGCTGCCACGCGCGCAGGGTCTCCTGCATCTCATGCACGCGTGCGTCAGTGACAAAGGCATCCCGTGTCCCTGTCACCACCACGACCCGCGTGCGGTGCAGTATGCCACGCAGAACGCCCGCATCCACATCATGCGGCAACCCGCCAGCCCACAGCACGAGCATGCGAGGAGACACTCGCGCATGGGCCAGCCAGCGCAGCGCCGTGGCCACACCCTGCGAGAACGCCAGCACGCCAAACGGGGTCGCGGCGCCCCGCGGCAGCTCGGCCTGCACCTGCCCATGCAGACGGCTCAACCAGGCCACCGTGTCGGCAATGTCATCCTCGCGATTCTCACGGGTCATCCACGTCGCACCGACTCGCTGGAGGTGCGAACCATCGGGACGTGGCATCTCGCGATAGAAGCGATTGAGCCCTTCGGCCGCCACACACAGGGTGTTGACTGGCACGACGGCTGCCACGGGCTTGAGAAAGCTGGCGGCGGTCTGGCCGTAGCCATGCAGTCCCATCCACCAGCGCTGCGCGGTGTCTGCCGCGCTGCCGGCCATGGCATAGCGCGCCGTGCGCGTGGTGGCCAACGTGGCCACGCGGAGTGGCGAGGAATCCGTCATGGCACCAATCAGTTGGCCGGGCGGCGGTGACGCAACCGTCCCGGCACAGGTAACACCCGATATGCGCACTCTCCTCTGTTCACTCGGCGTTTTGTCCCTCACGGCCTGCGGCTCGGACAATCCGGCGCCCGTCGAAGCGGCCGGCCGCCTGGCCGGTGCCACCACGGTCCTCGCCCCCGGCGAGTCCACCGCATCGCCGGCTGACAGTCGGCGCATCGTGACGTTTGTTGGTGTGGCCGATGATTCGCGCTGCCCGATCAATGCGACCTGCGTCTGGGAGGGCGACGCCGATGTTCGACTCAGCCATCGTGTGGGTCAGGGCCCCGACGTATTGTTCGTCTTGCGGGTCAATCGGGCGCCGCGCGACACGGTCATTGGCGTGACCCGCATCGCACTCGACTCGCTCACACCGTACCCGGTGAGTCCGGAACCGACCATCGCGGCATCGCGCTATCGTGCCTGGCTGACGCTGTCCGCCGTTCCACGTTGACGGCGGCGTTGGTTGGGCCCAACCCAACCACGCCATGAACTTTTCGCTCGACGAAGGACGCAGCATCCTCTCGCGCACGCCCGCCATACTCGATGTATGGCTGCGCGACCTGCCCGATGTGTGGCTGCATGGTACCGAAGGCCCGGGCACCTGGTCGCCCTATCAGGTGGTCGGGCACCTGCTGCATGGTGAGCGCACCGACTGGATGCCCCGCATCCAGCTTACGCTGTCGTCAGATGCAGAGCGGCGCTTCACACCGTTTGACCGCGAGGCCATGCTGCGCGAACACGCGGATACACCGTTGCCCGATCTGCTGCGCGCCTTCCGCAGCGCGCGCGAGGACAATCTCGCGCTGCTCGGTGCGCTGGACATTCGCGCAGTGCACTTCTCTCGCACGGCCACGCACCCGGTGTTCGGTGAGGTGACTCTTGGGCAGTTGCTGGCCACCTGGGTGGCGCACGACCTCTCGCATCTTGCGCAGATCAGCCGCACGATGGCCAAGCAGTACCGTGAGGCCGTGGGTCCGTGGCGAGAGTTTCTTTCCGTGATGGATCGCTGACGCCTGGCGAGGTCACACCATGCGAAACGGGACAGCGACCGGTATGCGGTCGCTGTCCCGTTTGCATGTGGCGCTGCCTTGTCAGGCCCGCGGATCGTTGAGGACGCCGGCAAAGAGAATCGTGCCGCTCAATCGCTCCCGGATGAAGAACACGAAGGGCGCGTCGAAGCGATACGACGGCGGCACCGAGATCAGACGGATGTCCACCACCGTCACGGCAGCCGCGCGGGTTCCCCGCTCGAAAACATCGAGCGCCACCGCGTGCTGAACGGACCCGATGCTGGTGCGCGCGGAGGGTATGAGATACGGGAATTCGGCGAACCCGCCGAACGCTGTGGGCATACCCATGTCCGCCAGCGTCCGCGTCAGATCCAACCCACCCTTCACGGAGAAGCGCGGCAGGGCAATGAAGCTTTCGCTGTCGGCCGGCCGCAAGCTGCTCACGATCGCGTTGTAGCGCGCCTCGTTGAGCTGCGACGCCCACTGGCTCGCACTGCCGGTGGTGGGCTGCATCAGCACCATGCTGTAGGCGCCGTTTCCATACAGCATTTCCACGGCAAACACCGACTCATCCTGGAAGGCGTTGAAGCCGCCCTTGCGTTGCATCATGGGAACGGAGACGCTGGCGCCCGAGGCCAGACGGAACGGTTCCGATTTGGTCTTGGACGTTTCGAACGCGTTGCGCCACGAGCCGGCAAAGTACACCGCGTTGGCCAGCAGCATGGCCAAGTCGCCTGGCGCATTTCCGTCAAGGACCTTGGGGATCATGTTCTGCGTCTCGCGCTTGCCCCAGGCGTTCACCGAGTCGTACATGA
>VFQQ010002293.1_pt1 | contig 22236 bp, 42 predicted proteins | sample 3512341 | NCBI WGS metagenome assembly VFQQ01 (sample SAMN10412373, study PRJNA504923) | tailings metagenome | isolation source: Relicate 2 Philex TSF1 revegetated site | place: Philippines: Tuba, Benguet | collected 2017-08-29 | reverse complement strand
AGGATGGCTGCCAGCCCCCCGGCTGCCCCTGGCCGAGAACTCGGTAGTCTCAAAAGTATTCGGTAGCTTGCATGGTATTGACCCGCCCAATCTACTAGTGTATCTACCCATCCAGCCTGCTGATACCGGGGAAATCAAAAGCTCTGCCCCACCCGCACCATTTGAAATTGCTGCAGTGCTGAAGGAGAAGGACGTGATGAAGGTGCCGGCCGAGGTGATGCCGCTGGAGCAGTGCGCGCTGCTGCGGGAGCACCTCACCGCCTACCGCCTGCTGGAGGACCACTCGCTCAAGGTGGGGGTGGGAGGGAAGGGGGGAAGGGAAGGACTGCAGGGGCGGCACCATGATGGGCAGGAGGGAGGGGGGGCCATGCAAGGGGCGCAGTCTCTTAGACAGGGCAGGTGGCGAGGAAGGGTCAGGTGGCGTGCATTCCTTGCCTGCTGAGCGCACACATGGCCACCGGCGGTGCGGACATCACAATTTTGCAGCTGGTCTTCAGTGCCTTGGCTCAAGTATTGCGCCCATGCCCTGCCCCGCAGCCCGGCGACGCCGTCATCCTGAACGCGGCCAACTCGACTGTGGGCCAGCTGGTGGTACAGGCAAGCCAAATCGGGTGCCTTGCCTTGCCTTGCCATGCCTTGCTGCCTATTCTCTGTGCTCCACATGTACTGGGGTTCCATTGCAAGTGCATTGTGGTGAGGGGTGCATCGAGCAGTGGATTCAGGCGGTCATGAAGCACGTGTGATGAAACATACCAGCCCACCCTCCCACCCACCCTCCCGCCTCGCAGCTGTGCCACCTGCTGCGCCTGCGCGCCATCGCAGTCGTGTCCCCCGAGCCCGAGTTTGAGAAGACGGCGTTGTGGCTGCGCTCCCTGGGCGCCGCCGAAGTGCTGCTGGACTCGGGCAGCCTCAAGGTTGGTCAAGGGCGCGTGGCTGGCGTCAACACTGTGCGTGCTCTGGCAGGGAGCCGGTTTGAAGAGGCAGCAAGGCTGGTGCTGTCGCATAATGCGGCCGGCAGGCTGCACAGGCGCCAGCCGGGAGGCCAGCGGGCAGGTGGCTTCTGTTGCGCCCACCGCAAATTTATCAGCACATATCAACATACACAATGCCTGCCACCCTCTCCCCCCTCAGACTGAGCTAGACCGCGCCAAGTTCTTCTCCAAGCCCCGCCTCGCGCTGGACTGCGTGGGCGGCGCCTCGGCGGCCCGCCTCGTCGACTGCCTGGCCGAGGGCGGGCAGCTGGTGGTGAGCTGGTGCACTGGTTGTGTTGGAGGCTGCTGCGCTGCTGAAACAGTCCTGCAGGGCACCTGGCTGTTGGCTGTTGAGAACCTTTGGGTTGGCTTGCGCGTGGCAGTGTCCGTGCATTCAGAGGACCGTACCTTGGCCCCACCTGCCGGAACTGATGCCTTAGCTGCCCCTTGTGTCCCCCGGCCCGGCCCTGCAGGTGTACGGCGCCATGAGCGGCAAGAGCGCGCAGTTCTCGTGGCACCAGTGGGTCTTCCAGGGCGTGCAGGTGCGGCTGGGGAAGAGCCGGCTGGGCTGTCCTGCGGGCATGAGTTTGGCTGGGCCCAGGGCAACAGCTTATAAGGCCAGCAGGCGGGTGAAGAGCGGCATGCAGGAGCCTGGATGGGACGCTGCTGACCACGCTTGGTTGCCCAACCGACACCCCAACTGCCACCACTCAACCGCCGCCATCCCCGCAGGTCAAGGGCTTCAACGTGCGGCGGTGGATGAAGGAGCACAAGAAGCGCGTGCCCGCCCTGCTGGAAAGCATCGGCAAGCTGGTCAGCGCCGGCAAGCTGACCACCACGTACACAGAGTGAGGGCGGGGCGGATGGGCAGGTGTATTGGAAGGGCGGAGTGTGTGTTGCACGGTTGCACGGCTGGCGGTTGGAGAGCTTGCGGCTTGCACGGAGAAAGGTGCCCCTTGCTTTTGCCTGTTGTCCAACCCACTCGTCTGCCATGGGCCATCACTGTCCCTTCCCACATGCCCGCCCCTGCTCCCTTCACCCCTCCCCTTGCCTCCCCTCCTCAAGGTACGAGCTGCACAGCGAGTTTGAGGAGGCGCTGGACCACGCGCAGGACCGCGGCAAGAACACCAAGATCCTGCTCAAGGTGTCCGATGTAGGCATCACCTACGAGTGACCCCTGCACGCCAGCTCAGCTTGGTCATCTGATAAGCTGGCGGTGTCGGATGTGGGCATCACCTACGAGTGGCCCCTATCGCTTCGCTTCAAACACCAATGCTAGCGCTGCTGCCCTGGTTGAGCACTGGCCTGTCAAATGCAGCAAAACCATCGCAAGAGGAATGGCAACCGCTGATAACCCACGTGCGTCTGCCTCGAAGCGCATGATGGCTGTGCTCCAAAGCCACCTACCCCCAGAGCAGTTTGGTCCAGCCACCAGCCACCCGGCCTGCCTGTACACACACTCCACTTGCTGTAATCGGCTCTTTCATTTGTGCCTCGGCCCAAAACTTGCACGCTCCCTCACCGCCTTGCCCACACTACTGGCCCTTCCACTCAAGGTTTCGTGTTGCATGGGAGAGGCTGTATCCAACAGATTCAGTAATTAAATGTGCGGAGGAGAAGAAGGCAGGGGGGCAGTGCTAGTGAGGCGTGCTGCACGCCGACCGAACGACGGTGGGGCGAGAACGAGGGATGCATACAGAGCGGGGGGGTGGGCCGGCGGCGCTGCGGCAGCAGGGCGCAAAAGCGCCTACAAGCCAAGCGCGGGGTGACCGAAACATGTACAGAGGGAGAAGGTGAGATGGGGCAAAGGGATGAGCAAGGCGCGCAGCATAAGACATGGGCATGAGAGGGGCTTTCTGTGGCGGAGGACGGGCACACATGCAGGGACGGCCAAGCAGGGCGGGGGGAAGAATCAGCACCCCGGGTCAATGCAGCAGGGGCGGGGCGGGGAGAGAGGCATGGCAAATGGGGATAAAAACGCGGCAGGCTGGAAAAACAGGGGTATGTGAGGAGTCATAGCTGGGGCATGAATATGGGCATGGCACAGCCCCCGGGGGAAGACCGGAGGACGGAGGGAGGGGCGTCACGTCGGCATCAATCAGGCTGGCACAGTCAAAAGAGGGCATCATGGAGCGGGGCGGGGAGCCCTGGCTAGTTTGGGTGGGGCGCAATTGTGCGGCGCCCCGGAAAGCGGCCCGTGTTGCGCAGGACAGCTTGCGCAGCTGCCGGCGCCAGCGGCCGCAGCAGGGCGCAGCCGGCTTCACGGCCGCTGCTGCTGCTGCTCAGGCGGCCCGCCCTGCGAGCTGGGCAGGCTGCCCAGGGGGTCCCAAAAGTCGCCGGAGCCGCCGACAGCGTGGTCGCCCGTGCCAGCCAGCAGCATGTCCACATTGGGGGACATGGGCAGCATGTCGGACAGGTCCTGCGGTGCAGGAAAGCAGCATGCAGCACAGGTCAGGCATTGACTGCTGCGGCATGCAATGAAACGCAGCGTGGCTGTGCAATGCAGATCAGGCATTGGCTGCTGTGGCGCGCGTTGAGGCAGCGCAGGGCTGCAGCGGGCCAGCAGGGCAGGGCTGCAGCGCATGATGCCTGCTATTTCCCATATTTCCCTTCCCTGAACAACCCAGCCATCGCACTTCACTACAAGCCGCAACCAAATCCAACCAGCACCAAGCAACCCCACCACACACGCACCAGGTCCACGCCTCCCAGGCTCAGCCCCTCCAGCGGGTCGGGCAGCTCCACAATCGGGTTGCTGTCGGTCACCGGCGGCACGCCTGCCGTCACGCCGTTCATGCCAGGCACCATGCCCACGCCAGTCGGGATGGGCAGCGGCATCTGCTGCAGCGGCGAGCCCACACCTGGCGCGCCACCGGCACCACCAGGCAGCGGCACAAAGTCGGCCACGGGCGGCACACCCATAAAGGCGGTGGAAGGGTCATACACGCCCGGCGGCAGCGGCGACACGCCCATGCCGCCGGCTGCTGCCGCCGCCGCTGCATCGTACATGCCGCCTGGGCCGCCCATGAGGATGGGGGCGCTGCCGCCGGCGGCCGCCGCCGCTGCTGCGCCGCCCACAGGCATGCTTGTGATTGTGGGGATGGCTGCTGCCCCTGCCACGCCGCCGCCTGGGCCGCTGTTGCTGGCTGCGGGCGCCTCTTCAATGATGGGGCCGCCGCCGTGGCGCTGCCCCGCGTCGCGGCCGCCGCGCCGGCTGCCGGCCCGCCCCGGCTTGGCGCTGCTGCGCGGGTCCTGCAGGCGGTTGGGATGGGTGGGCACAGCATGTGTCAGCAGGGGCACAACTCCGTCAAACAGATGCATGCTGGCACAGCAAGGCAGTGCCCCACCCAGCAGCTCACGACCGACCCAGGGTGCGGCAGCCAAGGCAGCACAAGCGCAGCATTTCTGAGACCGGGCAGCAGGCAAAAACGCAACAGCAACAAGACAGCTGCACCGCCTCCCCCTCCTGCTGCGCACAACCACCTGCCCCCCACTGCGCACCGTGGTCAGCATGGCCATGAACTTCTGGGCCAGGTCCGCCAGGCCCTGCTGCGGCTGCGCCAGCGTCAGCGTGCCCGCGCGCAGCCCATCGGGCGAGTCGGCGCCGCCGTCGCTGTCGCTGTCGGAGCCGCCCGCGCCCTTGCGCTTCTTGCGCCCTGCGCAGGGGGTGGGGGGGAGAGGGAGGAGGGGTTCAGACAGCTGGCTGCTCAGGCAACATTTACAATGTGGAGTGAGTGGCCTGCTGAACCCACTGTGTTTCATACTAACGTGTAGGGCAACCTGCCTCTCAAAGCAGCGGCGCCATGGCAGCAAAAGTGCAGCACAGGCCTCCACGATGGCAAGCAGCAGCTGGTGGCAGCAGCCAGCTCCCCAAGGCTCCCACTCACTCCTGCCGTCGTCGATGCGCTTGATCATGGGCGTGGAGGCCACCAGGTGCTGCGGCAGGAGGGGCAGGCAGACGGAGTGATGCTGAACAAACATGCCACCACGACCAGCTCTAGTTGCAAGAGTTGCACGCACAGTGCACCGTCCAACGCTTCGCAATCAATTGCAATCAAACCGTACTGGAGGACATGGTGCAGCCCATGCCTTGTGCCCCACTCCCCGCCCACCTGCACCAGGCCCGGGTTCTGCAGCGCGGCCGCCAGGAAGCCAATCATCTGCTGCTGCCGCTGCTCCTGCAGCTCCAGCCGGTCCTGCAGGTCCACCAGCACCTCGTTGGAGTCCTGAGAGGGGTGGGGGAGTGGGCAGGGTGGGGTGGGGTGGGGGAGCTGGGCACGTTGTGGGGCCAGGAACGCAGTTGCAAGCACGATCCGGCAACGATGGAGCAGCAACCACAACCCCCCAGCTGCATGGCACCGCAGCTCCGGCTGCCGCAGCTGGCGACCAGCATCTAGCCGCCCGCCAGCGCACCTGCTGCTGCTGGCGCAGGCGGATGACCTCCTGCATGAGCACGTTCTTGTCGCGCTTCAGCTGCTCCACCTCCTGCTGCAGGCCGTAGTGCCCCACCTCGATGATCTGCTGCCGGTCCTGCAAGCACAGGGGCAGGAGGACGGGCGGCCGCATGGTGGGGCAGTGGGGAGGTGACCGCAAACAAACTTGTTCGCCCTGCAACGCCAGCAAGCGGTAGCATCAATGCAGGCAGCCCCGCCAGTAGCGCACCACCGAGGTGGAGGCACACCCCTCACCTCTTCCTCGCGGGCATGGCCGCCGCGGCGCCGCTCCGAGCCGCCGCTGGGCTTGCGGCGGTGGATCTCGCCCAGCAGGTCGCGCCGGCCGCGCAGGAAGTGCTCGTTGGCAAACTCCCAGCGGTCGGGGTCGACCTTGCGGAAGCCCTGCGGGCAGCATTGAGGGGGTGGGCGGGGCGGCGAACACAGTGGGCAATGGATGCTTGGCAGAATGCGGGTGCCGCAAGTGCTGCTGTGCCAGCGGGCCAGTGCTGTGTTGCACCCCAAACCTGTAAAAAGGAAGGGCGTAGAAATGCAACAGCGTGTACAGGGCAGCTACATTTGGCAGGGCAGCGGCTGCCGCTGACCGTGCAGCGCCAGCTTTTCCCAATGCTGCCGCTGATGCAGACTGCCCATTTGCGCGCAAACCACACCAACAGCGCACAAGCCGCAATCGGTGCACTACAACAGGCAGCTACCACAAACACATTTGGTACCCTGCGCCCCCCAGCACCCACGTAGGTGTTCAGCTGCCGCACGAACGACGAGAAGTTGTTGTGCTTGAAGTGCATGGGCAGCATGTCGCGCGCAAACTCGGCGGGCTTCCACACGATGAAGCTGCAGGGGGAAGAAGGACGGCGGCACGATGAGCGGCGCTTATTGTACTAGAAGGCGCCGGCGCGTTCCAGGCCGGCGCAACCTGCGCTGCTCTGCTGTGCTGGGGCATGCGCGGCGCATGCACTGGCACTCACCTCTGGCCATCGGCGCCCCAGGACACGATGGGATTGGTGGAGGGGTCGTCCACCAGGTCATACCTGCAACGCGGTGACGTGGGGGTTGGGTGAGCGGCGGCGGCGGCAGCGGCGGGAGTGTGTGCTGGGGGCGCGCCGGCGGGCGATTTCGACGCGTACAGACGAGGCGCACACTCACGTCTTTGTCAGGAAGGGCGGCGGCGCGTTGCGGCTCGCGGCGGGCTCCGCGGAGGGCGTGTAGGCCCCGCCACGCCGAGTGTTCATGGCTGAGCGCGGCGCGGCGGAGTGATCTAGCTGTGTGAGGGCTGCGCGGCTTCCTGGGCCACCTATGGCTCGCGGCGGCGCGCGGAGAGTGTTTGCAGGGGCTGGCAGTGCCGTGCAGTGAAGTGAGTTGCAGGATCAATTGCCGGAATGGGCTTCAGAGGCGAAAGGCCGGCGGCCTTGGCCTGCATCTCGGCACCGCTGGCAGCGGCAGGCGCCGAGTAGGACCGCTGCCAGGGGGCCACGCGCGACATCCGTGCTGTAGGAGCACGTCCGACACTGCGGACGGGCCAGCAGAGGCGCCAGCCGCGCAGTTCAGCCCTGCGAGCTATGAGGGCTGCTCAGCTCCTCCTGGCGGCCGCCTTCCTGGCTGCCATGGCCGCCACGGCCCTGGCAAGCGATCCGCAGCGCCTCACGATGCAGCCCATCTCCCTGGTGGGCTCCGCCGCTGCTGCCGCCAACGGCGAGGGGCCAGGTGCGGCCCGTGGGTTGGGTATGTCCCTGCTGATTGCCTGCGGCGCTGATCCAATTACGTCGCATGTCGACCAGGCAAAGCAATGGTGATAAGATGAGACTTGCTGGATAGCAACCAAGCACCGCTTTGGCAGTCGCCCGCGCCCTCCAGCCTCCCGCCCAACCGCCCCTGACCTGCAGAGCGCTACTCCGGCTACTTCAAGCTCAACCGGACGTACGATGCGCACATGTGAGCTTTCAGTGCAGAGTTTGGGTGGACGGGCAGGCTGAGCAGGTGGTGAACAGGCAATCAATGTCAGGGGCTACGCCCCCACAGTCCCATGCTTGCATTCTCTGCCCAGCCCGCACTCTTCCGCATACCGGCTTTCTTTTATTATTTACCATTTACGCCGCCAGGTTTTTCTTCTATTTCCAAGCCCGGGTGGAGCCCGAGTCTGAGGACACGCCCGTGGTGCTGTGGATGACGGGCGGCCCCGGCTGCTCCTCCGAGCTGGCCGTGTTCTTTGAGAACGGTGCGCCTTGGGGGCGGGCTCACGGCATGTGCTGGTGTGGATGCAGCCTGGGGGTGGTGCAGGGAGCAAGTGAGCTCCACAGCTCAGCTGCCGGTAGGCGTTGTTCGGCAGAGGGGCTCGGTATCCCCACACATGCTGCCGCAGCTGCCCCTCTTGGATGCCCACCCCCTTGCATGCCCGCCCACCCCCTTGCATGCCCGCCCTCTCCCTCCCCGCAGGCCCCTGGAACATCAACCCCGACGACCTGTCGCTGGCAGAGACCAAGTACGGGTGGGACGTGCACCACCACATGATCTTTGTGGACCAGCCCGTCAACACCGGCTTCTCCTACTCTGACGACGACCGCGACCGCTGCTTCGACGAGGAGTGCGTGTCCTCAGACATGTGAGTGCTGCAGCGAAATTCAGGTCAAGCAGGCGTTAAACGTGGGGTGTGGTTGCGTGGCCGTGTAGGCAAGGGGACGCCCTACAAATCTCATGATGGCAGGCGGCTCTGCCGGTGCGCTCGTGACGGTCCAATCCCAGCCATCCTGCCCCGCTCGCCCCCTCTGCTCCCCAGGCTGGACTTGCTGCAGGAGTTTTTCAAGTCCGTGCCCAAGCTGCAGGGCCGCAAGTTCTTCGTCACCGGGTGGGTGTGCGCAGAGGGCAAGCGGGGATTGGCTGCGCCTGCCCGAGTATTGGCTAGCCTCGCCCGCTTCGGCGGCCTCGTTTGCCAACGCAGCTGCACGTGAGGTCCTTCTTCATCGTTGTTGCTCCCTCCCCCTGCTCACAACCACCCCCTTGTGCAGGGAGTCTTACGCAGGACACTACGTGCCTGCAGTGGCCTCCCGCGTCTTCCACGCCAGCCAGTCGGGCGAGGCGCAGCCGCCCATCAACCTGCAGGTGCGCATGAAAGTGTCCTCTAGTGTGCATTTGCCCCTTGTCGGCCCTTGCCCAGGCCTACTTCTGCTGCCAGGAGCACGATTGCAGGCAGCTCCACTATGGCCCAGCATGACGCTATCGAGCGGGGTTGCGCAGCCTGCCCACCAGCTCTGGCTCTTCTGTTCATTTCCTCCAAGTCATCGAGCACCTGCGGTTCATCTGTTGCAGGGCCTGGCCATTGGCAACGGCCTGACCGACCCGGCCATCCAGTACGGTGCCTACAGGTGAGAGCACTGCACTCTCTGACACGGTACCTGTCAGGCATGCCGCAAGCCCTGCTCAGTCAGCATTTGAGATGTACATGTAGGCACTGCAATGCAGCAGTATGTCAGGTCCCGCGCTGCTCACCTCTTCCCTGCTGCAGCGACTACGCCCTCCAGAACAAGCTGATCGGCCCCCTGATGCACCAGAACCTCAAGCTGGTGCGGCCAACGGGGCTGGCCATGATCGCGCTTCACAGCTGTGGGGCATGATCTCAGGCCAGCTGATGCTTGTCGCTTGCCTCGTAATGGCATTGGAGCACAGCTTTGGTACCGTGATGCTGTCTGTTCATGCTCCCAGCCCACCCCTGCTATTTCCCGTTCATTTCCCTGTCCCCCTGCAGCTGTACCCGGCCTGCAAGTTTGCGCTGCAGCTCTGCGACAGCCTGAGCTGGGACTTTGAGTGCCTGCTGGCCGTGCAGGTACGATTTTTTTGTTTTCTCATTGCCATGCCATGCTCACAGCATGCCGTGCCGTGCCATGCCATGCCATGCCATGCCATGTATCAGCTGGCTGCTGCTGAGGTGCAGCTTTTGCTCTCTCACTGCTGCTTCCCTTCCCACCCCTTGCCTTGATGTGCAGTTCTGCCAGATGACCCAGTTCAGCCCAATCATGATCGAGAACTTTGGTGAGTGAAAACCGAAAGGTGACACCGCGGCGCCGGGGAAATGGGCGGCAGGCGGCAGCCACAAGGTGCTGCAACTCCAGAGCGCCACTTGCCACACCAGGCCACTCCTGCACCCTCTGTGCCCTCAGCCTGCATCCTTTGTGCCCACTCACCACCACCTCGCCCCCCAGACATGAACGTGTACGACATCCGCAAGACGTGCGAGGGCGCGCTGTGCTACAGCGAGTTTGAGGTGCTGGACCGCTACCTCAACCAGGTCAGTGTGGTATGCACAGACGTGGCTTGAGCTGTGTATCCTGCAGTGTGAGAGGGTGGGAGGTGCTGGACCGCTACCTCAACCAGGTGGGTGCAGTGACCTTGCATGTGCATCCTTTACTGTAAGAGGGCGGGAGCTGCTGGACTGCTGCCTCAACCAGGTGGGCGCACTCTGCTTGACCTGTGCAACCTGCTGTGTGGGTGTTGGAGGGGCTGGATCGCCACATTAACCAGGTGGGGATGGCATGAAAAATGATAGGCAGTGCAACAAAGCATGGTGCCATGCTGCTCCAATGCCACGCCACACGCTCGTGCTCTTGCAGCCAAACCTACCTGTATCAAACCTGCCCGCCTGCTTTCCTTTGTCACCCTGTTGTGCTGAGCAGCCGGATGTGCGCAAGGCGCTGGGCGTGGGCGACCGCGAGTGGGAGGCCTGCAACATGGACGTGCATGGAGACATGATGAGCGATGTGAGCGTGTGCTGCTGCCCTGCTGCTGCTGCTGCTCTGAGGAATTGTGGATGTTTGTTTGTTTCAGCACTTTGCATCACTTTGAACAGCGCGCACATGCAGCAAGCGTACTGGCGCAATGGCCTGTTGTGCAGATGGCACACCTGCCTGAGTGCCTTTCCCATTGTCCGACTGCAGTGGGGCCACAACTACGATGTTGTCCTGCCCGAGCTGCTCACCGCTGGCGTTCGGGTCATGATCTGTGAGTGGGGAGGGGAGGGGAGGGGAGGGGGCTTGCTGTTGAAGAAGGGGTTTGCTGAGTGTGGGACAGGCAGGCATGGCGCTGGGTGATACGAGCCAAGTGCATGGATGTGTGCTGGGCATGTGCTGCTGTACCACTACTTGGTCGGCTCGCTCATGCCTGCCATCAGCTGCATACGCAATGATTGATTGATCATGCCACTGCCGCCCTGCATCTCTGCCCTCAGTTATGTGCACACATGTCTCCGCCCTCCCCTGCAGACGTGGGCGACCAGGACTTCATCTGCAACTGGGTGGGCAACCGCCAGTGGGTGGACGTCCTGCCCTGGCACGGTAGCGACCGCTGGCCGGCTGCCGTGGAGGAGACGTGGGTGGTGGATGGCCAGGAGGTGTGCTGGGGGGGAGGTTTGGGAGACAAGCGCTGCGAGCAGGGCGTAATCGGGAAAGGGCACAAAAGCATGCCGTCAGCAGAAGGGATGCTGTTGTACATACAGCATTGGGTGTAGTGGCTGCTGAGGCCGGGACATGCAGCTCAAGCCTCCTGACTGCTCTGACTGTTTGATATTTGCAGGCGGGCACGGTCACGGCGGTCGACGGCCTGTCGTTTGTCAAGGTGGCTCAAGCAGGCCACATGGTGAGCTCTCTCTTAGCTCTTACGGTCATGTCTGTCTCTTCAGGCATGGGCACATGCTAGAATGGCAGCTGGCCGCATCTGGGGTGGGCCATGCCTAGCGGCGGCTACTTTTGGACAACGTTGGGAGCAGGGCACCCTCACGAGGGCATGTTGTTTGCCTGCGGCGGCCTTGCCTTCCCGCCATCAGCTGCTGCCCATGCACAGGCGCCCTGCCGTTGCTTCCCACGGCCTCTCACTACTGGGCCCGCCATTGCCTCCCTTCTCTGCTGCGCCCAGGTGCCCATGGACCAGCCCAAGCATGGGTTGGACATGATCACTCGTTTCACTCGCGGCGAGCCTCTGGCCACCTCCGGCCCTGCCCAGGCCTCTGCTGCCGCCCGCGGCCACGTGCGCCGCCCACCCACCCAGCAGTCGAGCGCCCAGCTGCTGCCGGGTGCCGTGTGGCAGCTGCGGCGGGCCATGCCTGACAGGCAGGCCTCCCTCACCACTGCTGGCTCAGAGGAGTAAGCGTTTGGTAATGTCCAACAGCCACTGCTCATGCACCACACATGCATGCTGAAGAAGCCTTGCAAGAGTTCTTTTGCTGCAGCAGCTCACAACTAGCTAGCCACGCTCCTGACGTAGCCCTCAGGCAGCCGTGCCACCCCAATGCGCTTCCGAATGCGCTTGTCTGTACCTCAGTGTATCTTGCCCACAACCCAGCCGCTCTGCTTTTGACACAGCCCCTGCCCTCCCAGACGCTGGCCTCTGCTGCTCTCGGTGTCATCATGTAGCTATACAAGCAGGCTTGCTTGCCATGTTGTAATTGTTACAATCAACCAAGCAGTTGCAAACCGAAACAAAGGGTGTGGCAACAAAGAAAGGATGTGTCCGGAGAAGAGGAGAAGGGTATGGGCCGAGGCAGCACTGAGGTGCTGAGAAGATGATCGAGAGGGGGAATGGCGATCTTTCAGGGGGCAGGAAGAGGACTGGATGGGGAATGGCAGTGGCCTGAGTTCATGCAGGCAGGAAGAGGGTTTGGACAGGGAATCGCAATCACATTTGTGTACATTCAGGGGTTGGGGAGCAGCAGGCGGTGATCCACAGCAGATTTATGCGGGCGGGTGCCTCTGAGGCCCCTGAAGACAAGGTTGTACAGGCAAGTGGCACAAAACGCATGCAAGGGATCGAAACAGAACGCATGCAGGGAGTGGGAACAGAACGCATGCAGGGGGTCAGCGCTACATCATGAAATCGGGAGCGGGATGTTTGTTAGGCAAAGGCAAAATTGCAGGGGTCAGGGAGGGAGGGAGATGATTGGATCGGATGGCAATGGTATGAGTACAGGCAAGCAGGCAGGTAAGAGGGTTTGGATTGGGAATGGCAATGACAGATGTACATGCAAGGTAGAAGGGTGGATAGGGATCAACTTGCGAGGTTTCGGCACGACCACAGCCAGTTTATGGCAGCAGACTACCGGGAGAAGGTTTGTTGGTGGCGGTGAAGGGGGTGTTTGGGAGTTGGGGGGCAATGAGAAGCGGTTCTCAGTGTTGCGCGCACGTGAGGCCGAGGGGGGGCGATCTGAAACCAAGACAAACTCTCATTGCGTCTTGTCGCCCCGCGGGCTGCCCTGCCCTGCAGGTCCGCCCTTGTCCCCCTCGCCGTGCTCCTCCTCGTGCCCGACGGCCTCGCCGCCGCCCACCACCTGGCTGAAGAGTGAGGAGGCAAGGATGATGCCGGCCCCCGTCATGCCCTTGAGCCCCAGGCGCTCGCCCAGCAGGGCCCAGGCCAGCGCAGCGCCCAGCACCGGCTCAAGGGTGTAGATGAGGGCGGCGTCCACGGAGGACACGTCCTGCAGGGCCGCCACCTCCAGCAGCAGCGTGAGGTCGGTGGTCAGCAGGCCGCAGTACAGGACCTGGGAGGGTGGGGGCCAGTGGGGTGCAGGAATGAAATGAGTGAGGGAGGGTGAAGGGAGATGAGGTGAGCAGGCGTGTCAGCAGGCCGCAGTAAGGACCTGCCGGAGTGAGTTGCATAGGAGAGGGCGAGGCAGGGAAGATGCAGGTGAATATGATGCTGATCAGACGTTGGCGCAGCGGCGTGGGAGCCAGGCAGGACAGCGGCAGGCTGGGCTGGCCACAGTCCCTGCACGCAGGTGCTGGTTGCGCTGCACGCTGCACTGCCCAGCGCGCATGTGAAGCTGGCCAGTGCACTATGCAAGGCTGGCACGCGCCCTCAGGAGCCCACCTGGTGCCAGGGGATGCTGCTTGCGGTCAGCATGGAGAGGCCGGTGCTGGGGTGGTGCAGGATGCTGGCCAGCGCATCCGGGTGGGTGGCGCCCGCCGCAACGGCTGAGAAGAGCATGGTGGTGGTCAGCACTGCGGGCGGGCGCGCGGGGGCGGCAGGCACGGAGCAGGTGAGGAGGCTGATGTGGGCCCTGCTCACGAGCCTGCCGGCACTGCAAACCGTGCACAGCAGCCACATTTGTACAAGCAGCAGTTTGAAATTGATCTGGCGCTCACCCACAGACATGAGCGAGAGGCTGGAGTTGTTGCCCAGAATGCGGGCCCAGTGCTCGGTTCGGAACACCTGCAGCATGTGCAGCCAGCGGGGCTCCCCATCAGCAGGCATGGAGAGGCAGCGGCATGCTGGCGCCTATTGCCGCCGGGCGCCCAGCTCGCATGCATGTGAGGTGGCAGGGAACGAAGGAGAACAAAAGGATGCAGGGCCCGTTGGGCTTACCTGCACGCCAAAGAAGACGGCCGACACAAGGCTCCACACATCTCCAACACCAGGCGCTGCGCCGCTCTGCTCCAGCAGCCCCACGCCCGTCATGGCTGCGAGGCAGCTGGCCCAGGTGACCGGTGACACGCCCCTGCCGCTGATGCCGGCCAGGAAGGGCACCACCAGCACGGTGAAGGTAGAGAGGAAGGAGGCGCGGGAGGCGTCCGTGGTCAGCAGGCCCACCGACTGAGCAAGGTAGCCTGCGGGGCGGGCGGGCGGGCGGGCGGGCAGGCGTTGCGCCGATGAGGTAGGCAGGCGGGCAGGCAGGCGTTGGGGGCGGTGGCAGCAGTGGCACCAAGCACGTCCGGGAGGGGACCACAGGCAGCACAAGTATCGTGCAGCCTGGCGGTTCATGTGGCCCACCCACCTGCCGCGGTCCACAGGCCCAGCTCCAAGCCGGCCGAAAGGATGCGCTTGTCCTTGGCGGCTGTTGCCAGGAAGGGGCTCAGGGCCGCCGCTGCCACGCTGAAGCGCAGGAACGCAAACTCAAAGGGGTCGAACATGGCCTCCACATCCTTGACCACCACCTGCCGAGGTGTGGGGTGTGAGAGGGGTGGTGGGCAGGCAGGCAGAACGGTTGAGGGCACCCAGGCAAGGCAAACCACACACCATCATGCTGGCAGGCGCATGCTGTCGGGGCAGCATGCGTGGGGCCGCGCAGGTGCAGGGGCCCAGCCAGGAGGCAGCCACGGGGCACCGGCTCGAGCAGCTAGTGAAGGGCGTGGTCACGAGTAGCACTGCAGGGACGGGCGGCATTGGGCCAGACCGAGCACACCCTCCTGCAAGCAAGCGCAACTACACCGACTCACCCAGTTGCTGGAGACCAGCAGCACGAGCAGCCAGAGCATGACAATGCCCCGTGTGCGCGGGCTCCCTGGCAGCATGTCCAACAGGCTGCTGAACATTGCTCCGGCCGCGCCATCTGCGCCGGCCTCGTGGCTGGCCGGCACCGCCGCTTCCACCATCGGCTCGTCACAGTCGAAATCCAGGCTGCCGCTCAAGCTGCCGCTCAGGCTTTCGCTCAGGCTGCGAGCGCGGCTGCTGGGGCGTGCAAGGCGCAGCCCTGTGCACCGCAGCCCGGTGGCCAGCGGCGCCAGCTTCAATGATGTCTGGCATCGAGGCATGACGGTCGAGAGCATCATGGTGCCCTGGCACGTGCGCACGAGCGTATGGGAGGAGTGCGAGGGTTGGGTGAGTTCCTGTGGCCGCAGGACGAAGCCCAGCCTCCCCCTGGTGGCCGCAGGTGATGCCAGGTGCGGTGTGAGGAGCGTGGGTGGAAGGGGCTTGCCCGGGGCAATCATCCTGTGCCACCTGCCCGCCTGGCGCCGCCACATGCACCACGGGGGCACATTGCCGCCACAGATCTTGGGCTGGTCCCTCTGCGTTTGTCTCAAGCCAACATCATGCGATGGTACAGAAAAGCCTGAAAGCCTGAAATGATACAGACAGGGCATGAGCGGAGGGGTATGATGCTATGGCTGCGCACCAAAGGTAGCGCGCCGAACGCCTGCGCCCTTTCGCTGCTTCATTATGCACTGGAGAGCTGCTGTGCCCCCACGACTGCTCTGCTGAGCCGACTAAAATGCTGCTGCTCTAGCCCCTCAACGCCGCAGGCGCACAGATGCTGGGCCCCAGCGCTGAGGGCCACCAGTGCTGCAGCAGGCGGGCAGGGGCTCTGCTGGCCACCATGTCTGGATAGAACAAGCGGGCCGCCACTGCAGGTAGCGAGGATGTGAAAGCATAGCAACAGCAGTTGGGGAGCAGCAGGCAGGCAGGCAGTCTGGTTTGTTCTGAACAGGCGGCGGCCATAAGCTGCCAAGCTGCCAAGGCAGCCACTCACAGCAGTGAAGCAGCAGGAGCGTGGCAGCTGTGCGCACGATGCGTGGCAGGTGGATGCGCGCCTGGCGGCACAGCGTGTGCAGCCAGGCCTCGATCAGCAGCAGCGGGGCTTGCAGGCAGAAGAATGCCATCCACAGGCCTGCACAACGGGGCATCGAGATGGTGCATTCTTATTCCGCACTAGCCGGCAACTACCTTCTCGCGGCTGCCAAGATAAAGAGCATTCCAGCTGCCATAACAACCTGAACTAGACGCCTCTACACCTCCATACGTAAGGCCCACCTGCAAAGCGGTACGTGAGGTACCAGTGTGCCAGCTCGTGCACCGCACCAGATGCCGCAAACACAGCAGTCAGGCCCAGCAGCCGGCGCCACAGCGCAGGCGGTGGGTGCGGCCGCCCCGCTGTCGAGCCTGCTGTGGTCTGTCCAGCAGGTGGTAAGCCGCATATGGGGTCATAAAGCGCTGCCCGGAACCGCAAGCCTGCGCGGTGCAGGACAAGCACAGATTGAGTGGCATGGCAGCACAATGTGGGTTGAGCTACTGTGATATTGCATTCCCCCGTCCGCATTCATCCCTTTCGCCTCACCTGGTACCACATTCCAGCGCCTGCTCCAAAAGTCGCTGCAACAAAGTGGAAGGAAAAGAACATGACGTTTGCCTGCCTTTGGCTGCAGCGGCAAGCTTTGGTTATGCAGCAGCCTGGCTGCTTTGCCACTCACGAAAGGCTGGTGCTCAGGTAGGGTCGATCAAAGGCAGCCAGCACGGGGCCGCCGCCGCTGAGCAGCATGGCCACCAGCGCGGCCCCCTCCATGCCCAGGCTGGTGAACAGAAAGAGAGCCACGCTTTGCAGCACGCCCTCCAGCCAGCGTGGCAGGGCATGGCATGCCAGCACATGTGCGGTGGCGGCAAGGCATACCACCTTGGTTGCCGCCACCGGCAGGCTGGGCGCAAAAGTGGGCCGGCCAGGCTGCACAGCTGGCTGGGCTGGGGCTGCCAGGAAGGCTAGAAAGGCGCGGAAAGGCAGCTGCGGCTTGGCCAGCGGGCCCCTGCCTAGTGCCCATGCCGCCACCTGTGGTTGAAGCAGGATGGTCACATTCAGCTGCGGTGAGCAGGCAAGCATTCACACACCCAACATGACTGCTGCCGGCACAACCAGCTCACCACAGTATTGCTCAGCCAGGGCAGGTTGATGGACGCAATCAACGCCGGTGTCTCAGTGACAGGGTCAAAGAGCAGCGGGGCGCACAGGCAAGCTGCGACCACAGGTGCCGCCGCCAGGAAGCGAGCGGGCCCAGGCAGCACGCGCTGCTGCACCCAGCGCAGCCATGACGCACTTGCTGCTGTGAATGCCACCAAGAAGCCCTGTCGGGCGAGCAGAGCCACCGGCATGAGGGCAGCAAGTGAAAGTGCCAATCTAGTCGGTGCTGCTGTTCAGTCGGCGGAGCCTGTGGGCGGTGAGCGGCGTCAGCTGCTGGGTGAGGCTACGGCGTAGCCTACGCACGACATGCAGTGGCCTCCCGTTTTTCTGGATCGCTGTCGTTGCTCCCAGGCTCTCAGTTCCCACCGCTTTGGCCGCTGGGCTCAGTTCGTGCCTCCCGCCGGGCGCCTTTTTCCTCGCCAAACAAAAATAACCAGCGTCTTTGTGAACTGTGCATCGCATTCATGCAAGCAGACCGTCGCAGCCTGACATGTAGAGGTGGCGGTGCTGCGTCTGCTGCGCCCACTGGCCGGCTGACGAGTGCTTGTTTTGTGCATACTTTGAACTCTGACCAGGTTACAAATGCAGTGCAATGCTATGGACGAGTGTAGTACTGGATACATCCGATAGACAGGTTGAACATGTAGCGACACCGCCGGCAAGGCGTCACGCCTTGCCGCTGCCGCCGCAGCCGCCGCTGCCCTCGCTCTGCAGGTGCTTCAGCAGGTCTCCCACAAGGTAGAGCGAGCCAGTGACCAGCACCTGCATGCGAAGGCTGGGCGCCTCCCGCACGCACCGCCGCAGCCAGTCCAGCGTCACCGCCAGGTTGGGCAGCACAGCGCTGCGCGCTGCGCCTGCTGCCGCTGTGGTCAGCCCTGCCGCCGGCGCCGCCCCTGCCGCCGCTGCACCGGGGCTTGGCACAGCTGGCAGTGGCGGCAGTGCAACAGCTGCCCGGCCCGCGGTGGCTGCAGCGCTGCTGCACGAGCGTGCGGCGCCATTGGCTAAGGCGGCGCTGCCGCTGCTGCTGCTGCCGCCGGCATGGGAGTCCCACACAGAGCGCAGGGAGTGCTGCCAGGAGAGGTTGGGCGGCTCCCCGCTCGCCCCCAGCTTCATGTAGGTGGAGTCGGGCGGCACAAACAGGGCGTGCTGGATGCTGACCTGTACAAGCAACGGGGTGTGGCAGGGGGAGGGGCGCACAAGCTGAGAACGCAGGTCGTTGAAAGGGCAGGTGCCCAGTCATTGGGCAGGTGCCCAGTCATTGGCATGCAAGGATAGACCAAGGCCCCGACATGAAGGTTGCTTCGCATTGCACTGCAATGCACACAAGCCCAGTCATGCCCAAGCCACCCTCACCTGCCGCTCCGCTAGCGTGGCTGCCAGCGGGGCCAGCAGCTTCTGGGGGTCGCGCTCCTGCGGTTTTGAGGAGGGCAACGATGAGAAGTTGATAAGCCGTGAGCTTGCAGCATGCTGCGTCCACATGGCAGACGGTCAACAGTGATGCAGCGCTGCAAGTTGTGTAACACAGCATGCACAGCATGCAGCAAAGACGAAGGCCAGGCATAAACCAACAGCACAGCAAGGCTCGCACCTGCATGCAGTTGAACAGCAGCACACGCTGCGTGACCAGGTCGGCACTGCCTTGATGCTGCGCTGACGGTATCGGCTGCTGCTGCTGCTGCTGCTGGGCTGTGCTGCCTGCCGTCGCAGGAGCTGCTGCCGCAGCGGGTTGCTGGTCGATGGCATCTGCAAACCAGTGAGCACACGTCTCCATGCTCTCGGCTGTGTGCGCCCCATCCAAGAAGAACGACAGCCGCGGCTGCGGCTGCACGTGCTGCCCCTCCTGCTGCTGCTCAAGTGCGGCAGCTGCCGCCGCGCCCTCAGGCTGCCCTGCTGCTGCTGCACCCGCTGCTGCCGGCTCCACAATGTCGTGAATAATCTGGCCGCGGCCCGGCCAGCTGGCAGCCTCCAAACCTGCCACATATTCTGGCGGCAGGCGCCCCGCCGCCACCTCTGCCGCTCGCCGTGCCGCCGCCTCGCCGCCCACAGCGGCCGCCACCGGCGCTGTGCCCTCCCAGGTGCCGGCCAGCGCCAGCGCCAGCGCTGCATTGAGCTTCTGGTGGTCCCCTGCCAGGCCCAGCCGCACCGCAGACGCGCCCTGGTACGCTTCCCAAGGGCGCACCACTGCCAGCGGCGCGCCCACAGCCGCCGCTCGCTCGCGCAGCGTGGCTGCCGCATCCTCCCGCTGTGGCACAGTGAAGGCGGGCACTCCGGTCTTAAAGATGCCTGCCTTCTCGCGCGCAATTTCGGGCAGGGTGTGGCCCAGCACCTCCATGTGATCGAAGCCCAGGGAGGAGACGCCGCAGACCACGGGCTGGCGCACGCAGTTGGTGGCGTCCAGCCGCCCGCCCAGCCCGACCTGCATGGGGGGCGCAGCATGGGGCCATAGAGCATCAGCACTTGTGGAAAGAGGAGAAGGGAGGAGGAGGAGGGCAAGTAGTAGCACGGAGTGCCCAGCGCATGCCCCTCAGCGCGAGCAAGTGACAAGAGAGTCTGCACCGCCTGATCAGCAACATCCAGCACAAACGCACCTCCAGGATGACGACATCCACCTTCTTCTCCAGGAACACCTTGAGGCCTGCACAAGGGTTTGCAGACACATGCGGTGTGTCAGCCGATGCGGGTCACCCTGAGCAAAAGGCAAGGCTGGGCTGCTGCAGTCTGCCGTGCTGCACACCTTGGGCCACCGAGCGGGTTGTGCACGGCACTTCATCCTGATGATCAATCTATCAATATAAAGTCAACTTGATCCATTGCATATCCCAGTCACCCAAGCCCATCCACCCTCAGCATCCCCACGCACCCAGCAGCGTGAGGAAGCGGAAGTATGCGGGCTTGCCGCTGTCGTCGCCCGCCTTCTCAGCCAGCGTGTCGAAGCACCACCACAGGTTGCGCAGGAAGGACTCCTTGTCCACGGGCTCGCTGCAGGTAGAGCAGGGGAGGGTGCAAGGGGTTAGATAAATGCAGGGCAGGAAATGCAGGATGTGCGGTGTGGTGCAGCAAGCACGCAAGCGGTTGGTTGCATCGTCCAGCCAGGGGGGCAAGCAGCAGCATGCCGACATTCTGGCCGCAGCAACAGCAGCATGTGTTCCCCTGCCGCATTCGCACTGCAGCAGGAAAACTCATGCACTGTCGCACAGTCGGCTAGCACCCACCCGTTGATTCGGATGCGCTCGCGCACGTCCACCAAGTGGGGGGAGGTGAAGAGGCCGGTGCGGTAGCCCGCCTGGCGCAGCATGCGCTCCACCATGGCGCACGTGGAGCCCTTGCCCTTGGTGCCCGCCACATGGATGATGCTCAGCTTGGGCAGCTCGGCGTCCAGGCCCAGGCGCTGGCGGGAGGGGCGAGGGAGGGAGAAGGGAGGGAGATGCAGTGGGCGGCAGGCAGCGGGCGGCGGCGGCGGCGGCAGTGGAGGGTCGGAGGCATGCCTGCTGGCTGCCGGCGATCCCACTGGACATGTACGGTTGATGTACATGCATCAAGCAGTTGCCGAGGGCTGCAGGGAGGCCCTGGGCGCGCGGCCCGCAAGGCTCGCACCCTACCTCGAGGTAGGAGGCCATCATCTCAAAGGCATGTGCCCACATGCCGCTGTCCTTGCGCTGCTTGCCCGAGATGAGGCCGGAGAGCGCCTCCAGCGCCCGCTCGTACTCGGCGTCCCCCGGATCGGCCATTGCGGCGGGCTGCGGGTGGCAATTTGCGGTATTGATGTTTGATGCCACGCGATGGGGGCGCAGGTGGGGTCCCACGGACGCCATGCGGCCCATGCTGCACCCATCTGCATGGAACACATGCGCCATTATGAATCGCCGCTCCTCGCGCTCTTCTGGCCTCGGAGCAGTTGTGCACGCTGGCCGACATTATTTGGAGTCCATTACAGCTCCGCCAGCAATCTGAAACCCCTCCTCCCGGCGGTTTGACCGCCAAAGTTCGTCCCCCGGACCTAGGATGGCCTCTTCCGCCTTCAACTGGGACGAGGAGAAGGCGCGGTGCGTTGGGGACGGCCGCCAGCCACACAAACCGCAGCGCTGGACCTCCGCCGCCGCCGCCGCCACCTGCCGCCGCAGCCCATCTGTCGCCCCGCTCCCGTGCCATGCAGGGAGCGGCGCATACCGGAGCGGCGTGAGCGCGTGGAGGAGCGCCTGCGCCTGCAGCGAGCCAAGCAAGGCGAGCAGCGCATGAGCATGTCAGGGTGCGCCTCTGCCGGTATGTCGCTCCCCCTACCCTGTTCCCCCCTTCCCCACGCAGCCGGCGGGTCGTATTCGCCGCAGCCAGCCGAGCAAGCCGCTCCCGCCCGTGGCACTGAGCAGGCAGCACGCAGCGCAGCAACTGTAGCAGACCTGCATGCCACCGCCGCCGCACAAGTGGAGGCGGTGCGTGCCAGGGCGGAGCAGCGCACAGAGGCGCACAGAGATGCCTGCGATGCTGAGGAGGCGGCCCTGAGGGATGCAGTGGCAGCAGAAGCAGAGGCCAGCCGGCGGGAGAACCGCGCCATCGACCTGGAGTGGGAGCACCTGCAGGCGAGTGTAATTGCAAGCTGAGGTGCCGGTGGATGGCCAGCAGTGGACAGCCCTTTTCCGGAAGACAGGCGAGCGACCTGTTGGGTGCAATGGCTGATCCAAGGTGCTGTAGTTGACGACTGACCCACACCATGCTTTCTCTGCACACACAGGCGGTGTCGGCGCCCCAGGAGCTGCATGCCGGCATCCTGGCCGTCAATGCGCACTGCGGGCGGGTGCTGGAGGCCAAGGATGGCACGCTGGCAGCTGCCCGCACACTGCTGGCCCGTCGCGACGACCAGTACACACGCGTGCTGCAGCTGCAGGTGTGATGCTGGGGCGTCGAGGCCAGGGACTCATTGTTTGCTGGCAGGACCTGCCTTGCCTCCTGAGCACAACTGTGTGCAGCAGCTGGGAACCAACCGTGGTGTCCCACGCAGAGCGAGGAGACGGATGCGCTGATTGAGGCCATGCACGAGGTGGCGGAGCGGTGCCGAGCGGGGCAGGAAGCAGAACTGGAGGCGGCTGAGGCGGCTTACCTGCAGGTGTGCGGGGTTGCAGCTCAGGTCTTAACAGCAGGTAGGCAGTTTGCTGCGGCAGCATGCAGGATGGCTGTGTGCAACCTCAGTTTTGGGTAGCTGTGCGATCAACTTGCACAAGCTGCACAGTGTACTGCCCATCACGCACAAGTATCAACCCTACTGAGCTGCTCAGCATGCATTTTCTGCAATTTACTGCTGCCACAGGAGCGGGCGGAGCTGATGGCGGCGCACAAGGCAGAGCTGGAGGCACTGCTGGAGAAGCGGGGGGCGCTGGAGCAGGTTCGAGGGGTGGACAGCCTG
>VFQQ010002292.1_pt1 | contig 22236 bp, 40 predicted proteins | sample 3512341 | NCBI WGS metagenome assembly VFQQ01 (sample SAMN10412373, study PRJNA504923) | tailings metagenome | isolation source: Relicate 2 Philex TSF1 revegetated site | place: Philippines: Tuba, Benguet | collected 2017-08-29 | reverse complement strand
CGGAGAGCCCTCCCCCCAGCCCCAGCCCCAGCCCCAGCCCTGTGTCTCCTCCTCCCTCCCCCTCTCCTTCACCCTCTCCCTCTCCTTCCCCCGAATCGCCTCCCCCTAGCCCCTCCCCATCTCCTGTCTCCCCGCTGCCCTCACCATCCCCTTCTCCTTCTCCTTCCCCGGCCTCGCCCCCGCCATCACCCTCTCCCTCCCCCTCGCCTCCTAGCCCCTCTCCTTCGCCTCCCAGCCCCTCCCCCTCGCCTCCCAGCCCCTCCCCTTCGCCTCCCAGCCCCTCCCCTTCGCCCCCCAGCCCCTCCCCCACTCCGCCCCCTCCCTCTCCTGAGGCGTCTCCCCCGCCCCCCTCCCCAACACCGGTAAGTTGCGTGAAGGCTAGCAACTAAATGGGGCAGGACTGCATGGGGATCCGGGGCAGACTGGTGCCATCGGAGCAGCCTGCACTCGCCCTGTGCAGCCCACCCACACGCCGCCGCAGCTGCTGTGTGTGCTGTGCTGAACGGTGCTTGACTCCACCGTCCACCCTGCCCCGGCCTCTGCTGCAGCCGCCGCCGCCCGTGCAAGTCGTGTGCTCGCCCGACAACGGCACCCAGCCCAGCGGCTATGAGGATGTCGTGCTCACCGTCAGCAGTGAGTTGCTTGCGATTGTTGTGGTTTTGATGTCGTCTCTTGCTGCACTCACCTCTGGGCGGTCGCACTCTTTCCTGGCACGACCCGCTGTGCTGCGCTGTGCCGTGCCGTGCCCGCTGGCATGACGCGCCACGCTGCGCCCGCTGTGCAGGCGGCACCAAGACTGTGGGTGACGTCAACAGCGAGCCGCTGAATGGCGAGATCAATGAGATCCTGTCCCAGGTGGGTTTCTTGTTATTTCACGAATTGGTGTTTATTTGTCAGAACCTGGCTGACAAAGCTCAACAGACATCGAGGAGATCCTGTCCCAGGTGAGCACCCACTGTCCCAGGTGCGATGCCTGCATGTTTGGCAGCTTCAGCTGTGCCCCTCCGGCTGCCTGCCCGCATGTGCAAATCGCTGCAGCAGTGCAGCAGCTTCCTTGGTGGTGCCCAGCCCCATCACACTGATGGCAAAGCCCCCCCGTTGTCCCTCCCCGCTTGCCGCAGATCACCCAGCAGTGCACCGGCTTCATCAACACCACCGCCACCTCGGGCACGGCCCAGCGGCGCAGCCTCATGGCCACCAACATGAAGATCACCTCGCGCGTGCAGTCCGATGACCCGGCGGTGCGCTATTGCTGCTCTAGTTGCTTGCGCTGTAGCTTTAGAGCAGCGCCGTCCAAAGCTGCGGTTACCCCCACCCACAGTCTCCCCCATTTTCTGGCCTTACCACCGACCCTTCTCCTCTGCCCTCTCATCTCCCCTCCGCTTCACTCTGACCGTCTGCAGGCGGTTCAGGCAGCCGTGAACGCCGCCTTTGCTGACGGCTCTCTCGCAGAGAAGCTTCGTGCCCTGGGCCTGGACCTGTCTGACGTGGCATTCGTGAGCGGCACCAACGTCAACCCCGCCCCGCCGCCCCCCAGCGACGACGGCGGCTCCAGCCTCAGCGGCGGCGCCATTGCAGGCATTGCCATCGGCGGTGTGGCCGCCGCGCTTGCTGGTGCGCTGCCCTTTCGCTGCTGTTGTGCGCTCTTATGCTGTGTGCAGTGTTTGAAAGCGCAGCTGCATATGTCAGGCAGCAGCGGCGGTCTGCCCTGCTGGTGCCACTCCCTCTCTGTCTGCGCTTAGCCCACTGACCTTACCCATGCCTGTTGCGCTCACGTCCATAGGCGCCGGAGTCATTGTCTATGCCACCAAGAAGCGGAAGGCCGGCGCACCGGCGCCCAAGGGCAAGCAGGTGAGAGTGCAAGGCAGCAGGCGGCACAGCGGTTGGAGCTGCGGTCCGGTTGGTCCGCTGCCGTATGGCTCTTGCCACAGCAGGCCGCGCCTCCATGCAGCTGGTTCACACTGTCGTCGATCCGACGAACCCCACGCCAACAATCAATCACACTGTGCCCTGCTTTGCCTCCAGGGCGAAATGTTCTCCGCCAACCCTGCCTTTGCGGAGGAGGAGGGCACGCCCGAGCCGCAGGAGAGCAAGCGCTCCAAGAGCGGGCGGGAGGTGGGTGCATCTGATACTGCCTCTTGCAACTCACCTGCCTGTCCTTGTTGCTGCGCCTCTGCCTGTTGCGGATTTGGGGGAGAGCAAGCGCTCCAAGAGCGGGCGGGAGGCACGTAATATTGACACCACTGCCGTTGCCACACCGGCTGCTTGCAAAGCGCTCCAAACGGCCGGCGTAGCACCGTTTCACTCCTCTGTTCGACGTTCCAAGATGCCTCGGCCCCCATGTTGTGCGCCTGAGAAGTCTGGTAATGACTGCCAAACCATTCCGCTGCAGATTGCCTCCGCCGAAAACCCCATGTTTGGCGCGGAGGGCGAGGAGGGCGGCAACGTCAACCCCCTGTGGACCGCCGGCGTGGCAGCTGCCGGCGACGAATCGCCTTTGGCTCCCGGGGCAGTCAAGACCCGTGAGGTGCGTGCTGTCCATGCTGTGGTTGGCGAGCATGCTGTGCGTTGTTAACCGTGGCCACGACTAGCGCTCAGCTTGCCGGCTCCACCTGCAAGCGCCCACAATGCGATGTTCCGTTGTTTCGTGCTGTCACAGTCCAACGCCGAGAACCCGCTGTTTGGTGGTGTGGAGGAGGGCGCCGATCCATCCAACCCCCTCTACGGCGGCGGCGACGGTGAGCGGCTCGGGGGCGCAGCGCATCACTCGGCTGGGGTGCAGCACAGGGCTGGGCAGCGCTGAACGGGCAGCGCTGCATGGGCAGACAGACTAGGTGGCAGGAAGACTGAGGCGTGGGGCGCATGCGTCGCCCCAAGTGCTGCGTCTGATATTCCTGCTGGAGTGAAACCTCCGTCGTTCCTTTGCAGCACATCACCCAATCTCACCTGCATTCCAATCCCCCTGCTGCAGAGTCCCCCATCGCGGGCGGCCAGACCTACGGCGGCGGCGCGGGCGCGGGCGCCGAGCAAAAGGAGTTTTCAAACGTCATGTTCCGCGGCGAGGGAATCCTGGACTCCCACCAGGTGCATACTTGTGGTTGTTAGCAGGTTCTTGGTAGCTTGTTGGTGCAGCCTGTTGATCAGAGATCTTTGCATGTCTCCGCGGGGAGGGCATCCTGGACTCCCACCAGGTAGGTATGCACAGAGCGTACAATTTGTTGTGCAGCCTCTGCAAGGTGACATCCTGACAGCACACGAAATGAGGTGCCATCGGGGCGGTTCTCCCTCCAGGGCTGTGACTGTTTTTTCCGCTGTGAGGGCATCTGCAGCCAAAACCAAGCTTGTATGGTGCTCGCCATACTCGCCAACATGGAACAGCGTCGGGGCTGTTGAGCACGACGACTGGCCACCCCAATCAACCTTGCTCCCGTCTTCAAACCATCTACCCTCCGCAGGACGACGCGCGCGCCGGCGCCGGCGCCAACCCGCTCTACGAAACCAACCAGAGCCAGCTGTCGGCGCCCGACAGCCCGGGCGCATACGGCGATGCGGCGGCAGCGGCGGCGGGTGCAGGGGCGGCCACGTCTGTGGGTGCTTCCATGATGAGCGCACGCTCGCGCCAGGTGCGCTGTGCTGTGCATGACGTGCTGCAATTTGAATAATGCAAGTGTGCCACTCGGTTGTGGGTGCTTATTGTGCTGCGTGCTGCGGTGCCTTCAGTGAGTGAGTTGCCAACCAGCAGCACTTGCATCTGCGGCCGCGTGTTCACTAACGAGCTCTGCACCCTTCCTGGATCTTGCAGGAGAGTGCCAAGGAGTACCCGGCGGCCAACCCCATCTTTGGCGACCAAGGCATCGAGTCGGACGAGGATGTGAGGGCTTTTGCTGGTTATGTAGCAACCTCTTGCGTGTTTTGTTAGTTTTTGCTTGCATTTATGTGCACCCACTTCGACCAGGGCATCGAGTCGGATGAGGACGTGAGATTATGTGCACTTCTGCCGCCTGGTTGTTTGATTTTCAGGCGCAGGTCCCCAGTGTGCACATCATGCGCTGCTTCGTACTACCACTGACCAGTTTGATCCGCACAACTCCCCTGACACACAGGTGGTGGACGCCTCCGGTGCCATGGCCAACCCCATGTACCAGAGCGCGCACAGCGGGCCTGTTGGCTCCTCTCGTACCGGCGATGACATCATGGCCACCGCCAGGTGACTGAGCATGCACACATACCCGGAACATGCCATGTCGTTCCAGTTTTTTAGTTGTCGAGTATTGCCAGGGGCGGCCTGAAGTGCCGCTTTGCCGTACAGCAAGCTACAACAGACTGCATTCATGGTGCCGCGTGCTGTGCAACTGCCTGCCTACCTCCCTGTCTCCCTACCTCACTCGCCGCAGCTCCATGGGAGATGGCGAGTATGGCGAGCCAGCGGCGGCAGGCGGCAGCGCAGCGCCACGCGGCAGCAGCGGGCAGGTGAATGAGCAGACTCCTTTGGAAGAGCACCCTGTGCCAGGGAAAGGGTTGGCCGCAGCACAGGCAGGCAGGCAGCCGGTATTTCACTGTTGTCGATGCTCCTCAGACCTTGCCAAAATACTGACCCGGCCTCCTTCTTCCCCCTGCTCCCGCAGCCCTTCTCCAACCCGCTGGCGGGCGGCGCAGGGGAGGAGGAGGAGGCAGCAGCCAACCCGCTGTTCATGGGCAGCAGCGGCCCGGCAGGCAGGCCGGCCACCAACACCACCTTCAAGCCGGCGGGCCACAAGTGAGCCGCAGCGCAGCAGCAGCAACAACAACAGCAAGGAATGCAGCAGCAACAGCGGTGGCAGCCATTGAGCAACCCTGGTGCAGCCTGCACAGCACGGCAGCTGTGGCGCTGCCGTGGACGACGGCCCATCTTCACCACGAGTAGAAACTCAGCAGTGCTAGCCTTCTTTGTTTGACGTGTGTCCATGCTTTGCCTGCCGCCCACCAACCACCATCCTCTTGCTGCCGCCTGCCTTCATCAGCCATTGGGCCGCCGCCCCTAGCCCTCTTCATCGCTGCTGCCGCTGTGACTGTCTTAGTCACACCGCTGTTGCCAACCGCACCGACCTATTTATCTTTTGCTCCGATTTGTATGATGCCCTGCCCCATCCGTTGCATTCCCCATTTGCATCACACTTGCTCCCTCTGTAAAAGACCGTGCGCTGTGGGCTGCCCCACTGTGCAGTGGCAGCTCGCCTCACTACCGGCCAGTCAGAAGACACAAGTGCTGCACTATGACTTGTTTCAGCTGCTGCCCCTTCTCATGCGCGACAACGCTGCGCTGCCGTCTGGCGGCGCCTAGGGTTTAGCGGGTGCCACCCGATCAGCTGTAGCCGCTCCCAGCTGTGCCGCAGAGGTTCGTTTGGTGGCCTTCCGAACTGCCTGGCCGCCTGCCGGCTCGGCTGCTGCAACTGAGAAGCGGAGCCGCCTGCTGGGCCGCCAGCCCGCCCCTTCCCGCCAGCAGTAGGCTGGGAGGGCGCTAACAGCTCGCCGCTGAGTCGTCAGCAGCCTCGCACGCCGGCTGCCGTCGCCGCCGCCTCCGCCGCCGCACCGAGCATGGCGCACTCGCTGCCGCCAGAGCTGCTGTGCATCATTTTCTCGGCTGCCCTGCCGCCTGCGGCAGATGTAGATGAGGTCAGCAGCCCATGGAGCAGCAGGACGGTGCTGAGCTTTGAGGAGCGAGTGCGGGCAGAGGTGGGTGCTGGGTGCTAGGCGCCGCCCATGTGCCACAGATGGCTGCACATGAAGTGGCGAGCAGGAGGCTTTCCAAGCAGGCATGGGTGCAGGATGCAGACCACGTCACTGTGGTGGCCTCTTCCGCCCAGAGGTGGCATTCCCACAGCGCCCCGCGTAGGGTTTGCCGCTGCTCTCTCCTCTGCAGCTGGTGTGCAAGCACTGGCGCGCCGCGCTGTCCCAGGGGCCCGGCCACTTCACCTCCCTGTCCGTCAGCCCGCCATGGCCTGGGGCTGGTTGGGACCCGGCTCCAGATTCTGAGGCCGCCGCTGCAGCAGCTGTCAACAGAGCTATAGCGTACGCACGTGCGCTGGCCATGCGAGCACCCACTGTCACCCATGTGCACATGCAGGTGTGTTGAGAGGCCAGCAGGCATAGGGGCATGGCATCGCATGCATGGCTGGGGGCAGCTGGCGTGGCAGCGCATGCGTGGGAGCGGCAGGCATGGTATGGTAGGGCTTGCATGCGCATTCATTTGCATGCATGGGCGGCCAGCCAACACATGCACGCTCGGCTGCAACTGAACTGCCGCCCACAGATCATGTACAAGCTCCCCGCCAATCTGCTGGAGGCCTATCTGGATGCCCTGACCGTTTTGCTGCTAGGCAGGGTGAGTTTGCTGTCCGGCACAGTGAGTGGCGATCATGCGAACATGTGTCGGGTTTGCCCGCCCTGCTCAGCTGTCAGCCTGCCCTGCCACACCTCATCAACAAGTGCCTGCCTACCATTGCATGCGTGGCACCTGCCCGCCTCAACTGTACTCCTATTCATGTGCTCTCACCTCTGCTGGCCTGCAGGGCAGCGGCCGCTCCTTCACGCTTGCGGCCAGCACAGCCGCCCAAGACGACGCTGAGTGTGCACTGGCCGCCATGGCCCCGCACGCCGGCTGCCAGCAGCTGGAGTTGGACTTGAAAGAACGTCCCTACCACTTCAAGTTCAAGCCTAGCAAGCAGCTGCCCAGCCTGCCGCACGTGCGGCGCATGCGTGTGCGGCTGCAGAAGAACGGCCAAGCTCGCTTCTCCCTGCCCATGCCCCGCCTGGAGCAGCTGACCCTGCCTGAGGCTCCGTCGATGCCTGCACCTGAAGTGTCATATTCTGTGGTGCTACAGCAAGCCCCCATGACACGCCACCAACCGTTCCCCGCGCTGCGGCGCCTCAGCGTGGCCACAAAATACCTCAGCTGGGACATCTCCACAAGTGAGCTGAGAGTTGGGATGCTCAGATCGGTGGCCACCTGACTTTCGGCTTAACTGCATGCAAGGCGCCGCTTCGAGCGTGGAAGCACCAGCATGCGGCTGGCGGTGCTTTGCACGAAGTTGACTGCATGGGTAATTGCAGGATATAGTGGGCAGCTCGTGCTGTTCTTGCTGCCACAACAGCCATTGCCTCTCGAATGCCTGGAAACTCTCAGGCTGCGCAGTCAAGGTTGTGTTGCAGCACCCCAAATGCCCGCCTGCACTGATGCGGCCACCCTCCTGTGCAGCGCCGGTACTGGAGCACCTGGGCATCAAGCTGTACTACCCTCATGCGCTCCTGAATGTTGTGCTTCCCGACTCAGGGACCGCGCCCTCCTCCCTGACCTCTCTGGTGAGGGAAAGTGGTACTTGGACTTGGAGTTCATGCTTGGATGCAAGCATTGATGCGTGGCTTCGTGTTGGGTGAACAGTGCCGGATTCCGTGCTTGGCGGCAATGTGCCTGGCAGGGGTTGCCTGCCATGTAAGCTGCCGCACGCAGCCGCGCCAGGGCACTGCCGTTACAAACTTCAAGTCCGGCAGGCAGGCAGGCAGGCTGGCAAGCATGTGTGTTGCCTCACTGCAACGCGAGCATGGCACCTACAAAGCTGCACCTTTTGCCAGCTTGCATCCGCGCGTCTCATGCTGCACACACACATCCTGTTGCCCCAGGACCTGGATGCTTCAACTGTGCACACCATCCAATTGATGGAGCAGCAGGCCGCGCCCCAAGGGCAAGTGGACCGCTCAGTCCACACCAACCAGCTGGCGCCGCTGATCTTGGCTGCCTGCCATTCCTTGCGCCAGCTGGCCCTCACCATTGCCGAACCGCCAGACGATGACATGGCGGACGCTCTGCGCGCTGCGACGCGCGTGACCAGCCTGCGGCTGCGCTTCACAAGCAGCGAGTGGGCGGCACAGGGTGCCACCCGCCTGGATTGCAGCCTGCTGGGAGGCATGGCCCTGCTGCGCACGCTGAGCACAGACGCAGCGCAGCGCCTGGACAACCTCACCGCCCTGGCCGCCCTGCCCCTGGCTGAGCTGGCGATAGAGGGCCCGGCAGCCCTGCCCGCTATGGCACCGCACACTCCCGTCCTGACCAGGCTGGAGCTTGCTAGGTGCAACGGTGCGGCCCTGCACAGTGTTGAGCCGGCGGTTGGGCATGCGCTGCGCAGCCTGACTGCCCTGCGCTGCCTGACGATGGGCGGGCTTGAGGAGGTCAGCATGCGCAGCAGCCCGGAGACAGCTGCAGAGGCAGCTGAAACGCAGGAGCACCATGCAGTGGCGCTGGCTGCCCTGCGCGCCCTGCTGCCGGCGGGGGAGCGAGGTGCAGGCGGCGGAGCCGATTGTTAACCTGTTGTGAGTTCATGATAGCGCAATGGCTTCTTGCCTGCGCCATGCGATGTTGGGTTCTTGTCTCCACGACAAGTGCAGATTTGCACAGCGTATGATTGTGAGGCTTGTAGATGTGAGCATGATCAACCAGCTGAGGGTGTTTGGACCTGCGCCGAAGAGCAGCAGGCTGCACTGCCCACGGTGCCTTTGCATGAAATAGTTGAGCTTTATCTACGCTGCACAGACTGAAGGCCAGCAGTGTTGCTGCTGACCTGTGTGGCCGCCGCCACTCACACATGTGTATTGCACAAATGCTGCCAACCTTGCTCAGGGACAAGGCACCAAGCCCCATCAGCCTGATGCTCCTCCCCTGTTTACAAGCTAGCTGGCTGCTCATCCTCTTATTTACACGCCAGGCAAACAAGCTACACGCAAACGATGCACGCAAGCATTGCGCTACCACGAAATTCACCACAGGCGCACAGCGGGCTCCGCCGCCTGCACCCCACACACCGCCGGCAGCAGGGCGCGCAGGGCAGCCATCGCCGCTGTGTGGCGCTCCTGCATACCACCTGCCTCTGCAATAGTTTCAGGGCTGCGGCTGTCGCTGAGCTCCTCGCGCCCACCCAGCGCCAGGCAGCGCAGGGCAGTCAGGCCGTGCAGCGCCTGCCCAACCGCCGGCTCGGCGCCGTGCAGTTCTTGAGCGCTGCACCCGGCCAGTTCCAGCCTGGTCAGGCCGGGAGTGTGCGGCGCAATGGCAGGCAGGGCTGCTGCGCCTTCAATCGCCAGCTCAGCCAGGGGCAGGGCGGCCAGGGCGGTGGGGTTGTCCAGGCGCTGCGCTGCGTCTGTGCTCAGCGTGCGCAGCAGGGCCATGCCTCCCAGCAGGCTGCAATCCAGGCGGGTGGCACCCTGTGCCGCCCACTCGCTGCTTGTGAAGCGCAGCCGCAGGCTGGTCACGCGCGTCGCAGCACGCAGAGCGGCTGCCAAGTCAGCATTCGGCGGCTCGGCAATGGTGAGGGCCAGCTGGCGCACTGATTGGCAGGCGGCCGAGAGCAGGGGCGCCAGCTGGTTGGTACGTACAGAGCGGTCCTCGCCATAGTCTCCTGACTCATCCATCATTTGTATGGTGTGCATCGTTGAGGCATCCAAGTCCTGTGGCAAAGGAGCAGAATGGGTGGGCAGCACGTGGCGCCTTCTGATCTCGCGCAGCCAAGATCCCACACAGGCGCAGGCAACTGTCGTCTGCCGCAAGTCATTTGGCACCCATGACCCACCAGCTACGCCACCATGAGACCAATTGCGGTTTGCCCTCACCAGAGAGGTCAGGGAGGAGGGCAGGGTCCCCGAGGGTGGCAGGGTGAGGGCCAGGTGCACTTGAGGGTAGTACAGCTTCACTCCCATGTGCTCCAGCGCCGGCACTGCAAGCTTGCAGGAGGGCGGTTGCACCACTTGTGGCGTGAGTTGGTGCAGAGGGTAACTGCTGCCAGCCAGAAAACATGGCTGTGATGCATGCCTGACGACTCGCTCGCAGACTGGGTGCCAGGCTGGTTATGTTTTATTCAGCCAGCAGTGCTCCTATTGCAAGCAGCAATGCTGGAAGCGCAGAGGCCAGGCCACCTCCCCACAGCCACCTCCCCGCCGGATCTCCGGAGATGAGGCAAAGCGCTTACTTGTGGAGGTGTGCAACACAAGGGCCCTTGTAGTGACGCTGAGGCGGCGCAGCACCGGGAAGGGCTGGCTGCGCGCGTTGCTGGGTGGCACCAGCCCCACCGCGCGAGAAACGATGGGCGCAAACATTTCGGGCGTTTCGGGCAGGGTCAGCTCCTCCAGGCGGGGCATGGGCAGGGAGAAGCGGGCCATGGTGCCCTCATCCAGACGCGCACGCATGCGCCGCACGTGCGGCAGGCTGGCCAGCCGCTTGGTGGGCACGAGGTCGAAGCCTTGCCCGCCAGTTGTGCGCCAGTCAATCTCCAGCCGCTCGCAGGCGGCATGCGGGGCCACGGCGGCCAGCGCAGCCTCTGCGCCATCGTGGGCAGGTGAGCTGGCAATGAGCGTGAAGGAGCGGCCGCCGCCCTGCAGGGTAAGTGGAAGCAAGCGCTGGTGAGCAGGGCTGCAAGGAGGGTAGGCGCTGTTTGATCCAACTTGATGGACAGTATCAAGGCAAGGATGGTGTGCATCATGCCAGCTGGTCATCGCCACCAGGTCAGCAGCATGTGGCCCAGCATGTGGCCCGCTACTCACATCGACTGAGAGCAGCGCGCTCAGGGCATCCAGGTAAGCCTTCAACAGCTTGGCGGGGAGCTTGTACATCATCTGTCGGGGGCAGTCGGGGTTGCGGGCAAGCTTAAGCCAATGTGTTGCTGGGCAAAGCTTCGCTGCACAGAGTGAGGGCCAAGGATGGCGTGTCCTTGGCCCAAAGCTATGCCATGCCATGCATGGGATTGCCATGCCATGCCATGTCATGCCATGTCATGCCATGAGCACAGTGCCCTCTGCCCCATGCATGGCGATTGCAAGCCATGCCGTGCGTGTCACGCCCTGCCATGCCATGCCGTGGGACAACGCCAGCTGCCTCCATGCATGCAAGCCATGCCATGCCAACTGCCCCTCGTGCCCGCTGGCCTTCCCACCTGCATGTGCACGTGGGTGGCGGCGGGCGCTCGAGCGGCCAGCGCGCTTGCACGCGCCACTGCCTTGTTGACGGCTGCTGTGGCGGCAGCCTTGGCGCCAGGCGCAGGATTCCAGCCGGCGCCAGGCCACGGCGGGGTGACGGACAGGGAGGTGAAGTGGCCGGGCCCCTCGGACAGTGCGGCGCGCCAGTGCTTGCACACCAGCTGCAGAGGAGAGAGCAGGTAGTGAAACCCTAGGCAGGTCGCTGTCATGCTGGCACGTTTGGGCAAAAGATAAGCGCAGCAATACGGCCTGCCTCACATCACTCATGCCTGTTCAGAACGCCTCCCACTCGCCACCTCATGTGCAGCCATGTGCAGTACATGTGCGGCAACCAGCACCCACCTCTGCCCGCACTCGCTCGTCAAAGCTCAGCACCGTCCTGCTGCTCCACGGGCTGCTGACCTCATCTACATCTGCCGCAGGCGGCACGACAGCCGAGAAGATGGCCCGCAGCAGCTCAGCTGGCAGGGAGTGCGCCATGGCGGTGGCGGTGGCGACCGGCGGCGGCAGCGGGCGGTGAAGCTGCTGACAACCAGGTGGCCAGAGGGTAGCTCCACGCTCGGTAGCAGCGCTGCGCAGCCTGGTGCTGGTGGGCAGGGGCGGCTGGGCAGCCCAGCAGGCGGCTCCGCTTCCAAACGAGTGCAGCGGCGAACTAGAGCAGCGGGAGGTCACTGTGCCAGCCCTGACGGCAGAGCTGCAAGCCAAAAGCGGCTGATCGGGATTGCCAGGGTGCCCTCCACTGATCCACCGCCGCCGCCACGGCCAGCGGCCCGCATGGCGAGCACCAACTGGCCTGCAGTCTGCTCAGCCGGATGGCCGACTTGTTTTGCGGTCACACTGTTAAGAAAGTGTGATAAACATGCATCTCTCAGCTGCTTGACATTCCGGTTCAATAGCATGAAATCTCTCAAAGTGATTCAATCAAATGAAATGGATCCAACGGTGAACATGCGGTGAGTTAAAACTCCATCCATGCTGGACTAGATAGCTCTAAAAGCTGAAAGTGCTGCCACCAAGGCCACCCTGGCTGGCGCACGGGGTTGCTTCCCCGGCTGCACTGCGCCGCTGCTGCCGCCGCCGCTGCCGCCGCCGCCGCCGCTGCTGCTGCCACTTCTGTGTTGGGAGCTTGGGAGCCAACTGCTTTGCTCGAGCCAATGACCCAATCAAGCTCAGCCCATGTAGTCAAGGGCTTTCTCGAGCGTCATCTCCTTGGCAGGCCGCACCTCCCAGCCGCCGGGACCGCTGTCTGCCGCATCCAGGCCGGTGCCGGACCCTGCAGTGGATGGGGATGCTTGCAAGTCAGTGCGATTGCAATGGCTGGGACAGAGGCGGCCGCATCCAGGCCGGTGCCGGACCCTGCGACATGGACTGCAGTGGACCGGGATTGCTCGCACATCAGTGGCATGCAGCAGTTGTTGCTCACGATTGCATCGGTTGCAGCCACCTGGCCAGCTGATAGCCCTGCCACATCCTGGGGCAAGCAGGGCATCTGCCCCAGGGGTTCACCCTCCGTGCAGCAGCAGCCCAACAGGTCTGGCCAGCCAACCACCCTGGGCAAGCAAGGCATTTGCCCCTAGAGATTCACCCACCGTGCAGCAGCAGCACGCTGTCGTGGAACTGGGTCAGTGTGGGGCGGTGGCCCACGCTCACAAAGGTCACTCCTGCACGAAGGGCGTGTCCAGGGGGGAGATTGCAATGTCGAATGTGGATGCATGGGCGCGGACTTTGCACAAATCAGCCACATGCAGGCACACCATGATAGATGCACCACACTAAACAAACGCACGAAAAACCCATGCGCACCTGCGTCCCGCAGCGCCTGGTACAGCAGGCGCTCGTTGCGGGTGTCTAGGGCACTGGTCGACTCGTCCATCAGCACCAGGTTGGGCTGCATGGCGAGGAGGAGAGACGTTGGCGAGGAGGAGAGACGTCAAAACAAAGGAGGTCAGACATGTGGGTGTCCAGGGCGCCGGTGGTATCGTCCGTGAGCGTAAGCGTGGATGCCCATCCAACCCCACCAGCCGCTGAACAATTTGCAGCACCATCAAAAGCTCACCTTGGCCAACAGCACCCGCGCAAAGGCAAGGCGCTGCTGCTCTCCTAGTGAAAGTGTGGACGCCCAGTCAGCCACCGCATCAAGGTTGCCGCCGATGCGCTCCAGCAGCTTGCTTAGCTGCAGGGGAGGAGCATGCAACCTCAGCATGAGGCATCCGACCGGCCGAGACAATCTGCAAGATGCAAGCAGCCGCTATCCAGCCAGCATGATGTGATACATGCAACAGCTGCCGCCCGGCCACAACCCCCAGCAGCGTGCACGTGCCATACCGCTTATTGGAACCTTTCTCACCTGCACAGTGTGCAGCGCCTGCCTCAATTCGTCGTCACTCGGCAGCGGCCGCCGCCTGCAGCCGCTGCCTGCTATGCTGCCCGCGGCTGCGTCGCTAGCTGCCGTGTTGCCGCCGCCGCCACTGCTGCTGCTGCTGGGGGCAGCATTTGCTGCCCCGCTGCTATCGCCGCTACTGCCGCTGCCGCCGCTGCTGGTACTGTGGCCACTGCTGCTGCTGTCCCCGCTTAAGCTGGCCCCATCGGCGCTGCCGCCCGCTGCAGCTTCAGTGCCGGCCAGCTGGGCCCATGTGGGGTAAAGCAGCTGATCGCGCAGCGTGCCCAGCACGACATAGGGCCGCTGCGGCACGAAGAACATGTCGCCCTGCAGCAGGGGAAGAAAGGACATAAAAACGGCAACAGGCAGTTGGACCGCATTGAACAGTGTGCGCACAGATTGCAGAGGAGCGGCGGCCAGCCCCCCAAACTGTCGAGGCAACGCTACAGCTGGTCCATAGCAGAGGTATACTGAGCGCCTCACCTCGCCCTCAGCCCGCCCCATGGGCTGCCCATGCCGCACGATGTGCCCGCTGCCGCTGTTCCACAGCCCCGCCACCGTCCTGCGGTGGGCATGGGAGCAGACAGCACTAGTCAACTGCAGCATTCTGGGTCGCAGGGGCATGGCAGCCTTGCAAGCTGCCGCTGTTCCACAGCCCCGCCACCGTCCTGCGGCATACGGCAGGCAGCAGGAAGGAGTCCAGCTCTCTTCTGGAGCATGGGAGCCTTGCAGGCTGCAGACAGCCGCCCCCGATTGCAACGCCAGGACGCGGCAGGGCCGCATGCACCTGTGCTGGCTGCAAGCCAGAACGTGTGGTGCGCAACCACGAGCTCCCCACAGCCCCTTACAACCACTTAGGGTATTTGGTTGCGCCTCGCACCTCAGTATGCTGGTCTTGCCGGCGCCAGAGGGTCCCATGATGAGCAGGGAGTGACCTGTGGGGGCAGATGGGGTGGGGCGAAAGGAGGAGAGATCAGAGTGGGTGGGGAGCAGGGCAATGGGCTGGGGATATCCAAGTCAGCATGAAGTGGCGTGCATGGCAAGCCACCCTTGCCTCCCCTCACCCACCGGGAGTCACGGACAGCGTCAGATCCTGCACTAGCGTGGCGCCGCTGCTTGGCACGCGCAGCGTCAGGTCGCGGATGTCCAGCAGCGAGCGACCTGCAGCGCAGTTGCTCGAATAACTCAATTCCCAGAAATGGCCAGTCACACATGTGTGCAGTTCAGTACTGTACGTAGTCAGGGGGAGGCAATAGAAGTGCTGGGGACAGCAATGAACCCAAACACTGCACTGCAGTAGGCTTACAAGCACCCACCTGTTGTTGTGCATCCACCCAAAGTGCCGGGCATGTCGGTGATGGTGATCCGCCCCTCCTCGTGCCCTGCTGCGCTTCAGTCACTGCAACCCCAACAGTCTAAAACGCAGTCACGAAACAACACCCACCCGAGGTGCCGGGCATGTCGGTGATTGTGATGCGCCCCTCCTCTGTGGCTGCCGCCTCGGGTTCGTCGGTCGAGGCCGCCAGTGCGACTGGATCGACGGTGGCTGTGCCGCCCGACCTGCATTGGACACAGCGATTCTTAGTTGTGAGCAAGCTGGGATGTGTTGGTCGAGGTTGGAATCGCGACTGGTCGCAGCGTGGAGCTGCATTCCGGCAATGTCTAAGTACAGGATGCCCAGCAAGAAACACAGAGACGAGCAGCGCTGCCGCAGCTTGTTGGCAGTTTCGTTTGCCCCAACACGGCTCACCGCGAGCCCTCCAGCACTTCCTGGAACTCGCCCAGACGGTCCACCACGGCTGCAGGCAGGTAGGAGGGAAACTTGGTTATTACCTTTGCACCAGCCCCAAAGGCAGCTGATGCTGTGGCAGCGCCTCAGGACCGGCACACCAGCACTTGACAACGCTGTTCTGCTGCGCAGTGCGTGAGCGGACGGCGGTTGCGACAAACCGGTGGCACACTGCCGGTCACAAGCACGCAGACCGACTTGTGAGGAACACTTGCTTCACCAACCGCACCTGAAAAGCTGGCGATTGCCTCAAACCGGCACACTGCCGCAGCACACAACATTTCGACCCTTCATGATGGCGAGATACATTGCTCAGCCGCACCTGAAAAGCCGGCAATCGTCTCAAACTGGTACACCACCAGGGAAACGTCGGTGAGGATGTGGTTGAAGGCTGCAAGGGGTAACAATGGTGATTAACAGCACTACATCAGCACCACAATTGGTCCAATAGGACATACAGGCTGCGCGGTGGCTCTGCTCCCACGGCCGGCATGGGCGCATGCGCGGCAGGCTCCATGCCACGACACCCTGCCTCCAGGCCTTCAGCACATACACCACAACACCGACTCACCTGAGGCGCTCTGGTTGATGACACCAAACTCGAGCTCCCAAAAACAGCCACATACAACGACAAACGTCTCACCTGAGGCGCTCTGGTTGATCACACCAAACTCGATCTCGCCCCGGAAGAAGAGCGGGGCCACCACGGCGGCGGGCAGGATCTGCAATGGAACACAATTTGGGATGCTGAGTCAAGCATTGGAGGTGTTTTGTTGCTGCACACGGGCTTCTGTGCAGCTCCTCAGCCAAGCCGTCTCAGCGCCGCCGCGTTGACTCTGGCAGTGCCGCCGCGGCAGTAGGCGCAGGTTCCAGGCAAAGCTGCAGGCAAAATTCATCGCCCTGTGCATGGCTCAAACTGCAGGGATTCAGTACCCACCTGGATGACGAAGCGATAGAAGGAGGTGAAGAACTGCAGGTTCCGAGAGGCCTTGAGCAGCTCTGCAAGATAGGGCAGAGCACAACGATACTGCTAAGAGCAATGGCAGGACTCCGGGGGGGAGAGCAGTTTCGAGAGGCCTTGAGCAGTTCTGCAAGGTGTCAAGTGGCATAACAGGCTGCGTGAAAATTCAGTGGCACTGTTCACCGCATACATAATAACGCGGCCGCAACCAGAAACTAGTGTCCAGCTGGCCGGGGCCACATTGTTTGCATCAGTCTGAAGGTTTAGAGGGACACACCCAAAAAGTTGTCGACCGGCCCATGCAGCCATAGGTTGAGCAGCCAGGCAGCACACTGCATCCCTCCCAAAGCTATATAAAACAACGCACCCAGGAAGTTGTCCACCGCCCCCTGCAGCCGCGAGTTGAGCAGGCGCCTCTCGTTGTCTTCTCCGCCATAAAACGCAATCGATTCCGCGTTTTCTCGCACACGCACCAGGCCGTAGCTGCAGAGAGAAGTGAGAAGATGGCAGGATCATAAAGCTGGCCACCGTACAGTGCGATCCATTCTGCATTCTCGCGCACACGCACCAGGCCATAGCTGCGGCACGGGAGGGGGAGCGTAACAGCCGGTGAGCTCGCCAACTCAAGCAGACAAAGCCGCGTCACCCGCTTTGTCTATGCGTGAATTTTGGTGCTGCGGCGCATCTAAGTTGCAATGCTGCTCACCGGAAGTTGGCCTCTTGTGCCTCCTGCTGGAAGTTGAGCCCCACCAGCGGCTTGCCAATACCGGCAAATAAAACCTGCGCTCCAACCATCAAACCAATTCTCACCGGAAGTTGGCCTCCTGTGCCTCCTGCTGGAAGTTCAGCCCCACCAGCGGTTTTCCGATGTAGATGGACAGCGCGGTGCCTCCAATGGAATAGACCAGAAGGGCGCCAAAGAGCGGGGGGTAGATGGAGTAGAGGATGCCTATAGAGAAGGAACAACAAGGAGGAAAGCATAAGAACTCCATTAAAGGCGGTCAAGCTGAAGGGCGGTAACCCAACCACAGACCCAACAGATTGATTAACATTATACCTTGCCCCACCTGAGAACGAGATCAGGTCGATGAGCGCGTCGAACACGGCCAGGCCGACAGCCAGCAAGACAGTCGATGGAAACCATTAAATGTATCTATCAGATGTATTCACCTGAGAACGAGATCAGGTCGATCAGCGCGTTGAACATGGTCAGGCTGAAGGTTAGGGCGGTGTCGGTGAAGGCGCGGGCGTCCACCGCGATACGCTGGTCGGGGTTGTCAACTAGCGCGCCAGCCTGCAAAGTTGTATCGAGTCATTTAAACAGACTGCAAAGCGTTGCTAATCCATGTAGCGTGGGCTTGCTGCATGGCGTCATAGCACTGTGCAACCCAATTAAATCGTAGCACTGTGCAACCCAGTCAAATCAAGCCATATCACGCCAAGTCGGGTTGCCATGCACACACCAGGTTCAAGTCTCACCTGCACTTGGTAAAAGGTGCGGTCGTAAAAGTACTCTGCTGTGAGCCGCTCCGTCAGCCACTGCCGCCACTCCAGGGCCAGCTTGGACTGGTAGTAGTCGCTGCAGGTGAAATGCAAAGTGAAAGAAATACAAAGTGTACGAAAGAAATACAGAGTGTATCGAAGAGTGGCAGCTCGTGTCGCAGTTCTGGCCGGGTTACTTGGCCAGTTGAAGGTGGGGAGTTCAAGGCAGGGAAGCATCTTCCACTGGTACAAGCCGCGGAAGTACAACCGCTTCCCCTTCACTGCTCCGTTGCTTGCCAAGCAGCCACAGGCTGGTCAACCCGCTAGCGTTATGTAGACCAGCCAGGCGCACCGCAGCACGTAGACGGGGATGCCGGCGCAGATGGCCACCAGAAACTTGACCAGAATCTCTGCAGCAGAGGAGGAGCAGTATCAAGGAGTTGAAGCGCCAGACGGCTAGCTTGGCAGGCAGCAGAGTGGACAGTGCACGTTTGGGTGTCTGCTTCACACCAGCACTGCAACAACAACAACAACAGCATGGCTTTGAATGGTGGCCCACCCGCAAGCTCGGCCTGGTCCTTGGCAGGGAACTCTGGAGGGCTGTTTGCATTTACAGGCTAAACCCCTCTCCTCCCAAGCCTCCTTTTACAAGCAGTGCAGAGTGAGCAATGGAAGGCACCCACCCGCAAACTCGGCTTGGTCCTTGGCCGACAGCGCGTTGAAGAAGTCGCGGTTCAAAAAGTTGAACAGCACGCTGCACGCAGTTAAGGGAAAGAAGTCGCGGTTCAGACAGCACGCTGCGCATCGATTGGGGCAGAAGGAGTCCTAATCAAATGCAGAAGTAGTCGCGGTTAAGGACATTGAACATCACGCTGCACACAGTTGCAGTGCGGCAGCTCCATTAACCCCACCTGACGCCCAATTGTTTATAAAGCCAGTATAGGAAACACCTCGGGCGGGCAGCTGCCCAGGCACCGCACCTGACGCCCGTCGTGCCCAGCGTGAGGGCAAACACGCCGGCCAGCTTCCAGCGAGCAGACACGCGCTCATCAGACTCCGTCCAATACGGCAGCGCCAGCTGCAAACATAAGGAAAATTGTTCGGCGCAGCAGGTGGAATGCAGGGCTCGGCAGCATGAGCGTGTGTGGCAAGGGCGAATGGTGGTCAGACTCTGTCCAGTAGGGCAGCCAGCTGCAGCACAGCACAAGCGTGCAGCACGGCAGGTGGAGTGCAGGGATTGATGGCAAGCAGTGGGGGTTTGTGGGGAGTAATGTGCTCCTCTGACTCTGTCCAGTATGGCAGCTGCAGAACAGACATGCAACCAAATGTTGGCAAAAATGGCGGTGAGACCACCAGCCGCGGATGGCAAGCTGCCCCGACAACCCGCGCCGTCATGCCCAGCAAGCATGCAGACAGCACTGCTGTGCATCTAATAGTAACGCAAAAAAACCTCCATGACAAGCCTGCTGCAAACACGCACAAAAGCAGCGCGCAGGCGGGCGGGCATGCTCGCAGCATGCCGCACCTGGGTGGCGGCAATGCGCAATCCCACTGCCTGACAGCCGCGCTGTGTTCAGCAGCAGCCATTCAGCCATTCGATTCCGCCGCACCTTTTTGAGGCGGGGCAGGATGACTGAGAGATCGGTCGAAGCGCCCTCCTGCTTGCGAGAGAGCACGGTGGGTGCGGCCGGTGCCCGCGGCGCCGCCTCAGTGAGCGTCGCGCTGCTGGGCCCCTCCTGCCGGCCCTGCTGGCTGCGCGGCGCCAGCGGCAGGCGCACCGGGCGCCTGGCTGTGGCCAGGAAGGGCCGTCCCGGCCGCAGGGCCGGTGGGAGTGGCCGGCACTGGCTCATTGCCAGCGCGGCCATCGGGATGGAGTGCTTCAAGTTGGTTAACACCGATGCAGTGCTTGCAGGCGGCGCCGATGGCCCGATCGCACGAACCCGGCATGGGCCCCACAGCACGGCACCGCATGTTGCCAAACGCGCAGCTCAGCGTTGGTGGAGGCAATCACAAGAAACCCACAACAGATCACACACCATGGAAGAGCCAGAGGGCCAGCCCGGTAGCCAGAGGTGGGTGGGGCGCTGGGTCGCCGGAGGCGAGCCCGTCCGGCATGTCCGCTGCTTCCTGATCACGCAACACCCACACCCTACCAATCAACAGGCGGGCCGACTACAAGCACGTCCCGCTCCCCGCGAGCGGGGAGGAAGCGGTGGACAGGAGGCGCAAGGAGGCACGTGGGTCCCGCTGGGGCATTGATCGTGCCCTGCACAGGTGTCGGAGCTCGGCGCCAGGGCGGCACAGGCAGCCGACGGGCGGCACCGCTGCCGGCCGCGAGATACCCGCTCGCCGCTTCCCCGATATTTGCTGCACCCCGACCGCCTGCCGCAGACCGTGGCATTCAGCACGCAGCGCAAGGAGAGCACGCTGCGCGCCAAGCGGCTGAAGCGGGACCCCAGCCTGGGCAGCCTGGGGCTCAGCCGCGAGCCATCGCGTGCGAGCCTTGGTGGGTTAGTTTTGGCACATCTCATGTTTGCTTGCACTGGCTGAAAGCTTGCATTGACTTAACCTTGCATAGCTTGCTTCCGCTTGCATAGCTTGGATGCCCCTGAAGGGCACTAGCAGCAGCCATGGCCCACAATCGCTTCAACTCGTCTTGCCATTGATTCGTTGTGCAGGCGGGGCGGAGAGCGAGGGTGATGCGGCGGCGGCCACCCCTCACAGTTGCTGCACATCACATGTTACTGCAGCACGTCACAGCTTTCTGGCACTCGAATGCCGTCTTCGTTGTGCAGGCGGGGCGGAGAGCGAGGGCGATGCGGCGGCGGCCATTCCCCCTGAGGACGTTCAGGCGGAGGTGCAGGCGGCGGTTGATGCGGTGAAGGTGCGACTCTGGGCTGAAATGCGGTGGGGCTTGCACCTTGATATCTTCAGCGGAAGACAGAGCAGCATGACAGCAGAGGCTTAGGCAGCGCTGGATGCCTTTGCAGGGCGCCCGCACGGCTGCTGTGCAGGGCGCCCGCACGGCTGCTGCTGCTGGCCGCCACCCTCTGGCCCACCTCCCTGCTTCCTGCTGGCCAGCTGGCCAAGCCAGTGGGTAGCGACATTTGCCTCGATGCGGTTTGCTTGCGGTCACATCTGCCTGCCCCTGCCTTCCTTCCTTTGCATCGCAGCTAGCCAAACCGGTGGGCAGCGACATTTGCCTCGACGCGGTGCGGCGCCTGCGCCAGCTGCTCTCCAACTACGATGAACCGCCCTTCAAGGAGGCGGTGGCAGGTGGGTGCCTGGCTTTGTTGGGCGCGTGAAGGCCAGGTGTGCAGGTTTTTGTCCGGTTGCGACAAACCGCAGTCCAGGAGGGCGGTGGCAGGTGGATGCCTGCTTTGAGGGTTGGTGCTAGGCAAGTGTGCTGGAAGAATGCGGCTGGATCGCTCTGCCCTTGCCGCCCTGCTTTGCCCAGCACATGCATGTTGTGCATGCATGGCAACTTGCACAGCATGCTTGACTTGCATGACCTGCGCAGCATGCTGCTGCGCCCCTGCAATGTGTGCCCGACCCGCCGCCCCGCCCGCGCGGCGGAGCAAGCGCAGCAGCCGGCAGGCGGTTCCACCGTCGCCGCCGCTGCCGCTGCCCCCGCCCCCCGCCCCGCCCCCGCAGCCGGGGCCGTGCCTGTGCTGGTGGCGGCGCTGCAGCCGCAGCACATGAGTGCCACGGCGCTGGAGACGATTTTCGAGGCGGCTTGGGCCATCACAAACCTGGCAGTGGTGAGGCATTCTTCGATTTGTTGGTGGAGGAGCTAGGGTAAGGATAAGTTTTGCTGCACATCTCGGCCGCTCTGGTGCAGGCGTATGAGGTGCTGGCAGCTGCCTGCTTGCTCTTGCACCTCTGCACACTCATGCTCAAAGTACTTCTTAACCATTCTGCTCCCTTTTTGCACCCTGTAGGGTGAATTTGAGACGGTCAAAGCCGTGCTGGCAACGACCCGCTTTGTTTATTAAACCACCAGCTGCTGCGAATAATGCCGACTGTTTGCACGCCAAACGCAGGGCGAGTTTGAGACGGTCAAGGCCGTGCTGGCAACCACTCGCTTTGTTTCACAGCCACCAGCTGCTGAGAATGCCACCGGCTGTTTTGCGCCCTGCAGGGCGAGTTTGAGACCGTCAAAGCGGTGCTGGCTGCTGCACCCATCCTCATCGCCTACCTGGGTGGCGGCTCGGGCCTGCCGGTGGCCGAGCAGTGCGCCTGGGCCCTGGGTGAGGCAGTGAGCCAACAAGCATAGTGGAGAGTCTGAATTGGGTTGTTGCTGAGGGCGTCAGGTCTGCCTGCCCCTGCTGGCAGCGCGATACGTTTCGTCCAGCATAGCCCGATCCTCAACTTGCAAGCAACATTTTTTTGCCAGACCATACGCATCTTGCAATGATTAGTTTTTCCATTTCACCTGCAATATCAACGTCATCCGCAGGCAATATCGCTGCCGAGGACTTTGAGTTCCTCCAGACCCTGATCGCCCTCCATGCTGCTTGTCATCGAGTTTGCGATTTGTCCCTCTATTAACGTGCAGGCAACATCGCTGCCGAGGACTTCGAGTTCCGCCAGACGCTGATTGCCAACGGCGTGATCCGCCCGCTGGCGCAG
>VFQQ010002291.1_pt1 | contig 22238 bp, 41 predicted proteins | sample 3512341 | NCBI WGS metagenome assembly VFQQ01 (sample SAMN10412373, study PRJNA504923) | tailings metagenome | isolation source: Relicate 2 Philex TSF1 revegetated site | place: Philippines: Tuba, Benguet | collected 2017-08-29 | reverse complement strand
AGCTGGTCTACATCGGATGGAGCCTGCATGACAGTGGATGGTGGCTTGAGCCAATGTGATATCAAGTGCTCACCGCTCTGATGTTAAATGTCAGCACCCTGCTGCGTACCCTCCCCTGCCTCCTGTGCAGGAGCAGAAGCTGCGGCCGCACGAGAAGATCGACATGCCGGTGCGTGCGCTGCAAGAGTTGTTGTGTGTGCAGAGGATGTCTGGGCTGGAAGGCTTGCTCAGTGTCATTGTCAGTCAACCACAGAGGGGAGCCACTGCCACAGGCTGCATATGCAACAGGTTCCATGCATACTGACAGATTGCATGCGCTCCCACCCCTCTCCTAGGTGTTCTTCTACATCGACCCCGAGTTTGCCACCGACCCCAAGATGAACGGCATCAACATCATCACGCTCAGGTGGGCGGGCGCTGCCGGGCTGGCATACCTGCTGATACGTAGGCATGGCGCATGGTGCGAGGATGTATGTTTGAGGCGCAGGCGCGCGTGCAGTTTGGGTGCCAGCGGCCAGCGGTTGTGCGGCATGCCATGTCATGTCTGAGCCACTGCTTGCTAATGATTTGTTACTCATGCCCCTTGCCTCTCCCACACCCGTGCGTGCAGCTACACCTTCTTCAAGGTGGCGGAGGAGGAGTACTCGGAGGAGGAGGAGGGGGCCGCTGTGCCCGCTGCGGCGGTGGCAGCGCTGCCCGCTGCGGCGGCTGCACAGTAGGCGGCAACTGGCCAGCAAGGGCCCATGTGACAGCCGGCAAGCTGCTACACTTGCTTCCCTGGCCGGCAGCACGTGTGTGTGCCACGCACATTTGAGCATGCCTGCCTATCCTGGCCATGCCAATGCTGCCAGTTTTTTGCAGCGGTTCTCATGACCTGCTGCCATGTATTCCTTCAATCACTTGCTGTTTGTTTGTTAAAACATGCTCGTTCCTTGTTTCAATGCTCAAAGCTCTCGTCATGAAAACAAAATGGATGTAAGGCAAATGGAAATGGGGCCTGAAGATCAAGGTTGAATCGAGGTGGGCCACTGCTCAGCTCCCAAGGAGCTGGCGTGGCCGACGGCAAGTGCGCAAGACAGGGTGTGGGCCCACAGGGGCAAGCCAAAAGCCTAGAAAAGGAGCCACCCTGCGTGATTGCCCCACATGGGCGTCATCCACGGCTGGCTACTCTCCAGGCAGCACATCGGTGGCAAGCCTATTGAATGCCGCCAAACAGGTACACCGCGGTGGCGCCGCCCGCAATCAGCACGCCCGCCACAGCCAGGACGGTGATGGCGGTGGTGGCGGCCGCCGCCACGCCCTCGCCGCTGTCATTGGCCTCTGCACGCAAAGTCGAGGAGCAGTGAGCGGGCGGTTAGCCGGTGGGGCTGTGCTGTGCCTATGACCCAGCTGCTGCGGCCGTGTGCCGGGCTGGCCCCAACAAATGCCCCTTGGGAGCCTGCCAGCCCCCCCCCCCCAGTCGCTGGGTGGGTGAAGCACGAGGGGCGCCAGCCTGAATAGAACACACTGGGGCAGGCTTGCCAGGCTGCCTGACCAGCCCTGCACTACACACGGAGGCTCACCCGACGCAGCGGGGCTGCCCTCCACATACACCTTGGGCTCCAGGCCGTACACGTTGTTGTTCTCCAGGCTGGTGTCGGAGCCGCCGCGAGTGGTGGGGCCGCCGCCCGCGGTGCTGCCTGCGCCAGGGGCACGGTGGGGTGGGTGACGCAGCGCAAAGCGGAGCTATGCATGTACGCGAAGCTGGCACTGGCCTGCAAATTGCCCAGGTGGCTTGTCAGCGCAGTGCCAGCCAGAGCGGACCGCCGTCACCAGCGGCCTCGTCGTGCCAGCCCACCAACACTCACCGCTGACGTTGACGGAGATGGCGTCCTGGCCCAGGTGCACGGGGTAAATCTCCAGCGGCCGGCACGTGTCGGAGGGGGTCAGCAGCCGCAGCACGGGGTTGTTGGGGTACCTGGCAGGGGACAGAGGGAGGGCAAGGAGGTGACCACAGGGGGCTGGGTTTGGAGCAAGGGCAGATCTCCGTGTGCAGCTGGCATGGACAGAGGCAGGACGACTCGTGGTGTGTCGCCAAACGAACCACGCCTGCTCCACACCAGGGCTGACTGAGCGCGCTGCGCTGCTCACCAGGTGACGATGGAGCCGTCCTTGAGGCTGAACAGGCTGCCGGTGGCAGGGCACTCTGCAGGCACAGCAGGCAGGGCGACAGACTATGTTGAACGGCACCCCGAGCAGAAGGGTTGGTGGCGTTCCCGTGGTGCTCCTCAGCAGGGCAGCCACACAAACAACATTTCGATTGCACTGCGTGGCGCGCTCGCAGCCTTGCGAAGCCACTAGGCAGCACACGCAGCGTACCTATGCAGAAGTCCTGGGTGAACTTGGCGCGGATGAAGCCCTCGCTGTACGCGCCCTCAGCAGGGGACCTGCAGGCAGGCGGCGCAGCAAGGAGCCGAGTCGACAACACGTTCAGCAAGCATGCTCAGGGGCTGCGGTGCAGTTGCACATGATTGGTTGGACCTCCCACCCGCTACTCGAGCGCTCAACTGTGACGCTCGATGTCAGTACTGCTCTGGCCATCCACACCTGGGCAGCCCCCGACCACCAGCACCCACCTGGCCTCGATGGCATAGATCTGGTTGCGGTACCAGAACAGCAGCACGGTCTTGCCCTCGGCACGGACCTCCTTGCGCACACCTGCGCCGGCAGGTCTGGGAACACTGCAATGAGCTGCCGGCCCATGCCACAGCGGCGACACAACGACAAAAGCGCGTTGCACAGAGAGGAGCACCGCAGCAAAAGCGGCAGGTGATGTATGCTGGGCCCTTCAAAAGTTGTTGATGGCACACACTCAAAACCCTCTGATGATCCGTGCCTCCTAAACCCACCCACCCTTGGGCAGGTCCTCCGGCCGCAGCACCGGCACAAAGCCGGGCGGCGGGCTGCTGCTGGTGGACGTAGCGCTGGCTGCATTGAGAGAGAAGCGGTTTGGGGCAGAGATGAGCATGGCATGGACGCACGATGGCCACAGAAGGCGGAGAGCAGCGGCAGCGCTGGACACCGGCAGGCAGCGCCGCCACCACGCCGCCGACCAGCCACTCACCGCTCTCCTGGCTGACCGCGCGCAGCTGGATCCGAGCCGAGCGCTGTGCGGCACGCCGGGCGGGGCGGAAGGCGGCCGCCCGCACCGCCTGGCCAGCGGCTGGGCGAGCGGCCGGCTGGGCCAGCACGGGGGCTGCTGCGGCTGCCACGGTGGTCGACATCGTGTGTAGGTTGGATCTACTGGCAATGTGCGGCGTTTGGGAGTCAGGGAGGCCACCCGCTCATGCGAGCTTGCATGGGGCAGGGAGGGTACACCAAGCACCCAGGGCGGCCCCCAGGCTGCGACTATCACGCACGTACCCGTGCAAGGGGTCAGGACCGCGCAACCCGAGTGCTAACCGCGTGCCTGCTTTCACACCCGGCCAGCCCCGCTTCCCCGCGCCTCGCAAGTAAGCGACAGCGCGGTAGCATCGCACGATTGAGTTCTTGCAGCCGCGGGAGCTCCAGGCTCGTGACCGCCCAAACCCTGCTCTCACGTTTTCGCTGGTGGCCCCAGGCTTGAGCTCACCCGCCGATATCGTTGAGCCGTGATCGGCGCCTTGCCGGATCGTGCGCAAGCAGGGGCTGCCAGCAGCGTATGTGGCGGGCGCAGGGGCAAGCCGCGGCGGCGAGGCAAGCCCTGTGTCGGCGGCAGCAGCGGCTGCACCCGGAGCAGCAGCAGTAGCAGCAGCAGCAGTAGGTAGCGCAGCCATGGATCTGGAGGAAGAAACAGTCGTCATTCGGTGAGAAGCGGCTGCCGGGAGGGCTGCCAACAATGGCAGACTGTGTGGTGGCCATGCGGCTGCGGCTGCTCGGTGAGCTGCATGGCCCCTCTGGGGTAGTCCACTTGCGCCTTTCCCTGGTGTGAAACTTGTGCGCCCTGTTTGCAGGCGCCTGCCGGATGAGGACCTTAGTGTGCGGGAAGTGCGGATCAGGTGCGAACGGAGTGAAAGGGCCTGCCAACAGCCTGAAGACGACCCTGGTCGGAGCTTTGCTTCCGTCGCCCCGCAGTGGCAGGGAGCTCTTAGTGTCAAGCCATGCTGCTGCCTCACTAGTGTCCGCCGCCGGCCGCCCGCTTGCAGCTGCCCCGACGCCACGGGCCTGGGCGTGGACATTGCGCGCATGCTGCTGGACTTTGGGCTGAAGATTCTGAAGGGCGACATCAGCACGGACGGCCAGTGGTGCTTCATCATCTTCAAAGTCGGCCTCTCCTCGGGTGCGCGACTCTAGAGCCTTTACGTAGAACAACAGGCTGAACCGCCTATCTTGCTGCACTGCATACGCGTATGCAGGATCTTATGCTGCTGCTGCCACACATGCATGCTCGCTTGCACTGCAGCTGGTGAGCCGGCCCGCCCCGCCCAGCTCACCGCCCTGCTGGTTGACCATCCCTCTGCAGGCGTGCCTCCGCGCTGGCAGCTGCTCAAGTCTCGGCTGGAGGCCATCTGCCCCTCCGGCACCGACTCGCTGCAGCAGCTATGGCGGTGGCGGGCGGTGCCCAAGGAGCAGCAGCCCTTCCTGCTGCAGGTGCGTGGGGCTGGGTGGAGCCTGGGAGCACATGTCATCTGTGCCCGCTGCCTCGAACAAGGGGGCACATGTCAGCTGTGCGGGCTGCCTTGGAATACGCACCACCTGGACATGCAGCCTACATGCCTCCCACCGTCGCTGCCTTGCCCGCAGGTGGCCGGCTACGACCGGCAGGGCATGCTGCACTCGCTGTCCCATGCGCTGTGGGAGTCGGACACCACGGTGAGGGCAGGGCCCTTGAGAGCCTGGATGCTTGAGCTCTCCGGTTTGCACCGCTGAGCTCTTCATGGGGCGCAGTCGTGTGCAGCGCATGCGCTGCCGCAGATCACTCTGTTGGTGGCTTACTCCTGCTCGATATCTTACCCCACCACCGCCCCCTTGTGGCTGCCCCCCGCAGGTGTTCAAGGCGCACATCACCACCAGCCCCAGCGGCCAGGTCAGCGACATGTTCTGGCTGTACGACAACCGCAACGAGCTGCCCGAAAACCACAGGTGCGGCTGGCAGGGCTGCGCTGGGGTGTGGGTCGAGCAGAGGTTTCGACTTGGGGTGTTGGGCCAGCCACGCCGCCCATGCAAGCGCGAGGTGGCGGCGCCTGCCCTTTCGCAGCCGCCTGCGCAGGGCTGCACCTCGATTTTGATGGCAAGCTCTGAAACCACACGTGCCCCCGGTGCCCTCCCCTCCCCAGGGTGCTGGAGGTGTGCGACCGCATCAAGGGCGCGCTGGGCAGCGCAGAGTGCACCATCACGCCCGCGCCGCCCGACTCGCTGGCCGCGGCCGCGGGGGCCGCCTCCTTCAGCAGGCGCGCCTGCAAGGACGTCACCTCCTGTGAGCCTGGGGGCAAGGGTGGGAGCAGGGGTGCAAGGGAGGCAGGCAGAGTTGGAAGTTGAACATGCTGAATGGTTGTTTAATGCAGCAAATTTGCTGTGTGTGCTGTTGCAATGTGCTCCGAGCATCACCCTGTGCCTTTTGCCTCCTCCTCCTCCATGCCCGCAGCCTCCAACCTGCGGCGCATTGTGGGGAACAAGAAGCAGACAGGGAGTGGCAGCATCGACTCGCTCAGTGTCAAGGACACGTATGCAGAGCGTAGCGCGGGTGAGTGCCGGCGGCATAGCAAGCCAAGCAGACAGACATGCTGTGCATGTGCCTTGGACCTGCCCTGTTTAGGGCAGAGCTTGCAGCATGCTGGCCTGGTGCTTGCACGCAGGCAAGCGCTCAGCTTGGGGCAGGGCTGGACTCGGGCACCCAACTAGCCTGGAGTACTGACTGCTTGTTCAGCTCCACCCCGCGCTCATGCCACCCACCCCTGCGCCACCCACCCTGCCCCCCACAGAGGTGGAGGTGAGCGTGGACAACGAGACGAGCGCCGCGCACTCGATGATGACGCTGCGCTGCCGCGACCGCAAGGGCCTGCTCTACGACCTCTTCCGCAGCTTGAAGGACATCGACCTGCGGTGAGCGAACTGATGGTGGGGTGGAGCGCATAGTGGTGTGTGGTGAGCTGGCCTGGACAGCTTGCGTGCATGTTCTGACTTGTCAAGCCAGTCGCATCCCCATGCCTGTCAACCAGCTTCCACCCATCACACTTCCTGTCCACCCGCCCCACTTGCAGCGTGGCGTACGGCAAGATCGAGGTGTTTGAGGAGGGAGTCTGCGAGGTGGACCTGTTTGTGCAGGATCAGGAGGGGTCGCGCATCACCGACGGGTGGGTGGAGCGGGTGGAGGGGCGAGCGGCTGCCTGGCTAGGTGGAGCGGTGGGCAGTGTGGGGGCGCTTGGAGCACAGTGCGAGGCCGGCTTTATTCCTACCTCCTAGGGGCTGAATCACCTCTCCTAACACCCGCCACCCTGCACCTATTTTGTGCCGCCTGCAGCGATGCGCTGGAGGAGCTGGTAGAGCGGGTGCGCACCGCCGTGGCGCTGCCGGTGCGCATCGAGCTGAGGGACGCGTACGATGCAGCCTGCACCGAGCTGACGGTGAGGGGCTGGCTGGAAGGCTGCAGGGCTGTGGGCTGCTGTGGCGCTGCTGTGGGTGTGTGGCGGACCAGGTGTGCGGCAGTTCTGCTGCTGTGGGTTGAGGGCCGAGGGACCTTGGTGGCTGCTATCATGCTCAGACTGGCATGAATCTGCAGCGGCAGACCAGCCACGCAACCCTGCTCACCCTTGCTGCCCCTTGGCTCCATCTCCGCCCCACCAGGTTACCGCCAACATAGACAGCGGCGGGCGCGGGCGGCCGCGCGTCACGTTTGACGTCACGCAAGGCCTGTCGGCCGCGGGCGTGGGCGTGTTCATGGCAGACGGTGCGCTGCGCTGGGGTGGCTGGTGGCTGGTTGCTGTAGCGCCACCACATCGCTGTTCCAGCAGCAAAGTTGTTGGACACACAGGTGGCGGTGCTGCTTGCTAGCAACCCGCTGCAGCTAGCAACCCCTGCAGCTTGTCGGCACGCTCTCACTGCCCCTCCCATGCACCACCACCACCCTCCATGTGCAGTGTACATTGAGAAACTGGGGCTGGACCCGTTTGGCGAGCCGCTGGCGGGCGGCCCCCCCGCCCAGGAGGTGCACCGCTTCCTGGTCCACCTGCCCAGTGAGCCACGGAGGGGTGGGCTGCTGCAGCCCTGCACTGGCGCCTGGGTGCACAACCAGCCCCGGCGTGGCAGCAGCTGGACAGCCACATCGCAGCACATTATGGTGCCACCTGCTGCGTGCCTCGGCTCGCACTCATGCCGTGCCTGGCCCGCCCCTACCCTCTTGGCGCAGACGGCCAGCCCATCCGCAGCGACCGCGACAAGAAGGCCATCTACGAAGTCGTGAAGGCGCACTTGATGGGCACCAGCGTGCAGCAGCAGGCGCTGCTTGCCGCCGCCTCGGGCGCCGCAGGCCTGGGCACCGCCGGCAGCGGCGAGCTGGGCGTGCCTGCCGTGGGCGGCAGCCTGCACGACCCGCAGCAGCAGTCCATCCTGGTGAGGAGATGGCAGGGAGGGAGGCGGGCTGCACACTGCAGGGCTGGCCTTGTGTTGTGAAAGGGTGCAGCACTGCATGCGGTGCTGCAACATGCACCAGGCCTGCCCCCAGGCCTGCTCTCTGCTGACAGCAAACCTGCTCTGCCCACACTGCGCAGCGTGCGCTGAGCGGCAAATGGAAGTTTGGCGCCTGACCAACCTGCCGCTCCGCATGGCGCCCAACCGTCCTGGTATTTAGCCTGTTCCCCGTAACCTCGCCACCCTCCCACCTCTATATACAAAATGCATCCCACACGCCGCACCCCTCCACTTGGTGTTGCTTTCCGCTGCGCCCTGCCGCTGCCCACCTCCCGCCCAGGACTGCCCGTCAGCATTTTCAGCCACCCCACAGCTGCCCGCCTGGCGCTTCCAAGCCCAACTCACGCCACGCCGCAGCTCCGGCACTGTCTGCGATCTGTCCCACCCCCTGCCGCACGGTTTACACTGCAACGTGCTGCAGGAGGGCTCTTGTGTACAATGCATCATTTCAAAGGCTGGCAGGGATCGCCGACTCTCTTCCCGCACTGCCACGTGCCCCACACACCCCCGAATGTTTTCCCTCATGCCAATGTGCCTGTCAGCCTCTTCACTTGTTTCTAGAAGCCCGCTTGCTGACCCGCCCGCCTTTCCCCTCGTTGTTTGTTGCCAAAACCCAGCCATTGGGCTGTTGCTTTGTTGCCTCTCCAAATGCACGCACGATACCAACTCTGTCAAAGGCTTTCCGTAGGACGATTCTGCGCCCCCTCTTTCTTCCTCAACCCTTATTGGTCCCTCATCTCTCCTTCCCTCAGCCCGCTGACCCTGTATGGCCCGATTTTCCAGCTCTTGCCTTTGCGCCGCTGCAGCTGCGAGCTCTTAATATGTATCACGTCCCGTTTGGCCGAGCACCAAGCTGTCAAAGGTCACAATGGGTCAACGAGTAAGAGAGCAACGCTGAAAGGCAGGCTGTCAATATGGCGCAAAGCGGTCCTGCTGCTGGCCCGCCTTGCCTCCCAGGCGTGAAAACACACTGGGGCCTCCGCCGCCGCTGCCATTGCGTGGGCCGCCGCCGCGCCCGCCGCCCCGCCCTCCCACTGGCAGTGGCCGGCTGGCTGGGATGCCAGGGGGCACAAAGCCGGTGAAGGGCAGGATGCCCGCCGCCGTGGCAGCTGCGTTGGAGGCCGCCACCGCCGCCGCCTGCTGCGCGTGGTGCGGGTTGTTGAAGGCCTGCAGCAGCTGGCGGCCGCGGCCTGCCGCAGCGGGCCCCTTGGCTGGCAGCACCACGCCGTCCTCAAAGCGCGTCAGCGTGCGGCCGTCCGACACCGACCAGTCGTCGTTGCGCACGTCGCCGCTGCGGCAAGAGGGGAGGGAGAGGGCATGCGGGCAGGGTGAGCAGTGGCAGCAGCCGGGCAGCCTTGCTGCACACTCTCCTGCCACAAGCTGCACAGCTGCGGGCGCTCCAGCTGCAAATGGAAAGCGGTCCCGCCCTCGAACACAGGTCAATGCTGCAAGCCCTGTGCATCTGGTGCGAGCCGCAATCACAAGTGCGCACCCCGGGCAGGTCACGCGTATGCCAATCAGGTTGAGCGCATCGTTCATGCTGGCCAGCGTGACGCCGTTGTAGTAGCCGCCCGCGTCGAGCGTGATGTTGCCTGCAGGGGAGTGGGATGGGGTGTGCAGGAGGGTGGGTTGGGGTGATTGTGGCTGGGCAACATGAAAATGTGGGCAAGGGCATTGGTTGGGCTAAGGCAGGCATGGAGCAAGTCACCCACAACAAGCGCAGCGCCAGCACCGCGACGCCAGCAGCCACCGCAGCAGTCCAGCAGTCCAACGCCTCCCCAGCTGCAGCCCACCTGCGGGGTCAATGGTCACCAGGTTGGTCTGGCGGAACCGAAAGATGACGGAGCCGTCGTCCTCCTGCCAGCACGACTGGTGGCGGCGGTAGGCTGTGGGGTCCTCCACCTGCTGCTGCTGCTGCATGGGCTGCTGCTGCTGCTGCTGGCGCAGGTTGTAGTGCTGCTGCTGCATAGGCTGCTGCGGGCGGCCCCACTGCTCGCCCTGCCGGCCGCCGCCGCCGCCGCCGCTGCCGCGTGGCCCCCCTCCTCGCTGGCGCTGCCCGCGCCACTCCTGCTGCTGCTGGCCGTCCTGGCGGCCCCTCCTCTGCTTGCCATAGCCACCTCCCTGCTGCCGCTGCTGCTTCTCCTGCTGCCGCGCAATAAGCGAGTCCAGGGAGAGGCCCAGGCCCTCAGGCTCCGCCATCGCGATGTGCAGGTGCGATGCTTGAGCTGCTGGACCGGCTGCAGGCTCCGATGGTGGGCACCAAAGGCCAGGTCCAGGCCAGGCTTTTCGCCGACTGCACGGGCCGCAAATCCAAGATCCGGAGCGTGACGAGTAGCCTGCTGATGCGCTAAAGCAGGTCCCGGCCAGCGGGAAGCGCCCATGCTAGCAATGCAAGTGTGGTGGGCCACAGAACGCGGCTGCAAGCCCTGCAACGCGCATTTGCACCACTGCCTGCAAGGCCCATCGGGCTGGGCGACGCTTGCAGCATCACACAACCCTGCCTATGGCCGGCAGCCTCCTCTAGCACCACTTCCACGGCCCCACGGCCCGCACATTTGCCAGCCATGAAGCTCCTGAGCAGCTCAAGCCGCGGTCGAGCCTGTGGCAAGGCCGGCGCGGGCCGCCAGCCCCGCCAGCAGGCTCTCAGTCTCCAGGGCAGGCCCAGCCTGGCCCTCAGCCGCACCACCAGCAGCTCACAGCTGTGCAGCTCGCACAATGGACGGCTGGAGCTGGCGCTGGGTGGCACCGCCGCCACCGACGTGCAGGCGGCGGCAGCCGACGCAGCAGGCGGCTTGGAGCAGCAGGCATACGACGTGATCGGTCTAGCGCAAGCCATGGTGGACCTCTCCGCAGCCGTGGACGATGGCCTGCTGGCTCAGCTTGGAGTGGAGAGGGGCAGCCGCAGGTGCGTTGGTGGGTTGGTGTGGTGTGGGGAGCGGTGTGGCAGCAGTCGCGCCTTGCGTGCCGGCGCCGGCCTGCTTGCCTTGCCACCACTGCGCAGTCGCCCCACCTGCCATCCTCATGCTGCACCACTGTTGTTGCGCACCCAAGCAGGCTGATTGGTGTGGAGGAGCGGGCGGAGGTGCTGGCGCGGCTGGAGGGGCGGGAGACTGCCATCAGCGCCGGCGGCAGCCTCTCCAACACACTGCTGGCGCTGGCGCGCCTGTCGGCGGCGGGGGTGGCACGCTGGGGTGGTGCCCCGCTGCGCGTGGGCATGGCGGGGTTGGTAGGCAGCGACCCGCTCGGCGGATTTTTCACAGCACAGGTGAGCGGCGGGGGCGGGCGCCTGGGATACCTGCTGCCATTTGCTGCAGGGCTGCTGGCACCATCAGCGTCAAAAAAGCCTGCGCTCACCCCTGCATCCCGCTCACGCCCGCTGCCCTGCCCGCAGATGCGCCAGGCGGGCGTTGACGTCGTGTCGCCGCCGCTAGCGGGCGCGGCGACTGGCACAGTTGTGGTGCTGACTGCACAGGATGCGTCGCGCACCATGCTCAGCTACCTGGGCACGCCCGCTGAGGTGGAGGTGGACGCTGCGCTGGAGGCAGCAATTGCTCGCAGCCGCTGCCTGGTGGTGGAAGGTGGGTGCAGGTGGCATGGGTTTGGAGTGCTGCAGGGCGGGGAGTGCTCCGGCCCCTGCTGCTGCCGCTGTGCTGGTGCCACCGCTGCTGGTCGTCAACGAGTGCCTGCAGCTGCTGCTGCTGGCCAGCAGAAGCTTGCCATTCCCGCACTTGCTGTGCTGGGGGTGTCATGTGATGGATTCGATTTGCTCATTGTGCTCTGCAGGCTACCTGTGGGAGCTGCCGGGCGCCGAGCGCACAATCACCAAGGTGAGGCTGCCTTCTCCCTGGGGGCAGTCCTCGCCACCTGCGGCTGTTGTGCCATTGCACACTTCACGCAATGCTGCCGCTGGGTTAGCATGCATGCCCAGCAGCCTTCCCGCCAACCTCTTCCTGCACATCCTCCTCCCCACAGGCCATTGCCGCGGCCCGCCGCGCCGGCTGCGTGGTGGCTATGACTGCCGGTGACGCCGGAGTGGTTTCTCGCCACCATGCCGAGTTGTGGCGCGCCATTGACCAGGGCATCGACCTTCTATTCACAAATGCCTCTGAGGCGGCAGAGCTGCTGCGGTACGAGCCGCCCTCGGCGGCGCAGCGCCAGGGCCTGGCGGCGGCGGCCAGCCACCTGCACTGCGCCACGGGCGAGCAGCTGGCGCTGCGCCTGGCGCCGCACTGCAGCGCGGTGGTGGTCACCGACGGAGCGGCGGGGTCCTACATCGCTGCCCTGGGAGAGATCCACTGCCAGCCACCGGTGTGGATGGAGAGCCCGCCTGTGGACACGTGCGGCGCAGGTGAGCGCTCGGCCGCTGCAGATGGGTGGATTTGGGTGGGTCTGGGCGGCTGGCTGGCTGCGCCGGCAGCAGCACTGTGGTCCGTTGAGCTGTGCCGGCAAGCTGCTCACCACCCGTCTGCAGACCTCTTCTCACCCAGCCGCTCAGCCCCTCCCCACCCTTTCTGTGCAGGCGATGCGTTTGCGGCGGGCCTGCTGTATGCGCACCTGACAGGGCGTGACCTTGTGACCATGGGCCGCACCGCCGCTCGGGCCGCATCAGCCGTCATCTCCCGCCATGGTGCACAGCTGCAGCCAGAGGCGGCGGCGGCGCTGGTGGAGGGCCTGCCCGCCCCCCAGAGCAGCGGCGGCCTGCGGCAGGTGCCCTCGAGCGCGGCCCTGGCGCCATCCACGCCGCACGCCGTGGGCTGACCACTTGGGCTTGCAACCCAACGCTGCACAGCCGCGCCCAATTTGTTTGTTTGTTACTTTGCCTCGTTCCTCCTCACTGTGCGGTGCATTAGCCTGTGCGCTGATGCCCCACGCCTCGGCCTCCCTCCTTCTCACCCGTATTTGTCCACCTGTCTGCCCCGCCCGACAATTTTTGCGCCACTCACTCTCCCTTGACCCTGACTCGATTCTTTTCCGGTAGGTAGATACCCCTGGGCTGGCTGCCCAAAGCAGCAGCCCAGTGCCACAGTGCCACACTGCACGCTTGGGGAGGAGGCACACGCCAGCCCCCCGCAGTGGCTGCGCTTTCAAAGCCCCTCCAATTCGCTGCTATTGCGGCTTGCTCCCATTTCATGTGCCCTCCCTTTCATTCACGAGCCCCTGCTTCTGCTCCTGTAGAACCACTGTAAACTGGAAAGACTGCACACCACGGCGCGCAGCGACGTCGGCAAGGCACGGCAAAGTTGGGCGCCGCTGCAGCAGATTGTTGCTTGGCTTGATTGTCAGCCAGTTCTAAGTATCCTGGGCATCCGCTCTTGTCCATTGCACTGCTGCTTTGAGGGCGTGCCCGGCCAGTGAAAACCGATTGGCGGCTGGAGAGCCAAACCCGAGTCCTCCAGCACCAAGCAGCGAGAGGTGAACCTGCAGACGCAAATGGAATATAAATCGCCCCGCCCGCCGGGCCACAGCACTGCCGCCGTGCCGCCGCCGCCGCTCCTGCCGCCACGCCTTGATGGCCCGCGAATGCCACCCTTAGCTTGCCGCTCCTGTGCATGATGTGCACGACCAGCTCCTCCGCGTCACTACTTACACCTGCTGATCACAAGCTCCTGCCTGACGGTGCTGCTGCTCCAGGGGGAAGCATGGGGACGAGCTGGGAGGACGCAACAGAGGCGCCCGGCCCACGCCGCCGGCAGCCGCAGTGGGACAAGCTGGCTCCGATCGCATGGGCGCCTGTGGTAAGCTGGGGTGGACTGCTGACTCTGGCTTGATGGTTGCCAGCAGGAGTGCAGCAGCTCATGTACCCCAGCAGTCGCTGAAGGCAAGGAAGGCAATGGCTCAGGCTCATGTGCCAGCACTGCTTTGCTGCTGAGAGTGCCGCCCTTGGTTTGCCTCCTGCCCTACAGATGTACTGCATGCGGTTTGCGCTCAAGGGGCGGGTGCAGCCCGCCACGCAGCACAAGATTTTTGTGGGGATGACGCTGCTGGCGCTGGGGCATGCGGGCGTCGTCATGAGCAGAGACAGCAGCATGTGAACCGGGCAGCGCCTGCTGCATAGAGAGCCAATAGAAATATAGCTGTGCAGGCAATCCTGTGGTCCGACGTGTGGTGCTTAGCATAGCTACGACACCAGTAGTGTGTCAATGCAACAAGACCTGTTGCATACTTAGTTTAGATGTATCTTCCTCGGCAATTTCGTTTGCAATTTCCACTGCACCAACGCGAGTTCCTGCACGTGCCTGCGTAAAGCGTGTCGCAACCAGATGTAAATCTGAACGCAGAGTGAGGGCGACAGGCGCCGCACGGAATGGCGGCATGGCGCGGGTTTCGAGCTGCACTGACCCCAATGCTTGGTGTCAATGTGCAGAGCACCGCGGCAGCCCTGCCAGCCTACCTCTTGTGGTACAAGCCGTCCAAGGCCTCGCAATGGCCTCGTCCTCACCGGCCTCCACGGGCGACGGGCAAGCCCTGCCTGCTGCCTGGTCGACTGGCATTGTGCCTGGTGGCCCGCTGCAACGCCAAGCGACGCAGCCAGCCCAGCAGTAGCTGCCGACCGCCGCCGCTGCCGCCATTGCCGCTGCCCACATGGCCAGCGCCCCTCCACCTTCTTTGCCCGCAGGCTGATGCGGGCGGCCGCTTTCAACACCCTGGGAGGCAGCGAGGTCCTGGTGCCGGTGCTGTGGAGCAAGCCGTCTGCAGCGCCGGGGCGAGTGCTAGTGCGGGTCATCGCCGCAGGTGGGCAGGTTCCCTTGGCAACCACGTGCCGCCGGGCGCAGGCGCAACCACTGATTTAAGCCGCGGCTTACGCAACCACTGATTCAAGCCGCGGCTTACTGCTTAAGTACGAGGCATTGCTCCCAGCGGTGACCTGAGTATGGTGTACCTGCGCTGACAGTGTGTGCCTAGCTGTGGCATAGCTCATGCCGACAACCGTGACAGCATTGCAAGCACCACTCCCTTGCACCCAGGCCTCAACCCAGTCGATGGAAAGGTGCGGGCGGGGGAGGCATTCCCCTTCACCCCTCTGACCCGCCTGCCAAAGATCCCCGGTGGCGACCTGTCTGGCCTGGTGGAGCAGGCAGGACCCGAGTCGCACTTCAAGCCAGTGAGCTGCGTCCCTGCTCTGAAAGTCATGGCTCCTGCGGCAGCTGGCTGGGTCGGGGCATGTGGCTGCTGCACATGCTGGGCAGGGAAGCCATGCGAGGCCCTTGGATTGATGGAAATTTGCTGCATTTCGATGTGGGCCTGCCACTGCAGGGCGCCTGCACCCACGGCTGACCAACGATATCCCTCTGCCCCACCCGCAGGGCGACCGAGTGTTCGCCGTCTCGGATTGCTTCTTCCCGCGGTCGCCCTACGGCACCTGTCAGCCCGCTTCGGCTTGTTGTGATGGCATGCTTCTGCTCTAACAAATCACCTGGATGCGTACATTTACCAATTGCGGTGCAGCGCACACAGCCGCGGAGTGGGCTGTTGTCCTGCCCCACCACTGGCATGTGCCTGCCTTTCTGCCCTGCAGACGCGGAGCTGGTGTCGGTGGCGGAGGAGCACCTGGCCCACATGCCGGAGCACCTGAGCTTTGAGGAGGCGGCCGTCATGCCGCTGGTGGCCCTCACAGCCTGGCAGGTAAAGGGTCGGCAGCCGTGGCATCCTTGAGCTAGCCATGCCGGCGTGCCATGACGCCCCATGCAACCTGGGCGAGGCATGGCAGCATGTGGTGTAGCCTCCTGCAACCCGTGCTCGTCTTCACCGCCAACCATGTTTGCAGGGCCTGGAGGGCATTGCGGTGCCGCCGGGCGGCCGCGTGCTGGTGCACAGCGGCAGTGGGGGCGTGGGCAGCCTGGCTGTGCAGCTGGCCAAGCAGCGGGGCTGGCATGTGACTGCCACCTGCAGCCCAAAAAACTCCAGCTACTGCAGGCAAGCAGCTGCGAATGCTTGCGCAGATGCACCGAAGTATGGCATGCAGCGTATGATATGCTGAGCTCCTGCAACGTGCACCCAGCTGCTGTGCCAAACTGTGCTTGGTCCGGATGCTCAGGCAGCTGCGCCCTCAGCCCTGCCTCCCCCCGCAGGCAGCTGGGTGCCGACGAGACGCACGACTACCGAGATGCCTCCCTGCTTGCCAAGCTGTATGGCAAGGGCGGGCGCCAGTTTGACGTCGTGTTTGAGGCTGTGGGCGGTGAGTGGTGCGGGAAGCGGAGGGTGCTGAGCCAGCTGTGTGTTGCCACGGCATGCACGCGTGGTCATGGCAGGCTGTCACAGTTGCCTGGGCCCAAGGCCACAACGCCAGCCACCTTGGGTTGGTGAAAGGAATGGAGCGGCCGTGTTGCCCGTGCTGCAGGGCAGACCACACTGGACTGCATTCAGCTGCTGAAGAGTGGCGGCACGCTCGTGCACGTCTGGACCAATGCTGAGAAGTAGGAAGGGCTGGGAGGGCTCATATCTGGGTTCCGGCTCGCAAGCTTGCAGAGTACTGCCTTCCAAACTCTGCACAATTCATGCTCTTCTGCCATGGGTTATCCCTGCTGTCGCAGGTGGGTGAAGGAGCAGGGCTGCGCCTGGTGCGGCAAGCTGGCGTGCGTCGCCGACCTGCTGAGCATGTGAGAGCAACGTCGTGCAGTTCTGGCCTCTGACTTTTCCATAGCAACAGCATCGAATGCCATGCGTGGCATGGCATGCCTGGCCCTGACGGGTTGAGCTGAGTTACGCCATGCCATGCCATGCCATGCCATGCATCATGCCAGCTTACCATGCCATGCCATTGCTGCCATATGAGCATGCATGTAGCCGCAAAGAAGGGCCTGCTGGTTTTGTGCATGTCGCACTGGCATGTGTGCCCCGAAGACTCACCTCCCTGCTCCCACGTGCTGCCCTCTGTGCAGCAAGCTGCGGGGCCTCATGAGGTTGGGCCCGCAGCTGCGGCTGGTGATCATTCAGCCGAACGGCAAGCAGCTGGCAAAGGTGGCCTCCCTGCTGGAGCGCCGTGCCATTCACCCGCCCCGCATCGCCCGCGCCTTCCCGCTTGAGCGCGCCAGGTGCGCTGCTGGCTGATTGTGTGCACTAGTGTGCAGGGGCAGGCATGGCTTGGCGGGGCTGGACAACGCGGTGCAGTTGCCGGGCCACTGAGGTGCTGCTGTCCCTTGGCGCATTTTTTCATGCCGTAGTGACGCACATGCCTATCTTGAGAGCGGGCATGCGGCTGGCAAGATTGTCCTTAAAGTGGCACGTGCACCCTGAGGCCTGCATTGGTGGCAAGAGGCTGGGCGTGCCCAGACCGCGTGCCCAAGGGAGTTGAGCCAAAGCCTGAGGCCTGCATGGGGCAGGAAGCATCACTGACCAGAAAGGCACATGAACATAGCAGCTAGACTGATGCATGCTGTCAGGGACAATGAAATTGTAAAGTCACTGCGAAAGCCCTCTGATGGCAAGGTTTGGCGCAGTCGCTGCAGAGCTGTTGGGGGTGGGGGATGCCCCGCCGCCTTCCGCTCCCGTGCAGCCCTGCTTTGCGGCACCCGCATTGCAAACAGTTGCATTGTACAGTGCATTTTTGCTGTTGCAGCACATTGTGTGCATTCTCACAGCTAGCAGTGCATCCCAGCCGTCTGGTATTCGTCGACAGATGAGCCGCCTGTCGGTGAGCGTGCGGAGCGGCGGCAAGTGGCAGCTTGTGTTCGGCAAACTGCAGTCCTGCGCAAACTGCTGGTGCCCAATGGCGGGCCTGCTCGACAGGTTCCTGCGCTTCAAGCAGGAGAAGCTGGAGGAGGCGGAGTGGCGGAACTCTTCCCTGTTCGCCGAGGGGTTCTGCACTCCAGCCCGGCGCTCTGGCGCGCAACCCGATGCTACGCAGTGGGTGAAATGGAGCGAGGTGAACGGCGGGCTGTCGGCACTGGCCCTAGCTGCAAACAGCCAAAGGCGCTGCACCTCCTCCGGCCCGCAACCGCGCACCGACCGCACCGGGCAGTGAAGCGATATCATTTGCAGCGGTGCCGGCGCGGTCGAGCGCCAGGCGCTTGTCGCCGCCATCGCCGCCGCCCTGTGTGTGTTGAGCAGGCTCGTCGCTGCCACGCTGCCTGCTGCTGCAGGTCCAGGCCTTCCTGCAGATGGCCGAGCAGGCGCTCAAAGTGCGGAGTGCCACCAATGACGCGCTGGCACAGCAGCTTGCCTGCGCCAAGAGCGAGAAGACGCGGGTGCGGGAGTGGTGCATGTCTGTGGCTGGACGGGCTGTTGAGGGCCCCACTTCATGCTCGGCCCTTGATAGCACACTTGGTGTCCGATGCCTTACTCTGTATGCAAGCGTTTGTAGCATTGAGCCGCCGGGTTGCTGCGCACGTGTTTGTCACCGTGCCTGCACCGCCGCCGCTCCCCACCATCCTTGTGCGTCAGGTGGAGAAGACAAGTAGCGCGGCCCAGGAGGAGAGCAGCTTTCTGGCAGAGCACATGCAGGTGTGTGCATGCAATACATGCTGGGCCGCTGGCACGTGGGCTCGCCGCTTGCTGCTGCTGTGCCTCCTGCCTGCCGCTGCCGGCGCTGCACTGGCATGCATCAATGACATGGGCAGGCTGCATGCCCGCACAAGGCACCCCTGTGCACAACGCCGCTTTACGGGCTGATGCACATTTCACCGCCGCAGGAGCTGTTGGGTGAGCGCGCAGCACTGAAAGAGGCGCTGGACCAAGCGCGGCGGGAGCGAGACTATCTGGCCTCTGAAAACTCGCTGCTGCGCCAGGAGCTGCTGGGTGCGCCCGGGCTGAAGAGCGGCGGCTGTGACGGCACGTGATGTGGCATGGCCGGTGCAGCAAGGCTGGGAGTGCTTGCACACTGTGTGATGGAGGGGGTGCACCGGACGCCGCTGGAGTGGCTGCTGCTTGCCAGGCCGTGGACCCTGCCCCTCTGCCTGGCTGACCGCCGCTCACAGCTGCCCTGTGCTGCAGATGGCGCGGCCCTGGGCGAGGAGAGCAGTGCGGCACTACAGCTGCTGGCGCGGCAGACCGAGGAGCTGCGGGCGGCACAGCGCGAGCTTCGGGAGGCGCAGCAGCGCTCGGCGGTGCTGGAGGACGACAATGTGCAGCTGCAGGCCCGCGTCTCTGGTGGGTGCTGTGCCTGCACGTTTGTGAGGGGGCTTGGGCCCGCCGTGCTGCTGCAGGAGTTAAGAAATGGTGCCGTCGCTTGCTGAGTGCATGCTGGACCGATTGTGGGCTGTTTGCAACTGGCAACCACCACCTACTCAGCGATGCCCTGTCAATCCTGCCACCCTTACCATTAGCAAACCAACGGCGTCCCCTCCCTGCCGCAGCGCTGGAGCGCGCCAACACCGCGCAGGCCACTGCGATGCTGAGCTGCCTTGAGGAGAGCGAGCGGGTTCGGCTGCAGCAGCTGTCGCTGGCCTGCGAGTCGCCGATGGGCCCGCTGGCGCAGGACCACACCTGCCGCCGCTCGGAGTTTACAGAGGACAGCTCCGCTTGCGAGGTGCCGGCACTGCCCGGCAGCAGCGGGCGGTACGGCAGCGGCGGGCTGACGCTGGAGCTGCCCAGCGAGATGAGCGGCAGCTTTGTGACGTGCCTGACGCCGGGCACAGTGGGCAGCAGCGGGCTGGAGAGCATCTTCCACAGCGTGAGCCCCAGCCCAGCAGTCAGCCCCGACCTGGCCCGCAAGCAGCAGCAGGCGCAGCAGCAGCAGCAGCAGCAGGTGCAGCAGCAGGCGCGGCCGCCCAGCAGCAGGAGCAGCGCCGGCAGCAGGGGCAGCGCACGGAGCGGGTCATGAGCGACTGCTCTGCCGGGCCTTGTATAATTCAACCATGCGTGACTGCAACGATTTTCCCACCACGGTGCTGCCGATTGGCATCAGCCCCATGTTTGGACTTCTGACTCCCAGCTGGCTGTACTTTGCTGTGCTTTTCGATTGGTTGCTCCAACTTGACTGACTGCATCCACCGCTCAGTTTTCCGATGGCTTTGGGCGCCGCTTTGGGCTCACATGCTGGGCGTGTCAAACGCACTCTCAGGGTCAGAAAAGGGTCATCTGAGGGAAGAGGGGGCGAAAAATCGGCGCGGCGCGCAGCCGCAAAAATGACAGCATGAAAAGAAGGGCAGGGCAGGGGCGGGAAAAGAGGCAAAACAGCGTGCTGCTTTGTACAGCTGGAGTGCAGCAGGGGACGACAGCAGGCTCAGCAGCCACAACAGGCGGGCATTTGGCACAAACAGACAAACAACAGCGGTAAAGGAGGAGCGGGAGGGACGGCAAGCGGGGTGCACTTGGCGGAATGCCCGCAATCATTTGGTTGGATAGGGGAATGAAAGAAAGAAGGGTCGCAGCAAGGCTCAGCCTTGCAGCTGGGAGGGTGCACAGCGCGATGCAACAACAGCCGTTCAGCAGGGCACGAGAGCATAGCAAGGGGATGTCGCACAGTGCATAAGGGCAGGCAGTGCACAAGGAGGAGCCAGGGTGGAGTTGGTACGTGCTAGGGGAGGGTTGGGTTGGGCCGGCAAGGGTGCCAGATGGTGCAGGCTTCACGCGTATGCCCGCAGCCTGCAGGCCAGGGTGGCCGCTTCCTGGGAAGCTCACTGCTGCCGGGGAGTGCCCAGGCTCAGCGCAGGTTGGGGCCTGCCCGCAGCTTGGGGCTCGGTTATGCAGCGGTGATGGGCTCAACTCCGGCAGGCGCCGGTGGGTAGTGCCGCCGCACACCCGCCGTCTTCTGGGCCTGCATGTGGGTGAGGCGGGTTGCATTGGGAAGTGACAGTGAGGAGCAGGCCCTTGAAGCGGTAAGAGCAGCAGATGGCCGCACCAGCCAGCATGCACCAGTCCGCGCCTGCCCCAAAGTAGCAGCAGCCCCACCAATACAACACAAGCAGAGCTGCAGGCTAGCACTGCAGGTTAGCACTGTAGGCTGGCTGTAGCTTTCACTCACATCCATGGCTTTCACTCACATCCATGGCCGCGGAGTGGTAGGCTTGGTAGGCGGGGTCCAGCAGGCCCGTGGCCGGCAGCGGCGTGGCGCAGTGCGGCACGCAGCCGCGGCGCAGCAGCGCCTTGGCCAGCACAGCTCGGTCGCGAGTGTAGTGGTACACAATCTGGGTAGGTGGAAAGCGACGGGGGAGGAGGGGCAGAAGGGGTGAGAGGGGGCTGTGAGCAGACAGCAAGAGTGTTGAGCGGGCCAGAGCAGGCATGGTGCACTGGGCTGAGGTTTTACCACCACAGCAGCCACAGGGCTTCATGTGCAAACCCTGTCAGGAGCTCGCACCTGCTCCTCGCTGTAGCGCATGGGGTGGCCTGCAAGTGGAATTGCAGAGGGCAAAAAAGCAGGTGAGGCGGCAGCAACCTGGCCAGGCAAGCGGTGGGGGCGGCAGTAACGGCCATCAGCCCTTCCTGGCAACACACACCACAAACATGGCCGCATGGGCAACCCTGCGGCGCACACCTGGGCAGGGCGAGTCGCGTACTGCCACCCAGGCGCGCCAGTTGGCGGCCACCGCGCGTATGCAGGGCCGGCCGTCCTTGTCCATGCTGCTGCGCCTGCTGCCGCTGCTGCCCGCGCTGCCCACCTGCTGGCCGCCCTGGCTGCCGCTGCGCCCCGACTCTGGGGTGCGGCTGCGGCTGCGGGGAGCGCCGCCAGCAGGGATGTCCACACCTAGCCCCTTGAGCCGATCGGCCGCACTAGTGACCAGCTCATCGGGCCCCGCAGGCGCAGCTGCCTCGCCGCGCGGGGTGCTGGCGCAGCTGCTGCACGTGGGTGTGCTGCCGGCGCTGAGGCAGGCGCCATCGCTGCCCTCCTCACTGCGCGCACTGCTGCTGGGGCAGCGCACCGGGCCCAGGCCGCCGGGCAGCAGCGGGTCGGGGGTGGGGATCCCGGCGCCCGCCTGGCGCCGCCGGCCCGCCGAGCTCGCCCCTTGCTGGCCATCACTCTCGCCGTCGCTCTCATCCTCAAGCACCGGCTCAATGTTGGCTTCAGCCATGGCCGCTTCTGCCGCCTCCACATCCACCTCGGGCAAGTGGAACTTCTTGCTGCGGGCGGAGGGCGGGAGGGCGGGGCGGGGATGGGTGCGTGAGGGGCAGGAGAGGCAACCAATGGTCGCTCTGGCTAACGGCTAGCAAAATGGGCTGCACAGGATTGCCCCTGCTGACATTGCCTCTGCTGACAGCTAGCAGGCAGCAACTCATTCCAGCGCCCCCAGCTAGCAGCCCAGCCCCTGCGCTCGCCTGGTGTTGTGCACCGCGGTGTGCAGCGCCATCTTCACATACATCTGTGTGGCAGCCGGCAGCGGGTTGGGCAGCTCCCGCGGCTGCGGCTTGCCCTGCATGATGATGATGGCACAGAGGGCGGGAGGAACGGTTATGGGCAGATGGAACGACCACGGCGCAGCACAGGCAAGCAGCAGGGGCGGCCCATCGCGCATAAAGTGCTGGCGCATGCGGCACCACAAACGCACCGCATAGCGCCAAACAGCAGTCAACGGCACGCACCCAGGGGATGTTGTCGAAGATGATGACGCAGCGCAGCGAGAACCAGGGGCCAAAGCGGGGGTGCAGGCACAGGTGCGACGACTGCGGGTAGGGGAGCATGCATGGGTGGCGCGGCGTGAGGGCTTGGCCTGTACTGGTGT
>VFQQ010002290.1_pt1 | contig 22261 bp, 35 predicted proteins | sample 3512341 | NCBI WGS metagenome assembly VFQQ01 (sample SAMN10412373, study PRJNA504923) | tailings metagenome | isolation source: Relicate 2 Philex TSF1 revegetated site | place: Philippines: Tuba, Benguet | collected 2017-08-29 | reverse complement strand
TCCTGGGAACAAGGCAGATTGGGGGTGAGAGAAGGGGCGGGGGTGAGTGGAGGGGTTGGCAGGGCAGGCAGCAGCCAGCAGCGGGGCGCGTGAGTGCAGCCAGTGTGCATTCCGCGCAATGACTTAAGGACTGAAACACACCGATGCAACCTTGCACAACTCACCCGGCGGCGGCACAATGTGCGCCAGCCCGTACTTCTCAGCTTCGGGCTTGATCTTCTCCAGGTAGGCGATGGGTCCCTGGGCCCACTCCTGAGGTGTGGGGCGGAACACCGGCACAGAGGGGATGCCTGCAGGGTGCAGTGGATGTGAGAGAGAGGCAGATAGAGACGTCCGGTTGGCCCTCCAGCATCCCCCAGCATGTGAGAGCACAGCTGTGAATGCTGCACCCGACAGCGATTCACTGCATACAGCGTACAGCTCCGCAGCAGAGCTCTCACCCGTCTGCTGGTGCCCCTCCTCAGGCTTCCAGCGCATGCGGGGCCGCTTGAACGATGGCTCACGCGCCCTGCACACAGAGACCAAGGGCGGAAGACAAGGCACGTTGGCAAGGTCTTCCCGCAAGTCAGCCTGCTGGCTACCAAGCAAAGCCAGGCCAAGCGTGGCAAGAGCAAGATGTCCAGGGCTCCCAGGACTGTGCGCCACAAGCGGCCAAAAGTTCCATCGTGAAGCGCTGCCCCATGGCCCAGGCAGCCAGGCTGCAGCGCACCTGCACGCGTTGCAGCCGCCGCGCAGGTAGCGGCACTTGGGGCAGCCATACAGCACGTCGGCTGATCCCACACTGCGCGGCGGCAACCGCTCTCCGCTGGCAGGTCCAACCGAGCGGCGGGGGCCGGCCAGTGCTGCAACAGCGGCAGCAGCCTCGTGCATGGCCGCCTCTGCCTTCACTGCCGCTGGGTTTGCTGCCTGTTGCTGCGCTGCTGCTGCCCCCTGGCCGCCGGCTGCGGGCGCAGCTGCAGCGTCAAACGGCGCTGGAGCCTGGAAGGCAGGGGGCAGCAGCAGGCTGGGGGGCAGCAGGAAGCTGGCACCGCCCTGGGCTGCTGCCAGCGCTGCTGCGGCGGCGGGGTTGGTGGGCCCCAGGGCCACTGGAAACACAAAGCCGGTGGTCGGCCCCTGTGGCTGCTCCATGCTGCTCGGCGGGGCCGCTGCCGCTGCCTCGGGAGTCGCTGCCGCTGCTGGAGCCGCTACCGCTGCTGCAGCCGCTGCCGGCTCTGCAACAGTCGCCGCAGTCTCTACTCCTCCTGCCGCTGCCACAGGCTCAGTGACAGGCTGCTCTGCTGCCGCTGCTAGTTGTGCAGCCGCCGCTGCTGCTGCATCTGCCGCTGGCCCCGGGCCGCCTGCTGCAGCTGTCTGGCCTGCAGGGGGCGGATCTGCTGCTGCCATGGCATTGGCTGCCGTCATGGGCTCATCTGCTGCTGCCACAACAGGGTCTGCCTCTGCTGGCGCTGCTACGTGGGCAGCGGCTGGCTCGCTTGGCGCAGCCACAGGGGCAGCAACCGGCTTAGGGGCGGCCGGTGCTTCCGCCGCAGCCGGCACTGCCGCTGGCGGCAGGGCAGGCGAGGGCGCACGTGCCGCGCGGATGGCTGCAGCTGACATGCCGCCTCCCATGAAACCGGGCATGGTCGGCTGCGGCGCCGTCAGGCCTGCCACGCTGGACGGCGGCGGCCCCACCAGCGGCAGCATGGCCGCCAGCGCAGCCGCATTGGGAGCTGCCGGCGGCAGCGTTGCCGGCGAAGGGGCTGTCTGTGTGGGAGCCGCGGTAGGGTCCGCCGCCGGTGGCAAGGGCATGTGCGGCACTGGCGGCGCTCGCGAGCGAGTGCGAGGCACGCCCTGACTGCCGCCGCTGCCGCCGCCGCCCCGCCCCCGCTCCTCAAACGCCGCCTCCAGCGCTGCATCTGTGTCCAGCATGTCTGGATCTGCCTCCCTGTTGTGCCGCTGCCGCTTGGCGCGTCCAGTTGTCACCGTTTCCATCGCCGCCCGGGCTGGGCGGCGGCGGGTGGCGCCGCCGCCGCCGCCGCCGCCGCCGCCGCTGGCGCGCCGCGGCGCCGGCCGCCCACGCCGGCCCCGGCGGCCGTCATCGTCGCTGCCGCTGTCACGAGCGCCTGCATCCTCCTCTGACTCATCGTCAAATTCATACTCCTCCTCCACCTTGAGAAGGCCGGCACTGCGGCGAGGGCGGCTGCCGCCTCCCATTGGGCTGCCGCCCGCCACGACGGCAGCGTCGCGCTGCCGCTCACGCTCCCGCCGCCGCTCGCCCACCGCTCGGTGCTCATCCGTCACATAGAGGTCGCTGCCTAGCACTGCGTTCTCCGGGGCAGCCTCATCAACGTGCCAGCCAGTGACGCGTGCTGAGGCCCGTGCCGCGGCGGCGCGCTGCTGGCGCCCCCCGCCGCTCTGGTCTGCATGGGGGGGTTGGAGTTGGCGGGAGGGTGTTGCGAGGCCACACAGCAGGCATGGGGTGTGGAGGGCGAGGTGCAGAATGCAGGTGTAGGGTATGAAACAGCAAAAAAAAAAAAAACGGCAGAAGCAACACCAGCGCCTACAGGCAGCATTAAGCGGGTACGGCAGCAGCAAATCCGCCAACTGTAACAGACAGTTGTTTCGAACCTGCAATGCAGCCGCAAACAGAGTTTCCAAAGCAATTCAGAGGGCAGACACAGTGGCAGCGGGGGCAGCAGCCTGACCTGACTCGCCGGTGTATGCCGCCGCCGCCGCCGCCGGTGCGGCCCACCCTGCGGTGTTCAGCTCCCAGGGCTGCTCAGGCTCCATCCCTGCGCTGCTGCTGCAGCTGGAGCGGCCCAGGAGCCCGCCAGGCGCCTGGTTTTGGGTTGCCAAGACAGCACTGCGAGCAGTGGGGCACCAACGTCCCTGAGCGCGCGTCGATGGGCTTGCCAGCAGATATAGTGCACTGGGCAGGAGCAGCAAGGGCACCACGTCCCGTAAATTGGCAGCACGGAACAACTTGCGGCTCCCTGAGCGTCCTGCACCCCTGTCCACCGAATTATATAGCTTGCAAAGCACTGCCAGGCTCACCTAGACCGCCAAGCCGCCGCTTCGCGCTGCGCAACCAGGGCTTTTTCGCGGCACTGTGCAGGCGCTTCCTGAGCGGCCCAATCGGTAGGTGAGGCAGTCTGCAAGGTGCAGCACTAGCAGCAAGGCCGCCATGTCGGCCCCTCAGGCCCGCATGCAGCCGCAGCACAGCAGCACTTGGCCGGCTGCCCAGCCAGGCCCGGTCCTTTTTCGCCAGCAGCCACTGGAGACGGCGTGGCGTCTGGCAGCAGCGGTGAGCGCGGGGAGGAGCATGACGACCATGCAGGGGTCTACAGCGGGGCTGGAGGCGGCTGGGGCGCGGCCCGCCGGCCGGCAGCGATGTGCATCACCTGCAGCGGCTGCGGGCCGGCGATGGGGCCCTGAGGCGGCTCCCCAGCATCGGCCATGCTGGGCGGCGGCTCTGTGGCGTGCTGCACCGCGCCGCTGTGGCCGGCAATTGGCGCACCGCCTATGGGGCAGCGGGCAGGCCGCGCCGCGGCGGCAGAAGGCGCACTGCCGTCGAGTGCGCCCGCCCCGTGCTCGTCTGGGCCGGCGGCTGACGCCTGCCCCGCCGTGCTGCCCCCTCTGCAGGCTTCACCATGAAGCTCAACATCGCATTCCCGTCTACGGGCTGCCAGAAGAAGCTGGAGATTGAGGATGACGCCAAGCTGTGAGCCGCGGGCGCTGGCAGCAGCGGCGGCTGTTTCGGGGGCAGCGCACGTGCTGCAAGCCCGGCCGCGCTACCTGCAGCCTGCAGTTTAGCGCATTTCGAGGCATTGAATGCTGTTATTTGCCACTCAATTATTGCAGGCGCGCCTTCTATGACAAGCGCGTGTCGCAGGAGGTGGACGGCGAGGCCCTGGGCGAGGTGCGCTCCTGCTGCTGCTTTCTAATCTGCTTCCGCTTTTTGGCACTTTGTGCATGCTTCCGCGTTTGGCAGTTTGTCCCGACGTGGCTGCTCCCAGCTGCTGCCGCTGCGTGGCTTCGTGTGCTGCATGTTGCACAGTAGCAAGCAGCTGCAGTGCGGGCAGGAACCTCGTGTGCTGTGGCTCGTGGCGGCTGTGGCTTGGCATGGCGGCATGGCGGGCAGCGCAGCAGGAGCCTCAGCTCGGCAAGGCGTCCGATCAAACTGCGACAGCAGCAGCGGCAGCAGCAGCAGCAGCAGCAGCAGTCAGGCGGCAGTGTGCCGCTGCACATCAGCATGTCGCAACAGAGGCAGCTGTGGCACGAATGGCAGCTGGGCGCGCTCGCTCGGCAGGCGTTCAAGGCACCACTGGCAACTAGCAGCTGCTCGCCTCCACGTCGGCCTGTGGCACATATGCACCTACCCCCCGGCTGGCACCCAGCTGGAGCACCCGCCAGCGCTACCATGCTGGCCTGCGGCCCCTGCTCACCGTGCCGCCGGCCTGCTCCCCGCCCCACTTCCATCTGCCCGCAGGAGTTCAAGGGCTACGTCTTCAAGATCATGGGCGGCCAGGACAAGCAGGGCTTCCCCATGAAGCAGGGCGTGCTGACCAACGGCCGCGTGCAGGTGCGGCAAATGAAGGGGCTTTGGGTGAAGGGTGGGACCGAGTGTGTTGCTGACCAACGGCCGCGTGCAGGTGCGGCACACGCTGGGGGCTGGGATGCAGGGCTGCGCAATGAGGTGTTGTGCGTGCGCAGGGTGGGTGGGCTGAGGCGGTGCTAGCGGACCCGTCCAGCAGCGTTCCTGGTGCCTGCTGGGCACGCGGCCAGCAAGCATGCAAGTAGGGCAGCAGCTGTGGGCAGCGAGGCCCCTCTCGCGTCTAGCCGGCTTCTGCGGCACCTCTGCATGGCGGCCACGGCTCTGCATGCACTGCTGCTGGTCAGCTGCAGCACATGGGGGCTGCATGCTGCTGCATGCCAGCGAGCACCGCCAGCAGCACATCGCATGCGGTGCAGCAGCTTGGCCAGTCGAAGCACAGCAGCCGACGGCCAGCGGTTGGAGCACGGCGGCAGGCGCGGGGATTGCCACGGAGCATTTTGGCATCAGCTCTTCAGCATGGGCTGCAGGCCGCAGGCGGCCGAAAGCCTTGGAGCGCCCATACCAGCATAGCGCAGTGCCACAGCGGCATCATGGGTGGCGGCAGCATGGTGGCGGTCTCGATAGCTAATTCCGGCTGTCACATGGTCACCCCAGCGCACCGTCAAGCTGCGCTTTAACATGTGCTGGCTGCCGCTTTCCCACTCCCAGGTGCTCATGTCGCCCGGCGACCAGTGCTTCCATTCAATTGAACCCCCTCACACACGACTCTAACCTTTTCCTACTTCCTTGCCTCTCATACTCCCAGGTGCTGATGTCGCCGGGCGACCAGTGCTTCCGCGGCTACGGCCGCCGCAACGGCGAGCGCCGCCGCAAGTCGGTGCGCGGCTGCATCGTGTCCCGGGCCCTCTCGGTGCTCAACCTGGTGATCGTGAAGAAGGGTGAGCAGTGTGCATGAGGGTGCAGAAGTAGTTGAGAAGTAGTTGTGCGGGCTGGGTTGGGAATGCCAGTTGGCAAGCTGAAGCGTGAATACAAGGGCAGGTTTGGGTGCTCAACCTGGTGATCGTGAAGAAGGGTGAGCAGCGTGCACGTGAACTGTGGGAGCTGGGAGAGCAGGCGTTGGGATGCAAGGGCAAGTTTGGGTGCTCAACCTGGCGGTCGTGACGAAGGGTGAGCAGAGCAGGAGCCCTGGCTTGCTCGGAAAGAAGCGGTGGATGTGCAGCGCGAGAAGGCAGTGGATGCGGAACGGCAGATGCTTGCAGACCGTGAACGCTGGGGCTGCGGCAGGAGCAGGCGCGCTTGCGGGCGTGCCGGTCCATCCTGCCACTTTGCTGTTGTTGCAGGCAGGCTGCCAGCCCCCACAAGATGCATAGAGGCTCGTTGCCTGCTCACCCCTGTGCTGCTGGCACTTGAATACTCGTTCTGCAGGCGAGCAGGAGCTGCCGGGCCTGACCGATGAGGAGAAGCCCCGCCAGCGCGGCCCCAAGCGCGCGTCCAAGATCCGCAAGATGTTCAACCTGACCAAGGTGGGCAGAGTAATCTAGCATGGATGTGCATGGGTGGAATGCGAAGTTGGCATCTGGCGCGGCTGCCTGCTGGGTCCCTCGATCGACTGCCATTCAAGGCGTGCTGGGCAGCACCGCGCCCCCATGCTTGTGCACAAATGCAGCCGCCTGACAGCTGCTCTGTTGCCCGCGACCCTTATTTCCAACCCGCAGGATGACGACGTGCGCCACTACGTGAAGATCTACGGCAAGAAGGTGGAGAAGGTGCGAAACATTTCGTTGGTTCCTTCCCACTGCCATTGGTACTTGTATTTTGCATGCACTCGCGACGATCTACGGCAAGAAGGTGGAGAAGGTGCGAACATGGTTGCTTGCACGCTTGACTCGAAGGTGTTTGTTGTTTAGGCTGGGTTTGCCCGGCCTGTTTTGATTTGGGCTTGCGCTGGGCGCATTCTGTGGGATGGTCCTGGCAGCCTGGACGGCAGCCTCACCTGGACAGCCATGGGAGCCAGCCTGGAGCAGGCAGCACTACCAGCAAGCAGTGCAGCAGGCAGCTGGCATGGCGCACCAGCCTTGGCAGTCGCGGCAGCAGTGGTGGCCTGGCAGCGCGCCGCTGCAAGCAGCAGCCGCGGCAACCCGGCAACCCAAGGCCCCTGCAGCTGTGGCAGCCGGGCAGCGCTCTGGCATGAGTCACGCTGCCAGCACAGCTCAGGGCACTGCACGCTCAGCGCACTGTTCGCTTCGTTATCCCGCAAGTGTGTTTACCTTGTCCTCCCCTCGCTGGCTCACTCTCCTTGTTCTGCCTGCCCCGTTCCGCAGAACGGCAAGACCACCATCAAGTGCCCCAAGATCCAGCGCCTGGTGACGCCCCAGGTGCTGCAGCGCAAGCGCCGGCGGGCCGCCATCAAGAAGGAGCGCATCTCGCGCAAGAAGACTGAGGTGCGCTGCGGCTTTTTTGCGGGTTGCTGTTGGGCCCGGATGTGCTATGCTCTGGCTGTGCTCTGTGCGCTCTTCTGCCGCGACATCTTTGAGCTTGGTGTGCCGTCGCCCTGCCGCACCTCCTCCAACCATATCGCCCCCCTCTTCCCACCTCCCTCTCCTCCTCCACCCTCAGGCCGCCGAGTACCACAAGCTGCTGGTGCAGCGCCTGAAGGAGCAGCGCGAGCGCCGCTCCGAGTCCCTGGCCAAGAAGCGGGCCATCCGCATGGCCTCCGTTGCCTCCAAGGAGGCGTAAGCCGCCCCTGTGTCACTAGCACAGTGGCGCCGCCTGCTTGTTGAGGCGAGGGGCGCGGCGCGGCGCGGCGCGAGGCGTGGGCAGCCCTCCCCTGCCTGCTTGCAGCAGCCGCCGGCGCCGCGCGCCCTGAGCAGCCCTTGACAGTTTAGCTCACTCGCATGGACACAAATCGCAAGCACCTGGCTGAACCCAAAGAGCCGCTCGCTTGTAATAGCCGAAAATATGCTTACAGAGGCAGGGCTGCGGGAGCATTCAGGAGCATGGTGCACTGGAAGCAAGCTGTCCGATTGTATGGCGAGCGTTCCGGCAAGCGCTGGCTAGCAAGGCTGGCACACCTCAGGCCTGCCAGCCGCGCCGCAGGCAGTGCACACGTGCCAGCGCTGCCATGTAGTCGCCAGACTGCTGCGCATACTGGGTGCGGCATGCCTGCAGCAGCAGCAGCAAGGGCAGCCACAGGGGTGTTGCAACTAGGTGTGACACAGGGGCCGAGGCAGCACGTGTGCATGCGTATGGCTAGCAGCAGCAGCAGCAGCAGGTACCTGGACCAACAGCAGACCCTGTCAGCACGCACACCTGAGTGATGGCTGCTTCTGCTGCCGCAGCGTCGCCATGCGCCTCGTGCCACAGTCCCACGTAGAGCAGGGCATAAAAAGCGTCATGCCCCTGCTGGTCGCCCCGCGCCGCCTGCACAGTCGCGTAGACGAGCAGATTGGGCAGGGATTGATTGCATCAGGCTTTGCATCAGAATGTGCGTGCAACCGGCCTGTCTGCCTGGCCAACTGGCCGGTGTGCCGGTCGTGCGGCTGCCTGCCCCAGGCCCTGCCAGCAGCCACGCACACGCACACCTGCAGGATTGCGTCGGGCTGGGCCCCTGTCCTGAAGCACTCGTACGTGGCGCGCATCACAGGCCGCGGGTCCCGCCCCACCTGCTTGCAACTTGGTGGGGGCAGCAGGGATTGACATGCTGGGGTCTAACTGCTAACGTGGTGCGAAAGTTCACTCCCTGCTTGCAAGCACACGTGTATTCAGCGGCGGCGGGGCCTGGCGCACGTGTTCCGTCTGCTGCCACTGCTACTGCCCAGCAATGCTCTCTGCAAGGCAACTTTCAACTGCAAAGATGGACTTGCGATCGCAAAGATGGACTTCCAATTGCAGAGATGGGCGCACCTCCAGGAACTTCTGCCGCGCCGCCTCTGCGCCAACCAGTTGAGCCTCGCACAGGAAAGTCCAGATGCTCTCTTCCGTGTCGTTGGGGTTCACTGCCACATCGTCTCGGAACTGAGCAGGGGAGGGGAGGAAAGGCGGCTTGCATGGGGACGGATGGCGGCATGCACTTCATGCAGCCAAGCTGCACAACCTGCTGTCGGCTGCCTGTTTGCACACCTGCACACCCCACCCAGCCCCATGCGCGCTCCCACCTGCTGTGCGCCCTCTTGGTACTGCTTGACATAGTAAAGCGACAGCCCGCGCTGCCAAAGGTACGGCCGGATGGCCGGGCGGGCCGCCAGTGCGGCATCAAACGCCTCGATTGAGCCCTCCACATCGTCGTCCCTGAACCGATTCATGCCCTGCCGCACAAGCGCGTTGGGGTCGGCGCTGGCTGCTGCTGCCATGGCGGCAACGCCCCCCACTGCAAGCAGGCTGCCTGCGAGCGCCAAGCCGCCGCCTGCTCCGGTCAGCAGCGAGCGCCTGCAGGCAGCAATGAAGCGACGGCCAGGTGTGTTGAGCCCAGCGGCACATGTCGCGTTGGCGGCGACGGCAACGGCGGCGTGGCGGTGCGCGCCTGGATTGGCCAGCAGCGGCCGCCTGGGACAGGCGACGCTTGGGCTGTGATCTCGTGAAGCAGCGATGCGTGCGAGTGGCTGCCGTGTGGTGCGGCGTTTCCCTGAGAGCGCAGGACATCGGGCGCGTGGTTTTGGGTCGAGTGCAACGTGCTAATTGTCACACGAACGCACTAAAGGCCTCCGATCAGCTTGTGGACAGTCTGCAAGCGCGCCGCCAAGCTGCCGTGCTGAGCACTGCGTCGGTGCATTGCGCACGGCTGCTGAGCAGATGACCAGGTTTGGCCAAGGTGATGATAGATCATTGGGAGCTTTTGTGTATTGGATGCAGCTGGTGCACTTGGGAACTGCACATTGCCCAGGAGATGCATGCCGGGCACTCCTCACTGCAACAGCCTCCTCTGCTTCACTCCTGCGACCAGGTGCGGCGTGCTACATGTGTGTACGGGTTAGGCTGCAGAGGTAAAAGCGCATGCCCTCATGCCGCCATTTCCAGCCCAATGAACTGCCGGATGAGCGGCATGACTTGGCTGCCCGGGAAACGCCCCAGCACCCCTGCCGCCACCGAAATCTCGTCAAATGCCACCACCGGGTCTCCAAGTGGCTCTAGCTGCGGCTGTGTTGCCTGCTGCTGCGGCGGCGGCAGCTGCTGCTGGCCGTCTGCCTGGGCATCCTCAGACCCGCCGCCGCTGCTGCCTGCTGCTACTGATGCGCTTGGTGGTGCTGCAATTGCTCCGCCTGCCTGGCTGCTGCTGCCACCCTGCTGCTGCTGCTGCTGCTGCTGCTGCCGCTGCTCCTCGGGGTGTGGAATGGGCCCCAGAGGGATGGCCTGCACTGCTGCATCCCCGCCCAGGGTCCGCACCTGCACAGGCCAGGAAGCACATGACACACGAGCAGTCATGAGACAAAGCCAACACACTGCTCCTCTGGCCGTGGCGCACCCAGCGTGCTGCGATGCCGACCAAAGGGCTGCACGCCACACATAAATCCTCCAACTGTGCAGCAAGCAGGGACACTCTGAGCTATACATTGGTGGCATCCACAACAGGGCAGCTCACTCACCACGTGCCGCACATGTGCGATGGCAAAGGGCACGGGTTCGTGCGAGTGGTCGCCAAACTCAACCGGTGTGGAGTGGTCTCCAGTCACCACAATGCTGTGTTTGGGAATTGGGAAGGGGAGAGTGGTTGGTGCAGAAGGTGCAGAAGCGGGGCCTGAACGATGGCTGGCACCAGACTTATACGTGGAAGCACAGCTTGGTGCACTGGCTGCTGCACACCCACTTGCCACCGGCTGTGATGCAAGGCACACACGTCCCTGAAGCATCAGCACAGCCTCACCAGCACTGCACCACGCACTGCAAACACGCCCTCCTTAGGTTCCTTCCGTGGCCTTCCAGCCTGCGCACCTGTACCGCCCATTGCCGGCGCGCTCCTGCTCCCACAGCAGCCGCACCAGCTGGGCCACCATTCGGTCCACCACCTCTTGATACCGCGGCTGCGGGCGGCAACGGCAGAAGGACAGTTGACGGGAAGGGTTGGCGCAGGATTGTCAGAGCAGCAGCAGATGGAACGCAGCGCCCAACGGTGAGGCGGGACAAGCAGGCGGCGCCGCTCAGCTTTCTTCTTGGTCTTGCTGGAAGCTTGTTTGAGATGAATGCTGGCCGCTCAGCTTAGTTGTTGGTCTTGCTGGGAGCTTAACTTGCTAAGCTAGCTGGGCGGCTCTATACAGTAAAGTGCTGGCCTGCCACCCACCTTCATATGGGTGAGGAAGTCGTGCCCCGTATCGTCCACAGCTTTGACATGCAGGAAGGCAAACTGGAAGCCGCCCATAGACAGCGCCTCTGCAATCGCCTCCGCTTTGCTGCGGACAGGCAGGAGCAGAACGCATACAGGCAGTGTTGAGTCGGCCTGTTGTTCGCCCGGTTGAGCAGCTGGGCGTGGGGTGATGAGTTGTACAATGCGCTGCGATGGCACAGACCACAGACCAGGTCGCAGCTGCACAGCATGGCTGCTGCAAAGGTGCCTGCGGCAGCTAAAACACATGGCAGCAAACAGGCAGGCCAGGCACGGATACGCACCGGTGGAACAGGGTCCGGTAGTCACCCGTGGTCCCCGGCACCTGCAGGAATGTGGAACCAGCCACTCCTTGCAGCGTCTCCCCACATGCTCTCATCTCAGCAGCCGATGCACGCAGTCCAATCGGAGCCCAGCTGCCACGCACAAGCGATGACCCCACATGCTCTCAGCAGCTGCTGCACACAGTCCAGCCAAATCCCAGCTGCCACGCACAAACGTTGGCCCCTGCTTGCCTGCAGCACGCTGATGCCCAGGCTCATGCCCAGGCCTGCAATGATCTTGGTAGGGGCCAGCATGCAGGCCCGCAGCCCGTGCCGCTCCCGAAACTCCTGCGGACGGGTCGACAGGCATCCCAGGGGTGGTGCCATCAACAGATAGGCTCAGCAACCGCTCCATCAACCAGGGTGGGCGGCGGTGTGATCACGCCATGCCAAGCGTCCGAGCACGCGGCTGCCATCCGTGCCCAGCGCATCTGGCACAGACGCCAGCCGCCCAGTCAGCCCCCCAGCAAACAAGGTTCAACTTCTAGCAAACGATGTTTAGCAGCTCCAGCCAGCCGGGCGCACCTGCAGGGCCAGTCGGGAGCCGCAGCCGCGCAGCAGCACCACATTTGCAGGCGGCTTGCCCTCCGCGACACGCTGCGCATGGATGGGGTGCGCTTCCAGCACCTGCCGGTGGTTGTACCATGGCATGATTGAGAGGTTAGCATACAGCAATGCTTGCAAGCTCACACACCTCAGTTGCTGGCTGCTGCTTTAGCCAAACGCGGTGGTGCCATGCAGCCGATCAGTGACACACAGCGCAGCTCACCGGCCGCATGCAGTCTGACAGCTCATTCACTACTGCCGCTGTGTGGGCCGCCTCTGGGGAGCCATCCAGCGGCTCAGCGCGCTGCAAATAGGGAGCAGGCAGAGTTTGGGCACCACGCTGCAGCTTGGTGTGCTGGGTTTGCACTCAGACATGCAAAAACAGAGCCTCGCCAGCAGCATGCTACGGGTGGAACTACGTAATCACAGTGGTTGGTCGTTGAAAGCACAGCAGGAGCATGTTTCAGTGTTTTGCCCGTGCTCACCAGCAGCGGCAGGTTGTCCTTCAGAGGGTCGGTCCCGCTGATTTGGTCGCTCAGGCCCGGCCCCCGCACCACCACGCCGCAGCGGTGCTCGGTGGCATACTTGACGCTCACGGCGTGCTGCAGCGGGAAAGTGGAACTATTAAATGCAAAGTGCAGCTTGCCAAGAGTGGCCAGCTAGCAGCTGCATACTTGACGCTCACGGCGTGCTGCAGCGGGCAATTGGAAAATGGAACGTGCAGCTTGCCAAGAGTGGCTGGCTAGCAGCTGCATGCTTGGCGCTCACGGCGTGCTGCAGCGGGTCCAAGACAAGTGGCAGAATGGGTGATGGGACAGCAGCTGCACCCCTTGGCACTCAGGTGTGCAGCGAGCGAGAGGGCGTGCAATCTGCGCTGCAGCCAACCAACGGCCCTGCACTCCTTGCCGACCCACAGTCTGCTGCTGTGCAGGCCACGGCTGCCCACCTGTGGGAAGCTGGGCAGGCGCAGGCCATCCAGCGCAGCGCACAGCACGGGCCCCAGGTCTTCAAATCTGCAGGCGGTGCGCACACAAATGCTCAGCACACCGTGCACGGCCTCTTGCGCTGGAAAGCCAGTAGCAGCCAATTCAGCATGCCACGCAGCATCCAACAAAGCGGATGAGTTGCGCCCAGCAACCAGCAAGCTGTCTGTGCATCAACGGTCGGGGCAACCAACACAGCCAGGCTATCCGCCAGCCCCACCGGCGGTCGGCGCGGCGCCGCACCACGATGCCGCTCTGGGGGTCCAGCGTGGCGAAGTTGGACTTGAAGGCGATGTCGCCAGGCGCCATGTCTAGACCTGCATGGGTGCATGGTTGCACAAGCCAGTGCTTGAAAAAAGGGATGCCCAGCTACAACGCAAAAGTGCACTCAAGGCGCCAAATAACTGAAGCAAGCAAGCAGTTGCTCATGATTGCCCAGGAACCCCAGGCGCAACGTTTAGCAGCGCACCGGCACCCATGCTCTCAAAAGCTCCCCGCCCGCGGTAGTAGATGCGAGGGTCGTAACTGTGGGGGGCAGGAGCAATGTATGTTTTGCGCACATTAGCGGCAGAAGCAGAAGCTGCTGCTTGAGAGCACTTGCAGCATGCAGCAAATCAAGGTGCGGTTGAGCAGCATGTGTGCTAGGCGACTGCACCACAGCTCGAATGCAAACATAGGCAGGCTGGGCACCAGCAACCAAGCCCAGTGAACACACCCGAAGAGCGACAGGTGTGCCGTGTCACTGCCGCAGGCCAGCCCAGGTTCAACGGGGTCCATCAGCCCGCACAGGCCCGCAGCTGAAGTTCATCAGGGTAGGTGTGAGCAACGGCATGAGCAGCGCACACCAGTACTGAGCAATTTCTGGGAGGGACAGTACTGCACAGGAACTGCCGAGGGCAGGCATGCTATCGGTGCAGTGCCATATGGCGCTGTCTCCCAGGCTAGCAACGTGAAAGCGGGCACCTGCGGCGGTGCATGGCAGGGGCGCAGGCAAGCAAGATGGAGTTGCCTTCTGACCTGCGATCGCATCCAGGTGGGGTACCGACGCAGCCTGCAGCGGCGTGCGGTTGCCAAAGGCGGGGATGGACACATCACCGATGCCATCCACCAGCACAAAGGCCCTGCAGGGGAGAGCAGCAGGGATCGGCAGCGGTGGGCGGCAACTGCGGCGGCGGCGGCAGGGGCAGGCATAGGCCGCGTGGATCGGCCAGGCGCATGCATGTATTGATGACCGATCGGGGCTGTCACTCACACGCGCTCCGGTTCTGCAGGGGCGTCAGCAGCCGAGCCCATTCCGCCGACAGAAGCCTGGCGCTGCTGATCGCTATCAAACCTCAACCTTGACTGCGATCAGTGTCTTCGAGGAGGGTGCAAAGCCCCGTTGAGGCTCGCCGAAGCGCCCCATGCAAGCCGCGCTGGCAGAACCGCCAACAGGCCAACGGGCCATTGGTCCTCATCGATTTTCGCCACACATATATTTGCGCCAGACGGCAGCGTGTAGCGTGGCCCCGTGCGCTCGACCAGCTCTCTTCCCGAGGAAAATGCTCTGCGCCGCGCGTCCCCAGCTCACGGCGAGCTTCAGGCCGACCGCTGCTCGCAATGCGCAGCGCATTCGGGCCCCCCTCCGAGCCTACGCCACGGCCGAGCAGAAGGAGGAGCGCTCCCTGACCGAGAAGTGAGTGGCGCGGCCATAGGAGTGACCGCGGCTACGAATGCAAGCGGATCAGGCGGGGAGCAGGCGCGCCCACTGGCAGCGGCGGCGGCGGCGGCAGGCGGCACCCACCGGCGGCAGCCGGCGCCTTCCAGCTTTTCCGGACCTGGTCGGCCCAAATTGATCCCTTAAACACCCTCCTCCGTGCTACCTGTTGCCCTCCGCAGGCTGGCGGCCCCCGCCGCGGCTGTCCTGGGTGCTGCGCTGCTGTTTGGCGCCACTCCTGACATGGCGGAGGCGGCTCGCTCCGGCGGCCGTGTGGGCGGCAGCTCTGGCTTCAGCGCTCGCAGGGCGGCTCCCCCGTGAGTCCTGCTTGCACCGGTCGAGCGCTCCCAGCAAACGCACATACAGGCTGCAGCGGCCTGTATATTAGTTCGCATGTTGCAGCGATGCGCAGGCGCCTGCCCATTGCTCCAGTACCATTCAGAGCTTGCAAGTGCAGGCCATCGGCTGATCGATTCTAACACGCTCACCCTTGCTCCCCTGTCCATCGCTGCAGGCCGGCGGCCTCCTCCACCCGCATCCAGAACAACGTTATCGTCGCGCCCCCCGTGGTAGGTTCACCTGTGCTCGTGTGGCTGGCTCAGCTGCAGCCCAGCACGCATGGCGGCCGCTTTGGGGCGCGCGGCAGCTCGTGTGGCTTGCTGGGGCATCTTGGGCAGCTGTAAGAGCACCCAGCAATTGCTTGGTGCGTTGTATTTGCAGTCCTGCCTGCCTGCACACCATGGCACCCAGTGCCCCTCGACCTTGCACCAACACCCCAGCCACCCCCTCAATTGTTGACATCGGTTGCCACCCTTGCCCGGGGCCACCTTTCTGCAGGTCGGCGGCTGGGGCTTTGGCGGCTTTGGCATGCCCTTCTTCCCCGGCTTTGGCGTGTACCCCGTGTTTGGGTTTGGCCTCTCCACCATCTTCTCCCTCATGGTGCGTTGTATGGCAGGGGGGTCACATTGGGGTGCGGTTGGATGATTGGCGGACGGATTGAAACACACCGGATGCAGTCGGAGGTCCCCATCATGCCGTGCAGCGCGTGAGCCCTGCCTGCTCCAGTGCGGCTGGGTGTTGCACGTGCTACCATCAACCTTACTGACCCTTGCCTGCCCTGCCGCCCACCCCGCCCCTGCCGCAGGTGTTCATGTTCCTGCTCAACGTGGTGATCGGCGTGGTGCAGGGCTTCACCAACCAGAAGAAGAAGAGCGAGTTCAGGTGCGCAACAGCTGGGGCTGCATGAGACTGCCTGCCTGCTTCTGAAGAGAGGTCAGCCCATCCTTGCTCGCTTGGATGGCGTCACACCCAGGCCTGCACATGTGGCTGCTACAGAGTTGCTCACCTTGGTTGCACCTCCCTCCTTTCCTCCTGCCCGCAGCGACGACGACTGGTAAACAGCCGGCCGCTCGTAACGGCTGTGGCGCCCCGTTGCCGGCAGCTTGGTTAGGTTCCAACCCTTCCGACTGCCTGCGCTGGCGCGAGCCATCGGCCAGCTTGGTGCCTCGCCCTGTGGGTTCCTCTGACCACCATTCAGCCCAGGGGAGGCACGGTAGTAGGTCGACCTCCCCTGCACACACTCCCGGCATTTTGTGTGTGGGCAGGGAGCGTGTCCTAACTATCACCCTCGTCTCGTCTAACAAAGACCAAAGCGTGCCGGTGTGCGCGTGCGCCCTCCAATGCACGACGCCCGGTGCCCCACACCCAGTGTACCTCCCCACCTCACCCACCCCTATCCTCTGCCCTGCAAATGTGATTTTGTTGCGATGCTGTTTATTCTCAAGACCCAAAACGAACCAACATGAGTGTGTAAGATATAAAGTAGTAGCTCAGGTGGTACAAGGCGCACATTTTCAGAGGTAGAGGCGCTTGGGCGCAACATGCAGGGCACTGCAACAACTCAGGTCATCAAGCAATTCCCTGCCGCCGCGAATAGTCCATAATCAGGCGAGCAGCACGGTCCACATCCTGCTGCGTGCTGTGCCTGCCCACCGACAGGCGCAGCGTGCCCAGCGCGTGCTCATGCGGCACGCCCATCGCACGCAGCACCGCCGACACCGCCTGCCCTCCGCTGTGGCACGCTGCGCCCGCTGAGGCCGCCAGCTGCTCCGACAGCTCAGCCAGCAGCGCCGAGGCTTGGATGCCCCGGATGCCGATGCTGAGCGTGTTGGGCAGGCGCTGGCCATCCGCAGCTGGGCCGTTGATGCGAGCTGCCCCTGGTGGCAGCCCCGCCAGCAGCTGCGACTGCAGCGAGTCTCGTAGCATGCGCATGTGGGCTGAGGTGGCAGGCAGCTCGCGAGAAACCAGCTCTGCCGCCTTGCCCAGCCCCGCCAGCAGCAGCACGTTTTCAGTGCCGGCGCGCCGCCCGCCCTCTTGGCCGCCGCCGCACAGCAGCCGCTCAACAAACACTCCGCGGCGGATGAACAGCGCTGCCACCCCCTTGGGTGCGCCAAACTTGTGGCCCACCTGGGAAGAGAAAAGGCAGATGCGAGAGATTGGGTTTCAGAGCAGCAGCAGCTGAGCACGCTGGAGGAGGCGGTAGATGCTGGTTGCAAGCACGGCACTTGTTTCAACCTGACATTGCGCATGCCAGTGTGGCAGGGGCCTGGAACGTGCGCACACAGTGCTGTGCTGTTGTTCAACTACTACCACTTCTGTTGTTGTGCAACTCACAATCGTCAGCGTGTCCACGCCAAGCTGCCTCACATCCACTGCAACCTTGCCAATCGACTGCCGCAAGTGGAATGGGGCGACAGGCGGTACATGGTGATGAAGCAAGGTGGCAGGCGGGCAGGCAGCGATCCTGGCTGAACACCCACTGCCCTCGTTGTTCGCACTTATATGAGCATGCACAGCATCATGAATCCTGCTGCACAGCCCGCCCTGTGACGAAGTAGCTCGCCCCGTAACCCTGAACTCACCTGCGCTGCATCGCAGTGCACCAGCACGCCTCGCTGCTGCGCTGCCGCTGCCGCTTCTGCCACCGGCTGCAGGCTGCCCACCTCATTGTTGCTGCGGGACCAAGGATTCGAGAGCAACAACAGGTGTGTGCGGCACGCGACATGAGGTCCAGTGTTGCGCATGGCATCTGCTGTGCAGAACTCGGCTGTGCAACCCGCCTACTAGCTGTGCTCCATGTGCACGAAGCAGCTGCTCACCTGTGCATGAGCGTGACGAGGCAGGTCTCCTCTCGAATGGCGGCAGCCACATTAGCAGCACTGACCCGCCCCTCACTGTCTGAGGGCACAGCCGTATAGGTGAGCAGGCCTTGTGCCTCGTATGCTGCTAGCGTCTCTAGCACTGCAATGGCGTGGCAGGGCGGGCGGGCTGGCGTATGTGCTGGCTCCTCAAATGACAGCTTCGGAGGCAGTGCAGCATCGGTCAACAAACACCTGCAGCCAGCATGGCGCCAAGCAAAGCACAGCCGCAGCCCACCGACCTGCAGGGTGCTCGATGCAGCTGGTCACAACGTGTGGCACAGCGCTGCTTGCACTGCTGCTGCTGCTCGCTGAGTGCCGCTTGCGGGCTGCCATGACGGCGCCCCAGATGGCCCTGCAATACAGAGGCAAGGCACAGCAACCTGCGCATGTAAGACTGCAGCAGCCAGGCAGCGCAGCTGTGTCCAGCAACCAACGCCAGGCTCGCTGCATCAGCCAATCAAGCCATCCCAGCTATGAACAGGAATGCATCCAAAAAATGGCATGAAGCTCACCAAGCGTCCGCCTCGGTGCCGCAGGATGTGAAGAAAATTTCGTCGGGCTCAGCGCCCACCATGGCTGCCACCCGGGCGCGTGCCAGGTCGACAGCGTCGCGGCAGGGCCGGCCAAAGGCATGGCCGGAGGAGGGGTTGCCGAAAGCGGTGAGGAAGGGCCGCATTTCGTCTGCGACCTGCAAGGGCGGTGCAAGCGCATGTGCACAGCATCTTGTACAGCCTGCCTGAAGGGCAGCAGCACATGATTGATGCCATGTACAGAAGTGAGGGCGTCGCAAAATCGCTAAAACGGCATGAGAACAGCAGACCCTGGCGGCGAGGCGCTGGATCTGACCAGCACGCCTGGCAAAACAGCAACCAACCTCAGGGAAGATGGGCGAGGTGGCGTTGTAGTCCAGGTAGATGCACCCGCTCTGCTCGCAGTAGGGCAGCGGCTCGCCCAGGCCCGGCAGGGCTCCGTCGCTGGCGGCGGCGGCGGCGGCAGAGGGCATGGTGGCAGAGGGCATGGTGGCGGCGCTGCGGCTTCGGGACCGCTCAACGGGCCATTGATGCCGATCTGAATGTCAATTCAGCAGGATGGGCCACAATGTCAGCAGGAGAGGCAGGGCGCGAACGAGGCTAGCAGGGGAGCGGGCGATGGTTGAGTTTGCTGGCTAGATTAGCCGGCGATCGCTATGCAGGGCACCACAAGCAGGCCTGATTGGCGCTTCATGCCGTGGCGGAGCAGGCCGTCCGTGATGCAGGTCGCTGCGGCCCTCAGCTCGCTCCCTGTCCATCGCATCGATGATCGCTTGCCTGCTGCATCTCGATGTCGGGGGCCTGCAGGGCCCCCACCTCGTAGGCGAGCTCCCGCCGCTTCGCTCTTGCACTGTGTGCTGTCGCTGCGTCCAGCAGGGGGGTGGATTAGATTTGCAGGTTGTCCTGAGGCACATTGCAATCCCTACCGCCCGCCAGGCGCGACACCGCCTCCCCACCGCCGCTCCCGCCGCCGCTGCCACCCCTCGCTGCTGTCCAACTGACCCGCCCCCGATCGCAGGCCTGTGCAATGCCACGGCCACGTTGCTGGGTCGGCTGCAGCACCATGGCGTCCAGGCGGGGCTGCTGCTGCAGTGCGCGGCCGTGGCTGATGCCGGGCTGAGCCTGGCCGCACTGCAGGCGGCGGCCGACCGCACCGCTACTCCGCTGCTCATCACACAGCCGAGCCAGCTGGCTGTCTCGCTGCGGTGAGGGTATTTGATTGGATGCTGGACTGAGATTGTCACAGCTTAGGCTCGCTGATGCAAGCAGCTTAATCGCAATGCACCGCCCGGCTGGGTCTGCCGCGTGCCTCCCGGCCTCCCCATTCCGCTTGCTCCCACCCCCCCTTCTGCAAACCACCCTACCTTGCTTTACAGGCTGGCTTTGGACCAGCTGGCTCCCACGCCTCCAGCCAATGTGGCAATCGTCAGCCTTTCCGGCAGCCCCTCCGCTACCAGCGAAGCAGCAGACTTGGGCTGCGGCGCTTGCGAGCACCTGCCCTCGCATGGCGCCTCACCAGCGCAGCTGCAGGCCTGGGCACTGCAGGCTGTGGCACGCCTATCGCGCAAGGTTCGGCAAGCAGCTGGGCTGCAGCCGCCACTGGTTGTGGGGTATGTGATGAAAGAGTCTCGCCAGCTGGCACTGACGCAGCAGGGCATGCTGCCGCTGCTGCCGACGGCAGAGGCAGGGGCGGCCGCAGGCGGCACAGACGCAGCAGCAGCGGCAGCGGCGGCGGCGGCGGCGGCGGCAGCGGCAGGGCGAGGGGTGGCAGCGCGGGTAGACAAGCCAGCAGCAGAGAGCGAGCAGCCAATGTGCTTTGTGCCGCTTGACCTGCACAGCCCGCTGGCGCCGCAGCTGGCCCACTGCGACATTGTGCTGCAGGTGAGTGCGGGTTGCAGCACACTCAGTGCTTGTTGCCAGGGCACCTGCTCTATCACAGCGGCGCATGCCTGCCTGTTGTGCGGAGCTGCTTCTTACTGTGCTGGATAAAGCAACACTCCAACCCAATCTAATGTTTGCAGAAGCTGACTGATTACCTGGAGCCAACAGGCGGCAGCGGCGCTGTGGCGCACTTCACTGCCGAAGGCCAGGCGCTGCTTGCATACCTGGACCAAGGGCAGCAGGCGGCGCAGCAGGCAGCCGTGCAGCAGCAGCTGGCGGCAGCGGCGGCAGGGCACCCACACCCGGGGCACCCACAGCTGCATGTGGAACCGCAGCCTGGGGCGCACTCAGCACAGCTGCCGGGGGCGGGGCGTGCGCCGCCGCTTGTCGACCCGGCAGCGGCAATGCGCCCGATCATGGACCGGGCTGCCCTCATCCCCCATCTAGAGGCAGCAGCGCTAGCAGTGCGCCAGCTGTCCATCCCTGCTCGAGCCCCCGCATCGGTTCTGGTCAGCGCGTTTGACCCTGCCACCACGCCCCGACAGCTGGCGGCCGCCGGCGTCAGCCTGCCCTGCATTGCCAAGCCCCAGGCGGCGTGCGGCGTGGCGGAGGCGCATCAAATGGCGTTTGTACTGCACGGGTGCGTGGGTGCTGTTGGATTATGGCGGGCCAGCAGCGCTTGGGTGTGTTGTTACTGCAACACGTGTGTGTACATGTTTTCAAGTGCTTCCCTTGCAAACCCTCCATTATTATGCTGCTGCTGAACGCAGGTCTGGATTCGCCGGGCTAGAGGTGCCACTGCCTGCGGTGGTGCAGGAATATGTAGACCACGGAGGGCGGGTGTGGAAGGTCTATGTGGCAGGCGACCAGGTGTGTTACCCTTCGCTGTTGCTGTTCGCCCGGGCTTGTGTCAGGTCCGGCGCCGCATCCAACCAAGATGATGGGATGGCCTGTGCTGGCCTGGTTGTACTCATGGTGTGCATGCCGCTGTGCGCAGCCCCACTCACATCACTGTTCCGCACCCGCCTGCAGGTGTTTTGGGCGGAGCGCAAATCCACGCCCCACTCACGCTCACTGTTCCGCACCCGCCTGCAGGTGTTTTGGGCGGAGCGCAAGTCCAGCCCAGACCTGCGCATCCTTGCGGAGCAGCTGGCAGCCGACCCTGAGGCAGGCAAGGCCCACGTTCTGGACATTTCGATGCAGATGGTGCATACAGCCGTGTGCCCTCGCGCTAGTGCATTTACAGTGATGGCTAGCCACACACACACACCTCCCACATGTGTGCCATCCAAGCCGTGCAGATGTGCCAGATAGCATCAGCTTCGACAGCCTCAAGTCGCTGCCCACCACTCTGCCCTGGCTGCGCAAGCAACAGGCACAGCAGCAGGCGCAGGCGGCTGCAGCCAGCGGCACTGATGGCGCCGCCGCCGCTGCACAGCCAGCAGTGGCAGATGGGGGGCTGCCGCCTGTGCCTGGCCAAGTGGCCTCGCTGATGCAGCGGCCCACTTTTGAGGCAGTGGCTGCTGCTCTCCGCAAGCGGCTGGGGCTTACCCTGTTTGGGTTCGACCTCGTCTTTGACAGCATAGCAGGTGCGGTGGGCAAGGGGCAGGGGAATGCCAGCCAATTGGCCCAGAAAGCATCGTGTGGCAAGTCTGCTGAATGCACCATGCCAAGCTGTGCTCTCCCCAGCACTATGCCAAGCTTTGCTCTCCCACAGCTGTCCATCGTCCTCAGTTCTTCAACAGTTGGAGTGTACTCTTCCCTGCTGCCCTGCAGGCGAGCTGGTCATTATTGACGTGAACTACTTCCCCTCCTTCAAGGGCGTCCCAGAGGCGCCGGCAGCGCTGCGGACCGCGCTGCGGCAGCGGTATGCAGCAGCGCTTGGTGCCCAGCAGCAGCTGTGATCCCACGGCCCACTGCTTGGCAACTGAGTTACAACGTCAAACCAATATCAGTCATTCATAATGATAGCAAGTAAACGTCAAACAATCCATACCCCAACAATAAGACAATTCTGCCACAGCCCAGCGGCAGCCCTCAGCTGGGCCAGTGCGATCCTGCTGCCACCCCCGTCTCCACTTGGTCCCATGCGCCGCCCCAGCTGCCCCGCCTGCTGCTGCCCTGCTTGGCCGGCGGCCCCGCCTCCTCCTGCTGTGACATCCCGGGCGGAGTGGGGCTGGATTGCCTGGAGAACGGCACCGTGTGCGCTCCAGAGTGCTCCCGAAGTGAGCTCCAGTGCTTCAGCGCGCCCGCTG
>VFQQ010002289.1_pt1 | contig 22265 bp, 34 predicted proteins | sample 3512341 | NCBI WGS metagenome assembly VFQQ01 (sample SAMN10412373, study PRJNA504923) | tailings metagenome | isolation source: Relicate 2 Philex TSF1 revegetated site | place: Philippines: Tuba, Benguet | collected 2017-08-29 | reverse complement strand
GCCCCCTCCTTCCTTTGGACCCCCACCTCACCAGCCGCTGTAGCGCCCCCCCACCCCTTCCCCCCGCACCCGCAGGCCCCAACATGGTGGTGGACATCACCAAGGGTGTGCAGTACCTGAACGAGATCAAGGACTCGGTGGTGGCCGCCTTCCAGTGGGCCACCAAGGAGGGCGTGATGGCGGAGGAGAACATGCGCGGCATCGCCTTCGAGGTGCGCTGTGCGCCGAGGGGCTGGGCAGGATGGGAGGCCGCTGGGTTGGCTGCAATCAGCAAGGCAGGGCAAGTCAAGGTAGTAATGGGCACTCTGGGGTGGACGTGGCACCAGCACTGCACCGACCCACCTGTCCTCCCACCCCTCTCCCCCAACTCCAGATCTGCGATGTGGTCATGCACGCTGACGCCATCCACCGCGGCGGCGGCCAGATCATCCCCACCGCCCGCCGCGCCATGTGAGCCGCTGGAGGGCTTTTGGGGGGGTTTCAACCGGGTTTCAAGCGCCAAGTGCTGCCCGCATGCCGGTCTACAGGCAACTCCGCCTGCCCAGCGCGGCGGGCTGTCACTTTGCACTGCCGCATTGCAGCACGCCTCACTCCGTTCGCCTTCCCTCTTTCCTGCTCCCCCCAGGTACGCCGCGGAGCTGACGGCGCAGCCGCGCCTGCTGGAGCCCACCTACCTGGTGGAGATCCAGTGCCCTGAGCAGGTGCGGGCTGGTTGGTTGGTTGGCTGGGCAAGGGGCAGCTTAGTGGTCTGTTTGTGCAGCTTGATGGTCTGATTGTGCACTGCCTGCCAGCTCCAAGCCCCGCCATGCCAACCTTTTGCTGCCTCCCCACCCCTCCCCCCCTTGCAGGCCATGGGCGGCGTGTACAGCGTGCTGAACCAGAAGCGCGGCATGGTGTTTGAGGAGATGCAGCGGCCGGGCACCCCCATCTTCAACCTCAAGGCCTACCTGCCCGTCATTGAGTCGTTCGGCTTCACCGCCACGCTGCGCGCCGCCACCGGTGGCCAGGTGCGCTTGCAGCGGCTGGTGGCTGGCGGGGCGGGGCGCCAAGCATGCAGCATGGCTTGAACTGAGGTGGAGATGAATGCGCCGGGGTGTGCATATGCTGCTCGCCATGCTGACTACTCGCTTAACAGTGTCCTCCTCCGCTCTCCCCACCCCACCCGCCCCGCAGGCCTTCCCCCAGTGCGTGTTCGACCACTGGGAGCTGATGACCCCCGACCCGCTGCAGAGCGGCTCGCAGACCAACGAGATTGTGCTCAACATCCGCAAGCGCAAGGGTGCGCACTGGCTGGGTCGTGGGGCGGCGGGAGAGCGGCGGACGCGCGGCGCGCCGGCGGCGCTTGCACCCTGCTGCATGCTTAGGTGGTCATGGCCTTGACATACATCGACGTTGCTGCCTCTTGCCCTGCCAATTAAACGCAGGTCTCAAGCCGGAGCCTGCCGCACTTAACGAATACGAGGGTGAGCGGGTTGAACAGCCTGGGCATGCCGGGGTTGGTCCAGACCGGCCGTTTTCAGCCCAATCCGGCAATTTCATTCGCCTCGCTTGCTGCATCCTTCCTCACTGACTTCTCTTTCTGCCACAATGTTTGCAGACAAGCTGTAAGCTGGTCCTGCGGCGTCCCTTTTGGCGAGTGAGCGGCATGCGTGAGCGGCGCAGCGCGCGCGGCGGCGGCCGCCGCCAGCCCACCTGTCCCTGCGACCTGCCCGTACCGTGCTCAACGTGCACCAGATCCACACACTAGGTTGAAATGTAATCAGTTCAATTGACAAGCCTTCAGATGACAGTGATACCAAGGGCAGAGTTGGTGATGAGGGGCAGGCCGACCAACGGGTGGCGGCGGTGGCCGCCGCCTTGCTGCGCTCTGAAACGTCGGCCAGGGCCCTCGCGCGGCTGCTGCCGATCACATTCCGCCCCTGCACTGCACCCAAGCTGCCGACAGAGTTTGTTCGTGCCCTGTGCCGCCATGGTTGCGTACGATGAGACCGCGTGAGTCCCGCCGTGTTGGGTCGGCGACCGATGCCTCGCACTCTGTGGATTCTGAAATGCGATCAGCAAGCATGCTACATCTGCTGCTGGGGCTGTGCCTCGCCCTGGCGGCGCCGGCGAGCGCCGGCAGGCTGCTGCTGGCCGAGACGCCCGCCTGCAACAAAACTGCAGCTGCGTGGGAGTACCAGGATCGCTGTGCGGCGCTGACAAGCTACCAGGACGGCTGGAGCAACGCGTCCGCAGGCAAGCTCGCTGCTTGGGCCGCAAGGCTGGGCTTTGCTGAGATCGCCTGCGAGCGCATGTAGGAAAGGGTTGGAGCTGCCGGACAGCGGCCCGGCACCCGCCAGCACCTGATCCCGCCGCTGAGTCCCGCCGGCGCCGCTGTCGCCACCACACCTCCTTCTCAGGGCCAGGCAAGGGCTCTGCTCCCGCAGGCTCTGGCGGTGTGATGCCTGGAGGTGCAATGCCGGTGCCGATGCCATCGGTAGCCATGCCGGCACTGGCCGAGGCTGCCCCAGGCTCCAATGGGGGCGGCGGCACAATCGGCCTTGCCACAGGTCTGCGGCTGCCTGCATTGAACTTGCTGCCATGTTATGCAATTATGTGGACAGCCAGTGAAGCGCTTGTTGGCAGCAGAGCCTGTCTTTTGAGCAACACGACGGCACTGTCTGTGCGGGAGGGGGGTTCCATTTATTTTTATTGGCGCTGCCCTGCCCGCCTACCCCGGCTGCTGCTCCTGCCCATGCCATGGTGCCCCGCATTGTGGTCCGATCTTGCCTGGCATGTGTCCTAGGTGCCCTCGCATGTCATGCTGCTGTACAGGCGGCGCTCAGGACATTGAGAACTTCAGGAAGAACATCGAGGCCGGCTACCTGCCGCTGCCCACCGACCTCAAATTCGAGGGTCTGGCCAAGGATTACTACTTTGACACGTACGGGTGAGGACAGGAGCAGGATGAGCAGCGGTGGTCGCCGCCGGTGTGGATGCAGCAAGCTGCGATGCTCGATCTGGTGTGAGCAGAGGCCTGCAGCGGCTGGCGCATGGCAGCTGTGTGGCATGCAGCTATTGCAAGGCTGCCTCTGACGCATGGGCCTCTTATCAATTCCTGTGTGCTGCGCAGGGACAACGTGACTGCCTGCGAGGACCTGTTCTGCCCCATCTACTCGGCAGGTGGGCCGCAGCAGCTGTGGGGATGCAACATGTGCATGCAACGGATGAAGATGGCTGCAAGAGGGGGGCGTGTCACCATGCAAGTTGTGGCCGCGCACCATCAGTGATGCGCCCTGGTGCCCTTGCAACTGCATCACCTTGCTGCACATCTCTGCCTGGCCCCTGCCTTGCAGGCGCCTCCCCAGACCCCCTGCTCGAGACCGCCAACTCCACCGAGCTGTACCTGGCAGTTGGCCTGGACTCAGGTGATTAAAACTGGCCAGCTGGCTGCGCTGACGACAGGGCAGGAGGCAACTTTTTTTCAGAGTCCTGTTCCTATGCGCAGCATGCACCGACACTGGCCAACACCAGCTTTCGATGACTGCCTGAAGCCGCCCGCCCTCTATGCCTACCCTCGCCACAGCCCCCTGTCGTTACACTGGGGTGCCAAGCCTACCCAACCGCTGGCCTCACGTCCCACCTCCCAACACTGCCGCAGGCATGAAGGCGGCCGACTTTGAGCGCAAGCGCCTCAACCTTGTGGTTGTTGTCGATGTCAGCGGCAGCATGGACTCCCCATTTGATGCCTATTATTATGATGGCCCGGGGGCACAGCCCGATGGTGAGCAGCAGGACACCCAATAGTTTGCTGCCTGCGCCTCATGCTTTGCATGCGCAAGCGTCCCGTGCATGAGCTCCTGAATGCCGTCCCTACCTCACGACTGGCGTGTGCCTGCGACTGCTCTGCACTGCTCTGCCACCTGAACAGCTTTGGTGTGCGACTGCCGCTGTTTGCGTGCAGACGAGAAGACGACGAACATGGATGTGGTCATGAAAGGGGGTTTCATTATGTTTCTGTCCCCACTGCCATTATTTGAGCAGACGAGAAGAAGACGAAGATGGACGTGGCCAAGGAGGTGCTGGCGGGCATTGTGGACCAGCTGCAGCCCAGCGACTCCCTGTCCATCGTGCTGTTCAGGTGGGCAGGGTTGGATGCCGTTCAGCTGGGCAGGCCCGCCGGCTGGTCGGCAGGCCTTACATTGCATATATGCCATGTGCAGAAGGACTGGTCTGTGTCAATGGTCCCTTGTGGCCATGCACCCAGTGACCTCTGCTGCCCACTGTTTCTCCTCACCGCAGCGACGGCGCGTGTGTGCCCAAGGCGCTGGGCCCCATGAGCTGCGTGGACACAGCCGCCCTCAAGTCCAAGGCAAGTGAAGTTCGGGTTTGTTGTTGCAGCATGGCAGCTGAGCAGCGGCTCCAAAAGTCGCTCAGCATGCCAGCGGGACCAGCCCAGTGCCGCTGTACTTCATCCTGGCAATGTACTGCGCCGCACTGAGATCTGTGCCTAGCCCCAACCTCGTCACCTGCAGATCAAGAGCGATGTGATGGCCACCAGCGGCACCAACTTCCAGGCGGGCATCGACGCGGGTGCGCTCCTGCTCTGCCAGCCTCTTGACCTAACCATTCGCCCAGCTCTGTTGTGATCGCCCGAGGATACAGGCAGCTGGCAGGGTGTGGCAATTGCACGTTTCCTCAGCTTGAATAGTGCGTCATCATCTGGCACTGCAACTCTTACTTGTCCTGCGCAGGCGGTGCGCAGCTGACGGGGTGCGAGGCATGCATGAACGGCAACAAGTCGGAGGTGGAGAACCGCATCATCTATATTACAGGTGCGCGCTGCTGGTGGTGGCAACTGTACTGAGTGGCCATGCTGCGTGTGAAGGGTAGCAGGGGTGGCGAGCCAGCAGCGCCTTTACTGCGTCTGCGAATGTTGCCCTAGCCACGCACACCTGCTGATAGCAAGGGCGCACATGCCAGTGGTGGGCTTCGTCTTGCACTTTGGCCTCAGTCAGTACCCAGCAACCCAGCCATCGATCCCGGCCCTGCCTCCTAATTGTTTCACCCGGCCACGCAACGCAGATGCACAGCCCAACACGGGGGACGCAAGCGACACCGGCCTGCTGGCACGCATCAAGGCGCTCAGCGCTGACGGCGTGTACACAACCCTCATTGGTGAGGCCGCTGCTGATGCGCTCTGTTGGTGCAAGGCTGCTGCTGGCGTGGGGGCATCTGCTGTTGCAAGGCACCTGCTGGTTTGAGGGGTGCTTCTGCGGTGAGTGCATGGGCCGGCAAGCCCCAAGCGCCAGCTGATTATGTCTCCCTCCCCGCTGCCCTGCCTTACTGCCCCCAAAGGAGTGGGCCTGGACTTCAACACCGAGCTGGTGGAGGCCATCACCAAAGTGAAGGGAGCCAACTACTTCTCGGTCCATTCTCCGGGGGAGTTCAGGCGCCGCCTGGTGGACGAATTCGACTATGCAGTCACGTGAGCGCAGGACTATGCATGCACGAGTGGCGGCTCAGAGCATTACAGCCACAGCGCTTTGGCAGTTTCAATTCCCGGAGGGCCCCATTTCCAGCCTTGGCCATCACAAGCAGTTCCTGTCTCCACATGATAGGCATGCTGCATCCCTGCCCGCAACACCCTCTCTGCCCTCCCCCGCGCAGCCCGCTGGTCTTCGACCTGTCCCTGAAAGTGGGTGTGTCAGCCGACAAGGATGCAGACGGCTGGCACATCCTGCACGTCTACGGCTCGCCCAACGCCGACGACCTCAGCAGCGACGGAACCATCATGAAGGCGAGCGGGGCAGTGGCCAGTGGGGCAGTGGCCGGCGGGGAAGGCACTCCATGCTTGGAGTTGGCAGTGGTGCTCTGCTCTTGCCTCAACACCTTACACCCATCTTGTAAAGCTCCTCCAACGCCCGTCGTCACCACTACCCACCTCCCCACTGCTCCCTTGCAGGTCAACACGCTGTTCCCGGCCCCCAAAGTCAACGGCAGCATCAAGGGCGGCGTGGTGCTGCTGCGCATGAAGCGGCCGGACAAGGCGGACACTCCGCTGGAGCTGTCGGTCAGTTATGTGGACCGGCAGGGGCAGAAATACAGGTGGGATGGGGGCAGAAGTACAGGTGGGATGGGGGCAGAAGTGCAGGCAACTTGTGCAAGGCTGTGCTTGGGAGCTGGGCCGGAGGGTGATTGTTTGGGTTCGCTGGTGCGTCGCTCACACAACTTGCCAACATTTGCCCCGTCTCCTGCCTCCAATGTCCGTCGACCAACAGCTCCAAGCGGACTGTGGAGCTGCCGGCAGAGGCAGCGGATGGCAGCAAGCCGTATTATGCCTCCACTGGCATTGAGAAGGCGGTGACTCTGGCTCGGTACACCGACCTCATGCACACCTGGTGGGTGGTACTATGACTTGCCCCACGCCTCACCTGCTGTTCTGTGCCTTCATCTCCTCATCCAGTGCGGGGGGCTGCTTCTGCAAGTAGAAAGAGGCAGCAGGCAGGCAGCACCCCCGGTGTGCCCCAACTGCACTTGATGCGTGCTGCAGTCAGCGTGCAGTGCCAGGTTTGGACCAGGACACGCGGGCCCGTCTGTCGCCTCCCTGCCCATGGGCATCATAAGCTGGTGTGCATGCTGCAAACATGAGATCTGCTGGAACGAGCCTCCAACCAACCAAACCTGCTCACCTGTCACCCTCACTGGCAGGCTGCTGGACCAGTGGAGCCTGGTTGAGCCCAAGGACGACCCAATCATTATCCCGGCCGACTACTGCTCCTGGTTCCCGCAGTGGTGAGCTTCACTGCTGCTGAAGCTGGCAACTGTGTGCGGCATGTGGAGGCGCCCTTACGGTGGCTGGGTGGTGTGTGGGCCTGTGCGCCGTGCTGCTGCAACCCAACTGCCGCTGTCGGAGTCGCCACATCTGATCGGGGCCACTGCACCCAGCATTTGCTATGCTGCCACTGCTCCCCAAACTGCTTGCAATAACACCCTCCCTCTCTCCTGCCCCCTGCCCAGGTACTGCCCGGTGCCTGTGGACACCTGGGGCCTGCGCCGCGTGGACCAGGGCTGCCAGCTGGACAGCTGGCTGGTGCCCACGGGCTGCGTGCTGCCGCCGCCGCCGCCCGTCTGGCCGCCGCTGCTGGGGCGGTGGGAGCGGCAGAGCCAGCCGCTGGCGGTGAACAAGAACGCGCGGCAGGCCATCTCGGACTTCCTGCCCTACTTTGAACAGGTGGGCCGAGGCAGTGGTGGGCATGCAGAGCTGGAGAACAAGCTTACCCTGTACCTTGCGAGCCTGCGGCTGGCGACATGCCAACGGCAGTGCGAGTGCTGAGCTGCGCAGCGCAAGCCCTCTGGCACATCGGCTCACCGGCTGTTTACTATCCATAAATGCCTGAGACAACTGTCTATCAATATTGCCGCAGGCGATGGACAATGTGGATGATCCTGACATGCAGCAGGAGGTTGACCTGATGAAAAAGCTGGCGGACACCAAGAGCTGAGGGCGCACACACCCGTGACCCGTGTGTTGTATCCAGGTTGCAGCGCCGTGGGCACCAAGCCACCGGCCTGCCAGTTCTCACAACGCCACGTACGAACCTTCAACGTGCACAAAGCGCTCCTGCGTCTGAACACAATGCATGCCTCCTACCCACGATCTGTTTCGATTTCAATGGCCTGGGCTGCTCCCATCCATAAGTGTTGATCCACACGACTCACCTGCCTCGCTTACTTGTACCACCATCACACCACTACACAGTTTTGATCCCGAGAGTTTGTGATTCCGGCACACACAAATGTGCGCGCCCTTACGCCCCACTCTACGTGATTTTCATTCATCTGTGCCTCAGTCATGTTCACACCGCTACTCAGGCACGCTGATTTTCATTGGAGCAGCACGACAATGCCGTATGCACACTGCACATGTAACCCAGGACACGAAACAGGCCACATACGCAATCAAGCATAGGACAATGCTGCTGCCCGGCTTGCCACATACTGGGTTACCAGTCTGGGCAATCCGCAGTGGGGTGGGCCCCCCCGCAGCATGCGCAGCGCCCGCCACTGGCCGGCGCGGCAGGCCGCTGCTGGTCCTGCTGCTGCTGCTGCTGCTGCTGCTGCTGCTGCTGCTGCTGCTGCTGGGCTGCCTCCTCACCATCGCTGTCAATCACAATCACATCTTCTTCTTGCTGCTGCTGCTGCTGCTGTGCCTGCTGCTGCTGCTGCGCCTGCTGCCGCTGGGCAAATGCCGCAAAAGCGGAGGCGACGGTGGCCGCTGCCCTCTGGCCGCCCTGCGGCCTGGAGCCACGGCCCTGCTGCCAGGAGGGAGCACGAGGGCGCGGTTGCGCCGCTGGCGTGCAAATGGCCGGCTGGCCGCGGCGCCCGGCCCCTGCCGCGCCCTGCCCGCCCAGCTGGCGCCTGCCGCTGCCGCCTGCCTCCTCGCCGCTGCTGCCGCCCCCTGCAGGTGCTGGCTGGCCCAGCTCCTGCTCATTCTCCTCCTCAAATTCGTCCTCATCTGGCGAAACATTGCCCCCTCCCACTACTGCTGCCTCGCCCAGCTGCCCGCCCTCAATCCGCAGCAGCAGCGCAGCACTGTCGGCCTCCTCGCCGCCCGCTGAGGCCGGCCCCGCCGCACGCCCCGCCCGCCGCCGCCGCCGCTGCCGCCGCAGCGCAGCGGCTGCGTCAAAGCGTGCCAGCTCAGCGGCGATGTCCACCCCATGCAGCTGCTCCTGTCGGTCTAGCTGGACTGTGGGGGCGTACAACTGGTTCTTCAGGCTCTCCACAATGCGCGCGTTCCGCAGCGTCTTGTCGTGTGTCTGGTTCTGCGGCGGTGGGGGCAGAAGGGGGCGGAGCGGCACAGTGCGGTTGTAACATTGCGGCTGAGGAAAGCAAAGTGGCTGTGTCTCACCACCGAGGTAACAGAACATAGGACGCCCAACAGCAAGCGAAGCAGCCACACCTGCAGCACGTTGAAGTCGGACACATCCCGCTGGAAGGAGGCCCAGTGCTTGCGCAGCAGGTGGCCATAGCGCAGCACCACGGCGCGCGCCAGCCCCGCCCGGCTGGTCGGCTGCTCGTCTTCCTGCACAGGGCTGGTGCCTCGTAGCTGGTTGGTGCTGTAGCCTGAGGAAATACACTCGATGCACTAGACCAGCCCATGCGTGATGTGCAGCAGCTCCAAGTGCACAGGACAGGTTGCTGGTACCGACATGAGAGAGCCACACAAGTGCTTGCAGCAGCATCTGCCCAAAATTGCCCAGGGGCGCACCGGCGTGGCGGACAGGTAGCGGCGTGTCAGGGCCAGCAGCATGGCATCGAGGCGGGCTGGGTAGCGGTGGATGGCGTGGTACATAAACTGCACAAGTGGAGGGCAATTGGTGGACCTGTGGGCTGGGAAATGGCGTGCTATGGATTTAGGCCCAGAGGCACAGGCAAGGCAAGTGTGCAAGGCTAGTGGCGCACACAGTGCCGGTGATCCAGACTGCAGCGCAAGGCCAGTACATCCTAGCACCAAGCACAGGGGCTTACCGCGCGTGCCCAGCAGTCCACGCCGATGCGGGGGTGGCGGCGCGGCTTGCCGCCTCTCTGGCTGGCCTCTGCGCTTAGAGGGCGGCAGAGAGAGTGAGCAGCCTGCCGTGACGCAGCAGCAAGCATGCCACAGCAGGAAGCCCAGGGAAGCACAGCAGCGCGAGGTTGCATCTGTCACTGTGCTGGAATGCAGGCAGGCAGCACGGTGGCACCACAAAACATGCAGTCTCTGTGGCCCACCTGAATCGCTCTGTGGCGGGTCACCATCTTCATCTGAGCTGCTGCCGTTGCTCTTCTCCCCATCCTCTTCCTGCTCCTGCACTTCCTCCGCATCACTCTCTCCACCGCTGCTGGCCCGGCCCTGCGCAGCCCCGCATCGCCGCTTTCGGCCCGCCTCCTGCCGCTGCTGCCGCTGCCGCTTGCGCGGGGCCTGCTGCGCCGGGTGGCGCCGCTTGTAGCTCTCCAGCAAAGTCTCCTCATCCTCACTGCTGCTGCTGTTGCCGCTGGCCTGCTCCCCATCCTCCTCCTCGCTACTGACGGCCTGCTACGATGTGCGCAGGGCAGCTGGCAAATCTCAAGTGCCAAGGCTCGCCGCGAGTATGGGTCATGCACAGCCCGTGCAGCATGCACGCACCGCAGCCGCAAGCGGCATGCTTCAACGTTCTCAACCCAAGTACCCCCTGCCCTCCAACGCTCCCACGCACCGGTGCGGGCCGCATGCCATGCTCGGGAGCCAGCGGCCCAGGCAGCAGGCCGCGCCGCCGCAGCTCTGGCTCGAGCCACACCACCGCGCTGCGCCTGCCCTGGAAGTGCAGCGGGTGCAGCACGATTTGCTTGCGCCGGTCGTGCCTGCAGGGGATGTGGGAGTTGGCAGCAGTGATGGAGTTTGAGGCACTCTAGCCGATTATCAGGTGCAGCCATAGGGATATGTAGTGACCCCCTGCGCCTGCCCAAACAAAGCGCCAGCATTCCGCTGCACCGCCAGCATGCCCCCCTCGCCGCCTGCTTGCCTGCAGAAGGCGCAGTGGATGCCCATCTGAAAGGTGTGCTCCCCCCGCTTCACCACCTGCAGGCAGCAGCAGCAGGAATGAAGCCGGGCGCAGCAACTGTGGCAGGTGCGCCAGAGAGCACTGCAATGGCTGCCCCAAGGCTGCCCGCCTCCAGCCCGCCTTCATCCAGCCTTGCGCCCGCCTCCAGCCTGCCTGAATCCTCTATAACGACTGGTCAAGCTGCACCCCAGTGCCCCTGCCGCTCACCGGGCACTCCTCAAACTTCTCCCGCATGCCGCATCCGCCCGCCGCCAGCCTGCAAACATGTAAAAAACGCGTGGGCATTTGTGGTTTATGTGTATGTGCGGTGCATATCCAAGACCTCGCAAGGTGCGCATTCGGCAAAACCCAGTTGGCAAGCGGCCAAAACCGGGCTGGTGCGCCAGCATGGAGCGGCCTCCCCGCCCCCCGCCCACCCCCGCCCACCTTCCAAGTTGTTGGCCTGCTCTCGCTGCTGGCGCAGGTCGCGCTCAGGCTCCAGGGCGGCGGCCACGCAGGCGCGCTCCTCCGGCGACAGCTCAGTGCCGGCGGGCAGCGCGCCCAGCATGCGCATCAGGCGCAGCTGGCACAGCAGCTGGTGCCGCTCCTCATCGTTCATGGCGCTGCCGCCAGTCACACCCCGCCTGGGAAGAGGGGAGGTGCATAAGACATACATACATACATATGTAATGGGTCACTTGTGGGGGGCTGCAGGCCGCCAGTTGTTGTCGGAGCAGGCTGCAACGACTGCAACATGAACACGGACAGACATGCGCCAGCCTGCACAGCTCATGAACACTGCCCAGCTGGCTGCACCCTGCCACCGCACCTTCCACTGTTACCCAGCCCCACCTCCCAGCACTACACGCTCACAGCTCGGCAAAGGCGGCCTCAGCGCTGCCTGCGTCTTCCACAACAAAGTCACCCAGGTCTTCGTCCCAATCAACTGCTTCTTCCTCCTCGTTTTCATCCTCCTCATCGTCTAGATCATCCTCCAGCTCGCCGCCGGGCCCGGCGCTGCTCAGCTGCCGCTGCGGGCATGGCCAGGGCAGGCGGCCCCAGGCCGGCTTGGGTTCCTCTTCACTGCTGCTGGCGCTGACGCCGCTGACGCTGTCTGCAATGGGGGGCAGCAATGAAATTTTGGGCAGCCTTGGAGTCGTGAGTGTGAGGAGAGCAGGGCCCCGATGCATGTTGATATGTTCGGATCTCAATGTGCGGCATCTTAATGACTGTAACCACAAAGTAGGAGCGTGGAAGCGCAACAAAGCAAACGTGCCTTCATCCAAGTCATTCACCCCGCCTCGCCCTGAACACAGCCGCTGCAGGGCCCGCTGCTGCCGCTGCTTTGCAGCACTCCGGGTGCCGCGGTCCCGCAGCTTCTGCTGTGTCCTGCCCCGCTGAGCGCCCTCTCGCGGGCTCTCTTGGGGCGGAGCCCTTTTGGGGACAGGCCGTGTGGGAGTGACGAGCTGCGCTGGCGCCGCCGCCGCCGCCGCCGCCGCTGCTGCAGAACCGGGCTCGGACTCGGCTGCGCTGACGCCCACGTCGCCTGCTTTGCGTATCCTGCCTCGGGGTCGCAGGGCGAAGGCCACAGCGCCCGCGGCTGCGCCCGGCACCTCCGCATCGTCGCTGGATGAGTCTATCAGCACGTGTTTTTTGCGTCGGGACATGGTCAAGATCCGCACATGCTGCTGAAGCCCGCCGGAACCCTGTTCACTTGCTGCGCGCGTCCTGGCGCCCATGCCGCTGCCGCTGTGCTTCTTGCCCACCACGGCGCGTCAGCTACCGGCCCCTGCCTGGAGCTTCACCCAAAGTCATGTTGGCCCTGTACGACTTCCTATCAGGTGCAATTGCATGTCATCAATGACATGCCTGCCCTCCTCCTCCTGATCGACATGGCCATCCCCCCTTTCATGCCACCGCTGGAGCTCTCGGCGTTGCAAAATCCGTGGGCACGCAGGCGCCCCTCAAGCTGGAGAACGGCAGCAAATACAGCAGCAAGTAATCGGTCAATGCGGTTTAAGGAAAAATGAAAGTGCGTTGCAAGGAGGGCGGCGTCACGGCTGCCATCCGCCGGCCACTGCAGCTCATCAGGGCCGCAGCTCTCCTGGCGGACGGTTGCCGCTTGGCGCCAGCTCAAAGGTCCCAGGCAGGCAGCTAGCTAAGCAGCTTGCAAGTGCCATGCTGGGCCCAGCTCAGTAGCGGTCCTCAACAATGAACGAGTCCACCACAATCTTCACCTGCAGGGGATGCAACAAGCGTGAACAGCCAGTGCTCAGCAGCAGCTAGAGGCATGGCATGGTCAGGCGGACACACGTTTCCTGCCCTCCCTGTCGCATATATGGGAGGGCACATGGCTGGCGGCCAGCGCCCCTGCTGTCCGTCTCAGCACACATGCATCATGCCCTGTTGCCGGCCATCGCTGCAGCATGATGGTGGCCCCATGCCCAGCTGCGTGCCGCACCCACCTTGTCCTTCATCTTGCCCCACCGCTTCTCGTTGGAGCCCGTCAGCAGCGTGTAGAACTTGCCTGCGGGGAGGAGGGCGGGCAAGGGCCGTGTAAGCAAGCGGCTCAGCAAGAGGCAGCCGACAACTGCAGGGCTGCACATGTTGCGCTCCAATTCACTATGCGCATCTGGGCGGGGCACATCCCCGATAGCACATCCCCATGCCGCCATGCTAGCACATTGCACGCTCCCACGTTACTGCAACACCCCCAAACCACCACGCACCGTTGCCCACGGTGACGGAGGCCAGGGCGTGGCGGGTGTAGCCCCGCGACTTGGCCGTGAACTCAAAGTCAAAGTAGCGGCGGCCCTCGGTGACGCGCTGCGGCGGTAAAGAGGGAGTGGGAGGGTGAGGCCAGCGGGCACAAGCACTGTGAAGCTCAAACAATCCACAGCCAGCAGCGCCTCAGCAGGCACCCTTCCACCACCGCTTCTTTTTCTGGTCCCCTTGCACCCCGCCCCCTCAACCCCGCCCCCTCACCTCGTTCACCGCCAGCAGCGTGACCTCCTGCGAGGGCGAGGTCAGCACCTTCTCCGCTAGCGTGTAGGCCACCTCCATCTTGTCGCCATACTCGGCCACCTGAATGGCAGAATGGACATTGAAAGGTAAGACATTGAGCAGCAGGGAAGAGCTGATGCAGATTGAGGGTAACAATCACCAGCTGCTTCTTGCCGCTGCACTGTGATGTGCGGGCTGTGCCCAGCAGCAGGCAGATTGCAGTGATGCAGCGCGGCAGCAGCAGCAGCAGCTTGACTGCGGCATCACGACCAGCCCAGCCCCGCATCTCAGCCCTGTCCTGCATCTGCTGCAGCAGGTGCTGCCCCAACCCCGCTCTCCCCCTCCCCCTCCTTGACGCACGTCCTTCTTGTCGGTGGGCACCAGGCTGACGCTCACGCTCTCCAGCGGCTCAATCACGTCCTTGTACACAGTGTCCTGCGAATGTGGGATTAAAGCAGGGTAATATGCAGAGATCAGGACAGCACAGATGCCTCTGGCTCATCCACCAAGTGCTACGGTTGACTACAAAGCAGCGGCTGGCTGCAATTGGTGATTGCAGGGCGTCGGCGGCGCACCTGGCCATCCACCGACACCTCCTGCCAGCCGAAGGGGTACAGGAAGGCGTAGCCGTCCTGCGAGTCCTTCACAGCCACAAAGCCCTTGGGCACTGCAACAGAGAGGCGGTGGGGGCAGCAGCAGGAGTTGGGCGGCAGGCAGATGGAGGAGGGGCTGCTTGGCAGCTGCAGAACGGGCGTGCATCCTTCGGCATGTGATCCTATATTAGCAGCTTGCAGCACAGCGTCTGCACGTGGATTGGCCCCCCACTGCTGACAAAATCGATTGACAGGGTGTCATCCATTGCCCTGCACGTGTGCTGAACGCTGAACCCCTCCACCACCTACCCACCCACCCTTGGCTGCGCTGGCGCTGCCGGCGAGCAGTGGCGCCACTGCCAGAGTGGTGGCCAGCTGCAGTGCCTGCCGCCGCGTGGGCGCCGCGCCTGTATTTGGAGCAGTCAGGGCACCGAAATGGAACATGAGCATCGGGCAGGACTGAGCGGCGGTAGGCTCGGTGCAGCAGGCGGCAGCGGCGGCGGCGGCGGCGGCGGCGGCGGTGGGAGAGGCAGCCACACATCGGCCCCCAGATCGGCTGCACGGGTCGCTGCCTCACCCGATGCAGCTGCACAGACCACCGGGCTGCGCCGCGCTGGCCGGGATGGCCGGGCGCCCGCTGCTCCCTGCGGGGGAGGGGTTGAGGCGGAGCGGCGGCTTGCACCCAGCTTGGATGGCCGCCACATGCACGATGCGCGTGCTGCAGGGCGGCTGGGCGGCGTCCCCAAGCAGGGCTTTCTTCCAACCTGCACGAAGCACTGCGCGGTGCACTGAGCCGCCATGGTCGCCGATCAGGGTCACCGCGATCGGTCGTGGGGAAGGGGAGAAGAGCGGTGAGGCGGGGCGTCCGCACGCGCAGCAGCCCCTGCTCACCCCAGCTCGAATCGCGGCCCTGGCGCCCCCGTCTCGCTCCCGCCAGCACCGCCGGCACTTGCAGTTTCCAGGGGACGCCCCAGCACCTGCGAACGCCGGCAACCGCTCTCAGGGGCGCCTCTGCCGCCTGGCCCGCCCTCCCGCCCCCTGCCTTCCCAGGGAGCGGCCGCCTTAGCAGACAGCGCCGCAGCCTCGCTTCAGGAGCGTCCAGCGGCGGTCAGGGCGCCCCCTCCTCCGCCCCGCCAGCTCCCGACCGCTGCCGACAGCCGCGGCAGCCCGCCACCATGTCGTCCAGCGCGCAGAACATCCCGGTGCAGGTGGGGTACGGGTTGCATGCTGGAACGGCGGAAGTATTGCTTGTGTCTGACAGCTGATGCCGCCAATTGACCGCCGAACCGCTGCGCAGCTGCCGACCGTGCCGCCGCACCCCTTCCTTCTGCACCCTGCCTGCCCACCGCGCGCAGAAGGAGTGCAGCGTGCCGGGCAAGGCGCTGTACCAGGTGTGGCGCACCAACTTTGAGATCGACACCAAGTACCAGCCCATCAAGGCCATTGGCAAGGGCGCCTATGGCGTGGTCTGCTCGGCCAAGAATGAGGAGACAGGTAGGTGGACGGCAGGCTGCATGGGTGCTGGGCATCAGCGGGTGTTTTTTTAGCAGGCGTTTGCAATGTGATGCCGCAGTGGCAGAATTGCAATTGATGTCTTGCTTGCTGGTGCTGCTGCTTCAGCCATCCCTGCTAGGCAAAGATGCTGACCACATCCGGGGCTGTTTTCGCATAGTTGCAAGCTGCTCCTGCCGAATCACTGCCGCATGCCCATTGCGCTCAACAGGCGAGAAGGTGGCCATCAAGAAGATCACCAATGCCTTTGAGAACCTGGTGGATGCACGGCGCACACTGCGGGAGATGAAGCTGCTGCGCTACCTTCGGTGAGCGGGGCAGGCCGCTATGCGATAGGGCAGCAGCGGTTGCGCAGCCTGCTGCCCGGCTGGTGCTTGATTACATTGTCGACTGGCGTGCAAGCACAGGGCTGCTGCATTGTTATGGGCAGCCTTCACACCATGTGCAATGTTTCATCGCCAGTCTGTCTGCTTGGCGCCTGCTTGTCGCAGGCACGAGAATGTGATTGCAGTGCGCGACATCATGCGGCCCGCCAGCCAGGACTACAACGATGTGTGAGCCACAGCGTGCAGCGCGTGCTGCTGGGCTGCTGCCTAGCCTGCTGTGGTGCACCGGCGGCGGGAGGGAGGCCCCTGCTTGCGATGAGTGGGCCGTGTTGGCTGAGGCAACCAGGAGTTGCTGGTGCCAACCCTACATTGCCGATGCTCATCACTCCATGCTGTTGCCCCTTTGTCCTCCACGCCCAGCCAGCTCAACGCTGCCAATGCTCTTGAGTCCAACCTATCCGTTCCTTTCCGGGTCATGCGCAGCTACATTGTGTACGAGCTGATGGACACCGACCTGCACCAGATCATCCGCTCCTCGCAGCCGCTGTCCGACGACCACTTCCAGTACTTCATCTACCAGGCCAGTGCTCTTTGGGCTGGGGCCAGCGTGATTAGAATGGCGTGGGGGCTATGCATTAATCCGCAGGCGGCCGCTGTGGCTGCAAGTGGGTTTGTAATCCAGCTATCAGGCACTGGCTTGGAGGTGCCACTCGGCCGTCAGAAGCCGCCTGGGCAAACATCGATGGCCATGCAAGTTTGCCGCCCCTCCCTGCAGATCCTGCGCGGCCTCAAGTACATCCACTCCGCCTCGGTGCTGCACCGCGACCTCAAGCCCTCCAACCTGCTGCTCAACGCCACCTGCGACCTCAAGATCTGCGACTTTGGGCTGGCACGCACCAGGTGTGTACCCTGGCGTGGCAGAGGCAACTGAGGGTGGCCTGGTGTGGGCAGGCGGCAGGTTTATAGGGGTCTGGGCAGCCAGCAGCGTAGCTGCAGTTGGGAGCACATCGCAGGCATTCTCCGGCCAGTTGCATGTCCCATCCCAGCCATCCCAGCCACCCCAACACACTGTCCTGTACAATACGCTGCAGCACGGAGAACCACAACTTCATGACTGAGTACGTGGTGACGCGCTGGTACCGCGCCCCCGAGCTGCTGCTGTCCTGCGACCAGTACGACGCAGGCATCGACGTGTGGTCGGGTGCGTGCGCGGACAGGGGTTTTTGAGTGTGGCGTTGCAGATGCTTTGTTAGGCAGTCTGCACCTGGTTGGATTGCTCGCTGGCTTCATGTTGTTCAGGTCACATGTGCCGGTCCTGACCCGTATTCCCCCTCGCCAGCGCTCTGACCTCCACCTCCCACCCCACCCAACCTCCTGCTGCTCCCCAGTGGGCTGCATCCTGGCGGAGCTGCTGCAGCGCAAGCCGCTGTTCCCGGGCAAGGACTACATCGACCAGCTGAAGCTCATCATCGGCACGCTGGTGAGGCTTGAGGGGCAGCCAGCCGCAGGGGAGCGGTCATTGGATGCAAGGGGACCGAGTGGGTGCAGCTCAGTCTGCCTGCTGAGGGCAGGCTCCACGCAGGCACGGGGATCGGCATTGCACAGCCATCAGCTGCAACAGAAATGGTTTCAGCAGATGCCCAACACCTGAGGCCACCCATGATCACATTTGGCTGTGGCTTCCTGCTGTCCCTGCAGGGCACGCCCACGGACGAGGAGCTGACCTTCATCTCCGCGCCCAAGGCCCGCTCGTACGTCAAGGCCCTCACCCAAGTGGAGGTGCGGCTGCGTGTTGTGCACAAAAAGAGAGCAGGGCTGGTGTCTTGGTGCTGGGCGGCTGCAATCGCTGGCTATGTGTGCCGCTGGAGTTTCTTTCTAGCAGGTGCATGGCATGCTGCCATCCGATCCTCCATGCCACACCCCTGCCCACGCTACTTCATCCCTGCCCGCCCTCTCGCCTGCAGCGCGCCGACCTGACCAAGCTGTTCCCCGATGCCAACCCGCTGGCGGTGGACCTGCTGGGCCGCATGCTGCAGGTGTGCAGGGCGGCTGGTTGGAAATGGCTGCAGCAGATCGCTGCCCCTGTTGTTTTGGCAGATAGTTGCTTTACAGCAGCCATGGGGTTGTGCCAACTACCATGCCGCTCAAGTCGTGCTCATCGCCAAAGCCAGCCTGCTGCCCTGCTTGTCACCCACCACTGCAGTTTGACCCTCGGCGGCGCATCAGCGTGGCGGAGGCGCTGGCGCACCCCTGGCTGGCGCAGCTGCACGATGAGGCAGCGGAGCCCTCGGCACCTGGTGCGGCACTGTGCCGCTGCTGCTGAGCTGGTGGTGCTTCCATGGCGGTTATCGATGATGCTGCGCCTGCTGCTGCTGAGCCTGCCACGCCATTTGCTGCAGCTTGGCGGAGTGTCTGTTTGCAGCCGCTTATGCGTGGGCTGCTGATTTGCATGGGCTGCCCACCTCAGCGCTGGCCAACCTCCCTTCATGCTCCCCAGGCGTCTTCAACTTTGATTTTGAGGAGCAGGACCTGGACGAGCCGGCTGTGCGCAAGCTGGTGTGGGAGGAGATGGCACACTACGACAGCCCAGCCAGCGGCGCCGCCAAGGCGCAGTGAGGGTAGCCCAGCGGACCAGCGGCATATAGCTTCGTGCGTGCCAGGTAGCTTGGTTTGTGTGATTTTTGCATAGCTAGGTGTCTAGTGTAGATAGGACGTATTCTTGGAGTGCTGCATTTCAGCTAAGACCGCTGCCAGAGAGATGTAAATCGGCGCCTGCGACAGTTGCGGGAGGGGCGATAGCTGCAGCTGGAAGGTGAACAGGCACCTTCACAGATGCCATGAGCATGTGCAATGATGGACTGGCTTGCTTTGGTGTACCCAAGGGATGCAAGCAACAGTAGAAACGTGGAGGAGGGCAAGATTGCCAGCATGTCGGTGCAGCTGCACATGACGGCATGGGCACGGCAAACACCGCCCGCCCTGGTTCCGCCGCCCACAACCCTTTCTCATCTTGACTGTGAACGCTCTGCTGGCCTCTTGGGCACACCCGCAACCATGCTGGCCTCTTGGGCACACCCGCAACCATGCTGGCCTCTTGGGCACACCCGCAACCATGCTGGCCTCCTCCCAAGAGCTGCAGCTGCTGAGCCTGCCCAACGATGTGCTGTCTCGCTGCCTTGAGGCGCTGAGCCTGGAGGAGAGGTGGGTGGGTGACAGCTGAGGGGCAGGCGAGGCAGCAGGCAGGCCAAAGGGCACCGCCGAGCCGCCGCCGCTGTCGGCTCCACACCTTGCTGCGCAGGCACCGGGCCCTGCCGCTCACCTGCCGCCGGCTCAGCCGCCTGGTGAACAGCCCCCAGCTGCTGCGCGCCGTGGAGTTTGACTCCACAGACGACATCCTCTCTGCCAAGCGCAAGCAGCCCAGCCTGGCCGCCGCTCAGAGCTTTGACTGCTGGGCAGTGCGGCACGCCGCCGGCGCAGTGCAGCGGCTGTCGCTGCGCATTGGATCACCAACTGCCCAAGGATCAGCTGAACCAGATGCCATTTGGAGCGAGATGCTGGGTGTGCTAGCAGCCTGCGGCGCGGCCGGCGGCCTGCAGGAGGCCCGACTGTATGTCCAGTTCTGTTCGGCCTCCCTGCCGGCCTGGCTGCCGGTCGCGCTGCGCGGCGTGCGCCTGCTGCACGTTGTGGTGGAGGAGGGTATGCTGCAGGTGGATGTGTCTCTCACAGCCATGACAGTTTTGACTGACCTGCACCTGGAGGCTACTGCCGGTGACGCCGGCTTGTATTTTGAGACGGCAGCCTTGCTACCGCGGGCCCTGCGGCGGCTGCATCTTGCCGGCACGTGCTGGGTCAGCGAGCCTCCTGAGGAGCTGCCACCACAGGTGGGTGACATGTGCACTAGCAGGCATGTGCATTTGCAGTGCGCTCAGCCCGAGTTTGCTGCAGCTGTGGCCTTGCTGCCTTGCCACTCGAGCTTTGCACCTAAGGCATCCCCCTTGCTGCCCAACAGATCCCCGGGCTGCGGGCCCTGAAGCATCTCAGCCTTGAGACTTGCTCTTTTACCCCAGAAGGCCTGGAGCCTTTGTCCCAACTGGCTCACAGCCTGGAGGCGCTGAGAATGTACTTCTGCGACTGGTGAGCGCTCTGGGCAGGGCCTGCCATCCTGTATGTGCGTGTCGTGGCTGCCGCTCATCACAGCTTACCCCTGGGCGGCTGCCGCTCAATGCAGCTTGCTGCTTACCTGTGGCCTTACGTGCAGGCTCCCTGCGCCCGCCACCCTGGCGCGCCTCACTCGGCTTACTTACCTGGATACCGACAACTTTATCGGCGACAGGGAGGAGTCGATGGATGCCGTCCCTCGCATGCTGGAAGAAACCCTGGCGGCTCTGCCGCAGCTGAGGGCGCTGCGGGTCAGCTTCAACGGCAGCGGCTACTACATGTCGATTCCCAGCTTTCCCCGGGCAGCCACAGCTTTGCAGCGCCTGCAGCACCTGGTCTGGGACGTGACGGTGCGCCAAGATGGTGCACTGCCGCCCGGCGGCTGGCTCACTGGCCTGCTCTCTCTGGCTCTGCCTGGAGACCTGATTCATCACAACTCTGCCACACTGGCCTCAGCGCAGCGGCTGCAGCACCTGGCAGCGCTGCAGCCCAGGGACCGTGACATATTGGAGTGTGCGCCCGGCTATGCCAGCTGGCACCCCGCCACTGTCCGCTGGGCAGCAAGCCAGCCCGGGCTGCGGCGCCTGGATATTGAGGAGCCCTCTGAGCGAGCATGGAAGCCTCCCGCTCTTGGCCCCGATTTTGACCACATCAATGCAGAGACCATGCAGCAGAACCCAGCCCTGCAAATCTGCACCGAGAGCGGCCTGGCCGCACTTCACCTGGAGCAGTTCCTGCAGCGCGTGGGCTGCCTTACTGGCTGAACCATTCTGTGACAGGCCTCCGGTGCCTCATCCCGCAGTAACGTGTTGTTGACATGTGTGTTTGCCTTCATCTCAGATTGCAGTGTTAGCTTGAATCGTGTAGAGATTTTAGTGAATGAACGTCAGGGAGCTGTTTGAATCAGACACAGTTTGGTTAGAATTGAAATAGCAAGCTTTTTACACACCAGCAAAGCTCTTAGCGCTGCCGCCGTACCCTGCAACAGAGATTGCGGTTGCCTGCCCGGGCTTGGTGACGCTGGCCGCTGTCGCAGGCCCAGAAGCGGATGCGACAGCCGTGCCTGAGGAAGCATTGGCGATGGCAGCTCCGCCATCAGTTCCAATGGCGGCAGCGCGCCCGCAGTTCTCCTGGTGAGCATCGGCATATGACTCATCGTCGGAAAATTCATACTCAGTTCCGCAGTCAGTGGCGTTGAACGGCTGCATTGGGTGTGGGGAGCGGTGAGGGTGCTGGTGAGGAGGGCTGGTGAGTTGGGTGCTAAGCAAGCAGCACTGTTGGGCTGCGCCGACACAGTTTCAGTCTCACAATGCCGCCACAACTAAATAGCACCCACCTGGGCTGCGTCACCCTCCAGGCTCTCCGTCTCCGCAGCAGGAGAGGGGCTGCCCAGGAACTGCACAGCGGGGGCAGAGGGGAGGGCCGGGCGGGATCAGTCAATGCACAAGCAGTGTTGAGGAAGGGCAGGCACTGCTCGCCAGGCACTCAGCGGCACTACATCCCATCCCGCCCCTGAACATACTCGGGTAAAGACCACTCACGGGGTTGGCGGTTGCACTGCCCGCGGAGGCGCTGGCACTGGCGCTGGCAGCGGCAATGGTAGTGGCCGGAGCAGCAGGCCCGGCTGCCTGGGTCTTGGCCGTGTCGGGAGAGGCAACAGCAGCTGCCAAGGCGTCGGCAGAAGCAGAGGCGGTGGTGGCGGCGGCCGCAGGAGCCGAAGAGGCAGGCTCAGCAGGAGCTGCCTGCGTGGCGGCGGTGGGCGTGGTGTCTGCGCCCTGGATGGGTGCTGCACCGGGAAGGGAGGGAGCGGCCAGCGAGTGAGAGGCAGGTGGGTGCTGGGCATTCACTCAGCCTAGCCCTCCGCTGACTCCACGCCAATCAACAAGCCGCATTCCGCCACAAACCAGCCAGCCCACAACCCGCCACCCACCAGCGTTGGCGTCGGCAGCGGCCTGCGCGGAGGCCTGGGCGTCGGCGGTGCACGGCGCGGCAGTCATGTCGACGCCGCAGTAGCCGCAGGTGAAGCGGCAGTAGCCCTTGCGCAACATCCAGCACATGTCGCCTGAGCGTGGGGAGGATGAGAGGCAAGAGCAGTGTTGGAGTTGGGTGGCAGGAGGAGGTGGGTGCTGCCTGCC
>VFQQ010002288.1_pt1 | contig 22276 bp, 41 predicted proteins | sample 3512341 | NCBI WGS metagenome assembly VFQQ01 (sample SAMN10412373, study PRJNA504923) | tailings metagenome | isolation source: Relicate 2 Philex TSF1 revegetated site | place: Philippines: Tuba, Benguet | collected 2017-08-29 | reverse complement strand
GCCCAGCTGGTCAAACTACTACCAAGCCACGAATGCAATTATTGTAGTCGCGGACAGCACAGACAGGTGGGTATGGTGTGTGTGCACATCGTGCTGTCAAACGAGAGCTTGCAAGGGATGCACTGTGCTGCTGATCAAGGATGCTTGGCACGCCTCAGGGATCCATCGACCCATGCCATGCTTGCCTGGCGCTGCAGGGCGCGGATAGGCATCCTCAAGCAGGAGCTGTTCAAGCAGGTGCGGCCAGCACATGATCTCCCAGTGAGATTCACTGGTCACAACCAAAGCCAGGCCACAAGTTGACCTTGCACTTTCCCCGCTGGTCACCACATACCAAACGCTCGTCTTCCTTGTCCCCCTGCTGCTGTGGTGCAGCTGCAGCACGAGCACTTGTCCAACGCATGCGTGCTCATCTACGCCAACAAGCAGGACCTGGTGTGTGTGTGGGTGGCGGCAGGGGCCCTAGGTTGAGGCACACTGTCCAGCTCCCATCAAGCGGCGCAGCATCACAGCATGCCATGAGCTGCAGGTGCAAGGGCCAGCCTTGCAGGGCGGCAGCATCCAGCCCCCGGCTTCCAGACTCCTCAGCCTCACTGGCCTGCCTGAGCTCTTGACTTCCTGCGCCACTGCAGAACGGCGCCATGACTGTGCCGGAGCTTTCGGAAGGGCTGGACCTGATCAGCCTGAAGAGCCACAACTGGTGGGCAAGCGCCACTGGGTCTGTGGGAGTTGTGGGGCGCCTGGGAGCAAACTGACCGGACCAGGCCTCTGCCACCTGCTACTGGCTGCCCTGCAGCCCAGCGCTCCTAGATAGCAGGCTCCTAGGCATGCCACTGACATATTCAGCCCTCCCCCCGGCCGCTGCCCCACACCGCAGGCACGTGCAGGCCTCCTGCGCGCTCACAGGGGAGGGGCTGCTGGAGGGGCTGCAGTGGGTGGCGGAGGAGCTGCGGCGCAAGGAGGCGGCGCCACATGCGCAGCCGCTGCCGCCGCCTGGGCCGCCGCAGCAACCAGCGGGTGCAGCAGCGCAGCAGCCAGCGGCTGCGCCGCCGCAGTGAGTGCACCGTGAGACACACTTCTACTCGCCAGCCGCGTGCAATGTGCCATACCTCGTTCAGCCCACCGACCGATGCCATACTTTTTGAACTTTCACAAGCTTCACATTGACATGTGCGGCCCATAGAGGCGGCTTCAACATTTTGAGAATAGCTTGCTGTCCCAAGTCAACCGAATGATGCACAGTAGGGTCAGTGGCACGCATACCGGATTGGGCTGTGTGAGTGGGCGGGAGTCATCAAGAGGGTCAAAAGTTACGGGGGATATAGCATACCTAATTGTCATTCGCTGTCAGTCAACCTGCGGCCTAGCCAACTGCCTAGTGGCCATTTGATTCCCTGCCTGCCTCGCTGCTGGTCGGGCGCGACTGCCGCCGTCGCCAGCAGCGGCCTCACTTGCGCCATAAAAAGTCGAGGTCGCCCTGGCTCAGGCGGCCCGCCTTGACCAGGGCTGCTGTCATGCCCACCAATACAGCGGCTGCACCCAGCACGGCCAGCAGGCCCCAGCCAAACACGTACAGCATGGACAGCCAGACGGGCGACTCAGCCTCCGCCTCCTCCCGCGCCCGCTGCGCCTTCAGAGCCAGCTGCTGCCGCGCCGTGGCAATGGCAATCTGCTGCGCTGTGCCTGCCGCGTGCGTCACCTTGAGGCGCGGCAGGGAGACGCGGGGCGAGGCCGGCGGCGAGCTAGCCTCCCGTGTCGCAGCGCCAGCGGTGCTGCGCGCAGGGTCGCCCAACACGCTGCGCTTGGCGGCTGCAGCACGCCGCTGGTGCAGCTGCGCCGCCGGCTCTTGCTGCGCCGCAGGTCGCTGCTGCTCCCTCAGCGGCTGCTTGGGGGGCGAGGCCCGCTGCGCCGCCTTGGCTGGCGAGCGTGCTGTCCGTCCGGCACGCTGTGCCCCCACCCCTTCCCTCTCCTCCTGCCCTCCCGGCTCAGTCTGGGTCGCTGCTGCCTTGCGCGCCGCTGTCTGTGCTTGTGCTGCCGCCACCGCCGCGCCCACATGCTGTGAGGCGCCCTGAGCCGCCAGTGCGGCCAGCAGGTCTGCCACCGCCCGGCTCTGCTCCACCATGGCCGCCTCCACGGCCGCCACGCGCTCCAGCAGGGCGGGCGAGGCATCTGCAGGCGGCGCAGAGGGAGCAGGCAGGCTGTGAAGTGCAGCAGAGCAGGGCTGCAGCAAGCACACTAAGCGCACAAAGACCGGCAGCATCTGCTGTTCAAACAGCCCTTTTGCCCAGCTGCACAAGGCCACCTGGAGTTGCATGCCGCGCACCTGCTGGTGCCGCCGCCCCACGCTGCACAGCCGCCCGCTGCTCCACCGCCTCCAGTCGCGCCTCCAGCTCCACCGCCCTGCCCGCCAGCCGCGCCTCCAGCAGCTCGAAAGCATTCTGCAGGCAAGCAGGCACGGTGTGGAGGGGCCAGGGTCAGGGCAGCAAGGTGAGCAACACCGGCGTTGACCGGCAGGGAGACATTAACATTAAAGTACAGCAACCACACTGCTTAGGTATGTCCACACGGCGTGCCTGTGGCAGGCCAATCTGCTGCTGCGCACGCACCTGGTCCAGCAGCTGCGCCACGCCATCCACCTTTTTCTCCAGGCGCCGCACCACCTCGCCCAGCCCCTGCTCTACATGCGCAACATAAGCAGCCACGGTGGCGGCCTCGGACGGCTCCCCCTGCGATATGAAAGGAACAGCACCATGCTGCAGTGCTTTACTCTCTGAAACTCTCTGAAGCATCATGAGTCACCCAACTCCAGCAGCAAATGGCAGCAGGACGAATCGTCGGCCACAGCGGCAGCCTGCCTGCCTTGCCTGCCCAAACTCCAGGCGGCGGGTGGGGGTGGCCCCCGCCTCCTCCGCTGGTGCTGCTGGGGCGGGGCTGGCAGCCGCTGCCGCCTTGGCGGCGTCCTGGCGCTTCACCACCTTGATGGCCGTCTGCGGGCAGACACGGGATTGTACTTCGTTTAGCGTCTGAGGCGGCAGCAGCAGCAGCAGCAGCAGGCTGTGGCTTTAGACAACATGGCTGCAGCCACCAGCAGCCCAGATGGCCCATCAAAGTGAGCTACCCAGCGCGCCTGCAGGATTTGGTGCTGCAGCTTGCGGTCCAGCTCCTTGTCGGCCAGGAAGCGCTTCTGCACAATCTTGGCCGCCGTGGCCAGCACCTTCTCCTGCAGGCTCTTGTCCAGGTGTGCCACCGCCTGCGGGGGTTGTCAGTCCAAGAAATGAGGCGGCAACGCAGCAAGTGTGGTGGTTCAAAGTTTGTGTCCAACCAACGTCTGTCCCGGACACCTGGCCCCGCAGCGCACCCTGCGCTGATAGCCGCACCCCGCAGCCCACCTTGCTCTCCATGTCCTTGAGCGCCGCCTCCAGGCTGACCAGCCGGTCCTGCAGGTCGCTGACCTTGCGCGCGCTCTCCAGCCAGGTGGAGGAGGCGGGCGTGTAGGCGGCGCCGCTGGCTGCGCCGATGCTGGGCAGCGGGGAGGGGGAGGCCAGCGGCTCGCCGCCGGCTGCGGCCTCTGGCTCCTCCATCCTGTCGGCCCGCTGGGCGCTGATGGTCCAGCCGCCCTCTGGCCGCTCCGGGCTGAACAGCGCGTTTGTGTGGCTGCTGCCTAGCGGCAGCTCGGGGCAGGCGGCGCCAGCTGCGCCAGCGGCGGCGGCCTTGCCGTCGGGAGAGGCCTTGAGCGCACCGGCGTCGAGGTTCGCCTCCAGGAACTGCACCTTCTTGGCGCTGGGCGGCGCTGGGGAGAGGGGTGGTTGCGGCAGCGCGTTCACCTCCATTTGAAGACGCCGGGCATGTGCAAGAGTGTGGCAATGATCGCAGACCAGAGTGCAGTCAGCTGCAAGAGGTTTGGGCGCTCTGAACTTGGAGCAGCGTGGCAGCTTGGCCCATGCAGGCACCCAGGCGCCTTTCCCCCCAGGCGCCATCTCGAAGTTTACGATCAGCGCTAACGATAGTAATGCAGCGGCTGCCAGGCCGCCAAGCGGCTGGACGCCCAGCCACCTGAAGCCCTGGCCGGCTCTGAGTGTCTGATAGCCTCTGCATTCGCTGCTCTGGAAACCAAGATTCACACCAGCCGCGGGGCTCCCCCGGCAGCACCCGCCTGCCCGCCTGCCTGCCTGCCGCCCTTCCGCCGCCGCCGCCAAGCGCACAACCCTCGTGCCGTTTGATAGCTCCGGCCTGGGCCGTCCGCCGGCATGGGCAACCAGCTGACGGCGCCCAGCCGGCTGACGGCCGCAGAGGCGGTGTCCGACCTGCCAAGCGTGACCTACAAGGACAGCCTGGGTGAGGGCAAGCGCTAGTTGTCCAGAGCGGCGCTGCCCAGCATGCTGAAGACCTGTTGGTCTGCAGTGCTGCAGTGCCATGCCGCCTGCTGTCCGCATGCCAGTGTGTCTCACAGATTTTACACACCGCTGCAGGCGGCGGTCGCTTTTTCAAGAGCGCGCTGTGCGTGCACGACGACGGCGGCCTGGTGGTTGTCAAGGTGCTCAGGGCTGGGGTGGCATTGGGTATTGGCAGCAGCGTGTCCGCTTCTTGCAGTGCGTGTCGGTGCACCTTTGCAAGCAGTGCTCTGTGTACAGCTTCCTTGCGCTGTCCATCATGTATCAACAACCCACAAATTTTGCCGCGCTACGCGTGCTTGCAGGTGTACGCCAAGCGGCCCGATGCGCCGGATGTGCGGCCCTACAAGGAGCGCCTGGCTGAGCTGCGCGCCAAGCTGGCGGGGCTGGACTACCCCCACGCCTGGCCCGCCCAGGTGGGCTGCCAGTGCATTGCTTCGGATGCGTGGGGAATGAGGAGGCGCACAGACAGGTGCCTCAGTGCAGCTGCACGTCTGAAGGGCAGGCGCCAGGAGCTGCCCAGCCAGTGCCTTACTCAAATGACAAGCCATCAAACTTCTCACCTGCGCTGCCTCCAACCCTGCCTTGTCAACCGCAGCGCGTGGTGGAAACAGAGCGCGGCGTGTTCCTGCTGCGCCAGTACCTGCACGCCAACCTGGCGCAGCGCGTCTCCACCCGCCCCTTCCTCACGCTCATCGAGAAGGTGGGCGGGGCGGGGCGGTGTGCTGCACAGTGCTTCGGTGTGAAGAACAGCCGGGTGACCTGCTGTTGCGTACATGAGAGCCAGTGTGCATCTCCTAGGCCGGGTGCCGGTGTGCCCTCCAGTCCGCCAACTCAAGCCTGCTGCCCTCCCTCCCCCGGTCCTGTCGCAGCGCTGGCTGGCGTACCAGCTGCTGCTGGCGCTGGCGCAGTGCCACGGGCGGGGCGTGTGCCACGGCGACATCAAGCCGGAGAACGTGGGGCTAACCTCCTGGGACTGGGCCTTCCTGGTCGATTTCGCGCCATACAAGCCCACCCTGCTGCCCGCCGACAACCCCGCCGACTTCTCATTCTTCTTCGACACCTCGGGCCGCCGCCGCTGCTACCTCGCGCCCGAGCGGTTCGTGGACCCCGCCGCAGGGCTGGGCGCGGTGGCGGCGACGGCCTCGCCCCTCACACCCGCCATGGTGCGGCGGCGGGGCAGAAGTGGGCATCATGTGTCGCGGATCCACCGTGGCGTGGGCTTGCACTCCGCAGCACAACAAGTTCAGGCCGTCTCCTGTCTCCCTGCCGGCCAGCGTTTCACACCACCTTGCTCATGCATCCCACTCGCTTGCTTGTGCCCCCACCAGGACGTCTTCTCCCTGGGCTGCGTGCTGGCGGAGCTCTTCCTGGATGGCCAGCCGCTGTTTGACTACTCCCGCCTTCTGGCCTACCGCCTGGGCACGGGGACGGGTGAGGCGGGTGGTCACAGGCATGCACAGCCGGGCAGGTTGTTTTTCCTTGCCTGCTGCAACAACACCTCGCCTCTCCCCTGTTTCCGCGCTGCTGCCTCTGCTCTCACATTAGACGGCACTTTGGCCTGTGTGCAGGGGCGGCCCTGCCGGCAGCGCTAGACAAGGTGCACCCGAGCGTGCGCGGCATGGTGGCACACATGCTGCAGGTGAGGGGCTGGGCTGCATTGGCAGGGGTCAACGCTTGTCTGGCAATGTTTATCTACACCAGCCTGCAGCTGCAGTCGCCCTCAACTGTCACATACCAGGACCGTTATCATCCCATGCCATCCTCCCCCTCTGCCCCACTGCAGCGCGACCCCGCAGCGCGGCACAGCGTGGAGCAGTACCTGCAGGAGGCGGCCGCCTCGCTGGCGCTGCCGCCCTACCTGGCCACAGTCGTCCACCCCTTCTACGCCTCCATGCTGCGCCTCGACACCGATGCTCGCGTGGCGCTGGTCAGCAGTGAGTATGACGAAGTCAAGCTGCAGCTGCTGGCTGGTGGCGATGGCAGCGGCGGCAGCAGCGGTGCAGGGAGCAGCGGTGGCAGCGGCAGCGGCAGCGGGAACCGCATCGGCAGCTTGTCCCCTGCGCTGGAGCGGCACTCAGCAGAGGGGATCGAGGGGCACGGCCAAGAGGCGGGGGATGGGAGTGGGCGACCGCCGCTGCAGCAGGAGGTTGCGGGGCTGCTGTCCGAGGCACAAGCCTCCCTGAAACAGCTAGAGGGGCGGGGCGGCAGCAGGGGCGGCAGCAGGGGCAGCACGCCGCTGCACACGCCTCGCGACCGCAGCGCTGGCAGCAGCAGCCAGGCTGAGGTGCCGCCGGCTGCCCAGCAAGGAGACGCGGCAGAGGCAAGAGAGGCGGCAGGCGCTGCCTCGGCAGCACCTGGGCAGCAGCAGCAGCAAGGACGGGCGTCCCAGCAGCCTGCTGAGGGCGCTTTGCAGCAGGCACAGCAGCAGGCGCAGCAGGGCGCGCCGCCCCCGCCGCAGCTGCACGAGGGCATGGTGCTGGTGGCGGTGCTGCTGTGCACGCTGCTGCGCGGCTCGCGGCTGCAGGAGCACAAGGCGCGTGTGGTGGGCCTGCTGTGCGACTCAGCGGCCTACAGCGACGATGAAACGCGGCTGCAGCGCGTGCTGCCCTACCTGGTGGCCGCAACCGCGGAGCCGCTGGCAGCCGTCAAGTGCGTGGCGCTGCGGGCCATTGCCCGCGTGCTGGCGCAGGTGCGGGGCGGCTGAATTTATGCATGCAGGTGCTGCTGGCCGGGAGGGCGTGTGCCAGGGTCGCGGTCAGGGCTGCCGACTGGCCAGCCCGCTGTTGTTGTCAGGAGCGGGATCAGCCCTGCTCACCCCGCCCCAATTGCTCCACCCTGCCCTCAGGTGCGTGGCGTGCCCCCCAGCGAGGCCAAGGTGTTCACCGAGTACGTGCTGCCCTCCCTCAGCCTGCTGCCCTCGGAGGCGGAGCTGGCGGTGCAGGTGGGTGGGGCATGCTCAGCGCCACACGAGCAGTTCCTTGCTGTCCCTTAGCTCATTGTTTTGTGGCAGATTTGCGAGGCTTTGTGCTGGCCTGCTAGATCTAAGTGGCCTGGGTTGCCAGCCACATGTATTCATCTGTGCGACTGCCTCCGTTGCGCCCCTCACCTCCCTCAGGTGGAGTATGCCTCGTGCATCGCGCAGCTAGCGGCCACGGCGCAGGCCTTCCTGGAGCAGCTGCAGGTGGGCACCCAGCCGCACATGGGCATGTTGGAGAGCGCTGGCTGGTGGTTTGTGAACTGGTAGGCAGCAGAGAACGTGGCACGGCTATGCCCGATCATTAAGGGCACGTGCTTGCCTGCCTGCTCCTCTTTCTGCAGCGCCGCCGACTGCAGCCGCTGGCCCTGCCTGCCGGCGGCGGATCCAGTGGCTCTGTGTCCGGAGCCGGCAGCGGCAGCTCCAGCAGCTCAACCCTGCTGCTCAACTTTGATGAAGAGGTGTGTGGGATGGTGGCTCAGTGCTCGGCAGCAGTCTGGGGGCGGAGCGCAGCTGCATTGTGCAGCGGCCTCCTGGCGCCAGCACGCTCCATGCAAGCCACAGTTCTGTGCTGCCATTCCCTCTCCCCCTCCACAACAGATGGGCCACCTGCGGGCGGGTGTTGAGCGCGTGGTGCAGCACTTTTTGGTGGGGCCTCATGCCGAGACCAAATTGGCGCTGCTGCCCCACCTGGCGCGCCTGGCGGCGTTTGCGGGGCGGCGCGACACGGCCGACGTGCTGCTGCCCTCGCTGCTCACCTTCTTCAACAGCCAAAGCTGGCAGGTGGGCTAGCTGCTGAGGGTGCACATGGCCAGTGGCTGGCTGCTCTGCTGGTTTATCGAGCATGCCTGCGTGTTGGAGCCCTGCTGCCCAGCTCTGCCCACCCCACTTGCCCGCCCATCCCTCTCCAACCAAACCCGCAGGTCCGTGCCGCCTTCTACTCTGCATTTGTGGGGGTGTGCCCCAGCCTGGGCCCCGAGGGCGTGGCCGCCATTGTGCTGCCCTTCCTGGACCGGCTGGTGGGAGACCCAGAGCCCGCAGTGGTGGCTGAAGCAGTTCAGTTCCTGGCCCGCATCTGCTCCGATGGCCTGCTGCGCAAGCGCCACATCTTGCTGGTGGCGGCACGCCTGTGCAGCCGCCCGGTGCTGGGGCCTGCGGCGCCCACGCCTGTGCGCGCTGCCGCCGTGGCGTTCCTGGCTGCGGCTGCGGGGCAGCTGTCGGCGGCCGACATCCAGGCGCAGCTGCTGCCGCTGGCGCTGCCGCACCTGGCCGCTGAACCGCTGTCCTTCACGGTGCGTGGCAACTGCCAATGAGAGGTGTTTTGGTTGCTTGTTGTTGTGGAGGGGCTACATTTGTTGCCTTGGGGCATTGGCAACGGAGCAGCATGCCAGTCCTGTCGCAGTGGGCTGACCAGCCCACCTTGCTCCGTGTTGCACCTGCAGGACCCCAACCAAATCAGCCGGGCCCTCAGAAGCGACAGCCCAGGGACCAGCAGCGGCGGTGATGGCACGCGCGTGCAGCGCGCCCGCCGGCCCCCTGTGGTGCGCATGCGCCCCGGCTACCCTCCGGCCCCCATGCCGCCGCTGCCCCCGCCGCCGCAGCAGCGCTTTGTTTCAGGCTCAGACAGCGGAGGGCGGCGCTCACTTGACTCCCTTGCCGCTCCGCCACCCGCCAGCCGGCCAGGGGTGGGCGGCGGCAGCAGCAGCGTCATGGTGCCTGGGGCAGGGGCAGCTGCCGCGGCGGGCGGGGCGGGCAGCCGCAGCATGCTGCTGCCGCCGCCCACAGCGTCCACCTACAGCCTGGCGGTGGACCCTCGCTTCCTGCACCATGGCTCCTCCTACCTGTCAGCCGCCCTAGAGCAGTCGATGATGGCACAGGCGGGGGCCACCGGCCACCTGGTCAGCAGCGGCGGCAGCAGCGCAGCACAGCAGGCACCGCGGGGCGCCGGTGCGCGCCTGCACGCCTCTGCGCACTGGGGCCCCGCCGATAGCGGCATGCAGCTAGTGGCCCGGGCGCGGCGCAGCCTGCCGCAGGCCCCCGGCCTCACGCGCATGCCGGCGCCGCTGATGCAGCAGCAGTGGGGCGAACCAGGTGGGGATATGGGGTAGGCAGGGCTGGCCTGCAGACATGACAGTGCTGTTGCACCCTGTTGTGCTTGATGCCTTGCCTGATGCTGCGCCCGCTTAGGGAGATCCACCGGCTCACCTTGAATGCCATTCTTCTTGGGTTTTCGGCCTGCCTGCAGGTGGCACGCGGCAGCCAGGTTCACCATCCAGTGCGGGTGGCGGTGGTGGCGTACGGGATGCCATGAGCGCTGCCCTGGCTGCGGGCATGCCTGGCGGCGGCCCAGATGCGGCGCACAGCCAGCATGTGGCTCCTTGGTACCCTCGCGGCGTGCTGGTGGCGCACCTTGCGGAGCACAAAAAGTGAGTATGGTGGAATTGGGAAGCAGGGCAGCTGGCCTGGTTGGCAGAAGCTTGACCAGCCTGTGCAACAGTGCAATCATCCTGCCTGGCCGGCCAGGCGTGCCTCAGCGGTCCCATTTGGCTTTCGGCTGCAGGGCCATCAACCGGCTGGCGGTGGCTGGCTGCGGCACCTTCTTTGCCTCGGCGTCGTCCGATGAAACAGTGAAGGTCAGGCTGGCTGCATGCTGTTGGATCAGGGCAAATGCCTGTTTACTGATTGGCCTTTGCTTGGCTTGTGAGATGCAACGCTTGGCCCGAGCCGAGGGCTGCAGCCTCAAGATGACTGATGAACACGTTTTCACATGCCACTACACCGTACCTCTCCAGGTGTGGGACTGCCGGCGGCTGGAGAAGGATGTGTCCTTCCGCTCCCGCCTCACATACACCGCCCAGGTGAAAAGCGCCTTTTCCTGGGTGGGCGGCAGGCTAGCAGGTCTCACCCACTCCACTTTCCACTTGCTGAGTGCTACAAGTTGATGGCTGTCAATTGTCACCCAGCTGACGCCACCGCTCCTGCTGCCCTGTGCAGTCGGGCCGCATCACCAGCGTGGCGGCCTGCCAGGATAGCCAGAGCATCGCGTCCGGCAGCGCCAGCGGCAGCATCCATGTGTGGCGGGTGGAGTATGCGGGGCGAGCGGGCGCAGCGCCGGAGCGCTACACAGGCATCGTCAGCACGCGCCAGGTGGGGAGGGGCTGGGGCAAGGCGGGCAGAGCAGTTGCAGGCTGGTTGGTGTATGAAAAGAGGTGCAATGAGTTGTCTGTGCAGATGTGAGCTGCTTGAAGGGCTGTCATGTCAGCATGCTGCTGCGCTGCCCATACCTCCTGGTCTTGTCTGCCGCCTCCACCCCAGCCACAGAACCTCACCAACCGACTCGCGCCTCCTTCCCCTGTGCCCTGCCTGCAGTTTGCCCCCGGCTCCGGTGCCGTGCTGGACGTGGCTGCCTGGGGCCCCTCCCTGCTGGTGCACTCCACCGCGCGTGGCGGCCTGGCCGCCTGGGACCTGCGCGCCGGCGGCGACGCCTGGGCGCTGCCCTGCCCGCCGGTGCAGGGCGCCCCCGAGCGCTTTGTGCTCGACCCCGCCAGCCAGAACTGGGTGCTGGGCGGCACCAGCCGCGGCTGGCTGTGCCTGTGGGATGTGCGCTTCCACCTGCCGGTCAACTCGTGGCAGCACCCGGGTGGTGCGCCCATTGGCGCGCTGGCGCTGGCCTCCTCGCCGCCGCAGCGCCTGGGCCTGCCCGGCACCTCGGCGCCGCTGGTGTACGTGGCGGCGGGGGAGCAGGAGGTGGGGCTGTGGGACGTGGCGGAGGCCAGGTGCCAGCAGGTGGGTGCAGCAGCGGCGGTGGGGAGAAGGGTGAGGGCGAGGGCAAGGGCGTGAGGTGCTTTGAGAATTGCCAGCAGAGGATCATGATGTGCAGGCTAGAGCTGGCAAGCAATAGCTGTGCAATGCCCTGAGTTGCTCTTCTCCCCCACCAACCCCGCCTGCCCGCCTCCTCCTCTTCCAACAGGTGCTGCGCGTGCTGCGCCCCGGCGCCAGCGAGGCTGCGCGGCGCCAGGTGCCGTCAGCGCTGGCACCGCCCGCCGCTGGGCTGGGCCCGCCTCGTGGCACCGACATGATGAGCCGCGCCCGCCAGCTGGCCATCTCCGAGCTGCAGGCGCCGCCAGCACGGCAGGAGAGCGTGCGGGCGCTGCTGCCCACCACCGGCGGCCAGCTGCTGGCGGGTGGGGCCGACCGAGCTGTGCGCTGCTGGGACAGCGGCCGGCCGGCGCAGAGCTACGTCGTCTGCGCGCCGCCGCCGCCGGCGGTGCCGCCAGGTGCGGCGACGGCGGCAGCAGCAGCAGAGGCTGGCGCTGGCGCCGGCGCTGCAGCAGAGGCGGCAGCAGTGGATGTTCCGCAGTACCGCTACGCCAGTCGCAGCGTGGGTGGCGTGCCGGTGCTGGAGGAGAGCTGCTCCCTGCAGCGCCTGGCTGTGGGTGCAGCCGACCGGGAGCAGCGGGCAGCCGAGTACGAGCTGCTGCTGGCTCGGCAGGGCTGGGCGGAGCGAGCAGCCGCGCTGTGCCACCAGCTGGCTGTGACAGACCTGGCCAGGGTGGAGGCCAGCGAGCCGCTGCTGCTGTCCGCCGGCGCCGATGGATGCGTCAAGGCGTGGCGGTGACCGCCAGCCGCTGCATGTACTTGCCCTGTACCAATGTGCTTATCTGTAACATACTATAATGACACTGCTGGCCTGAAGGCAGGCATGCTGCACTCCGCTGATGCAGGGAGGGTGCGTTGCACAATCGAAAGCGTGGCGGGCGGCGGCGGGGCTTTCATGCCGAGGCGCCTCGCTTGCAGGTCAATTTCGCGCAGTCGCCGATCCACCATGATTGCTGCGGCATCCTCCCTGCGGGCAGCAGCCCCTGTGGCGACGGCACCGCGGCGGCAGCAGCCCCGGCGGCCCCAGCTGCAGCGGCGGCCGCGCTGTCGAGCAGCAGATGAGCAGCAGCCGGCGGCAGATGGCCTGCTGGTGACGGCAGGCGTGGAGCTGCCGAGCCAAGGGCAGGTCAGTGGGGCAAGGGCTGCGGGAGGCAGCCAATTGGCTTTATCGACCGCTGATGCTGGCATCGGGCCGAGCCGGCATGCGGGCCCTTGCCCCTCTGCTGCCGCCGCCATCGCCGCCCGCTGCCGGCTGTGCCCCGCTTCCGACCCGCCCTGGCTTGCTCGCTGCGTGGCCGTGTAGGCGGTGGTGGCTGGTGTGGGCGAAGCCGACTACATCAACCGACAGCTCATGGAGATCCTGGCACCAAAGAAGGACTACATGGCGGTGCGTGAGGGGCGAAAGGGCACTGGCATGGATGAATGGCCTTGCAACGCTTTGCGCTGCTCGAATGCCGCACTTTGTGCTGCCTGTGACATGGGTGGATCTGCAGGTGACAGAGGCAGCCAGTGTCCCTGGCTGCTGCTAAACCCTCCTCGCTATCGCTGCCTGCCCCAAATGGCACAATCACACCTGCCGTCGTCCCCTGGCCCTGCCCACCCCTCCTCGCACCCCGCAGGAGTTCCTTGCCATCCAAAGCCAGCAGCCCCGCAACCTGGGATTCTTTGGCACGCGCAACATGGGCTTCATGCACCAGCAGCTGATTGAGGTGCTGGCCTACGCCATGCTGCTCACGGTGAGGACGGCTCTTGAACCAACGCCGAGCCGCACCTTGCAGCCCGCGCTTCCTGTCTCTGCATGCGCCGCGGTGCCTGCCGGCTGTGCCAGGCGCTGGCGGCACATATGGACAGCAGTCCCCTGCCCGCCTTCCTTTACCTGGTGCACACACATGTGCCGTCACCTGCTCATGCCCCCACCTCTCCGCAGGGCAACCACATCTTCACGAGCGGCGCGACGGGCACCAACGCGGCGGTGATCCGGGGCGCGCTGCGTGCGGAGAAGCCGGAGCTGCTGACCGTGGTGCTGCCGCAGTCGATGAGCAAGCAGCCGGCGGAGAGCCAGGAGCTGCTGCAGCAGGTGGGGGCGCTGGTCGTGGTGTGGTTATGCGGTTGGGCAACACAGTGCGGCGTGTGGTGTGCCGGCCCTGCATCTGAGCCGTGCCTGGGTGGGTGCCAACGTTGGCTGAGCACCCACCAGCTGTGCACGGCCTGTCTGGCTCACCCATCCGAGCGATCTTGCTGGCGCCAACATTCAGCGCACCTTCAACACCTCACTGCCTCCCTTCATCTGCCCACCCTGCTTCCCCCCTCAGGTTGAGAACATCATAGAGATGCCGCAGAACGACGGGCTGCCGCTGCTGGAGGCGTCACGCATCTGCAACACAGACATCATTGGCCGGGTGCAGCAGGTGGGCGGTGTGTGTGTGCTGGCGGGCATCTTGATGATCATGTGCTGATGTGCCGCACCAAGGCCATCAAGCGGGGTGACTGCGTTTCACTCCTGGTGCCGCCAGCAACATGGCAAGCTGCCCCTGCTCCCTTCCCCCTCCAGGTCATCTGCTTTGCCTTCCATGACTCCTCGCTGCTGCTGGAGACGTGCCAGCAAGCCAAGCACGAGTCCAAGCTCGTCACCCTATTCTATTTGGACTGATGTTGGCGGCCCATCTGCTCTTTGTAACATATCAACCATGCAAAGTGACGGGAAAGTGGTGGACATAAAGGCGGGTGAAGTGGATGTACATGGGGCCAGCATGAACACCGCATGGGGATTGATGCCAGTCGCATTTAGGCACCGCTCGATTTTGGTGGGCACACCAGGCCTTGCTGTGGAATGCACGCACCTTGAACACAATAGCAGCCCCTTTCTAGACAGAGCGGCCCTCCCCTGCTTGTGCACCGCTACTCAGGCAGGACAGGATACTGGAGCTCTTTCTCTTTTCTCTGAAGTTGTTGCACGTCAGTCAGGTGCGGTACATTCAATCAGTGTACAGAGAGGGCAGAGTGCAGTCCAGTCAGTTTCAGTGTTGCAGTCAGGTGCGCCGCCGCTCTCACGCCGTGGCCACCGCCGGCGGCCGCTGCTCCTGGTCGAGCTCGCCGCCCGCAGCCGCCGCCGCCGCCGCGCCCCTGGTGCCGCCGCACTGCTGCGGCTGGCCCACCAGGAAGGAGGAGGGGTTGATGGCCACGCTCTTGGTGGCGTTGTCCGTCCTGCAGCGTGGCAAGAAACAGGTGGAGCAGGGGCGCATGTTGGGGTCGTGACCGGGCATGCAGTGCCCTGCCCCACGCTTGGCATGGTTCAATGGCAGTCCATCCCCCATGCACAGGCCCTGGGCCTGCCCTCGCCAACCAACCCAGCAGTAGCGCCACTCACTTGTAGATGCCCACCAGCCGGTCTGCCAGCTCAAACATGTTGTTGCGCAGGCTGATGATCACAAACTGCGCGTTCTTGGTGCGGTCCTTGATGTAGTTGCCCACGATGGACACGTTCTTGAAGTCTGCGGCAGGCGGGCAGGCAAGGGGGCAGTACGTGTCGGACAGGGGCAGGGCAAGGTTTGCTAAAGGAAGCCGGGCAGCGTGGCAGGCGTTGGTTGGCACCCTAAGCGGGGAGGTTGGGAGGCACTGTGCAGGCACAGCCTCCCACAACCCCTCCCAACAGCCCTCCAGCCACCCATGCACACCACTGGCTTGCAGAGGCCCACACAACTGCCAGCTCACCCAGCGCGGCGTCGATCTCGTCCATGACGTACAGCGGGGTGGGCTTGTAGTGGTGCAGCGCAAACACGAGGGACAGCGAGGACAGCGTCTTCTCGCCGCCCGACAGGTTGGCGATGTTCTTCCACGACTTCTTGGGCGGGCGCACGCTGAACAGGATGCCCTCTGCGGGTAGATGGCAGGGAGCACGAGCTTGGCGGAGGTGTGTGCATGAATGCAGAATGCCGCAATGTCCCCGGCTGCCCATGTGCAGAGCTGCACCGCCGGCCAGCCAGCAGCACAGGCAGCCCAGCCGCGCCTCCCACCTGAGAAGGGGTCGAGCGAGTCCACCAGCTCCAGCTCCGCGTCGCCGCCCAGCGTGATCATCTGGTACATCTCCTTCAGCTTCAGCCCAATCACGTTGAAGCCTGGGGGTGGCGTGGGCAGGGGGGACAGGGCAGGGAGGGGCAGAGGTAGGTGGGTAGACCAGAGCCTGGATGGCCTGGGTGGGCAGTTGAGTGACCGCGGGATCACATGTGCATTTGGCTGCTGCACATCAGAATGGTGTGCCACCCTTGCGCCCCGTACCCTCCCTCCACCCACCCGCCATGAACTCGTCCAGCCGCCGCTTGCGCAGCTCCTCGTGCTCCCGCCGCACCTGTGAGGGCAAGAGGGGAATTAATCACTGGTAGTGCAAGACATGCTCCAGGTGCCAGGCCCGCGGTCTGCACCTCGTGCAACCAGCCCCACAAATTTTGTTGTGGCCCAACGCAGCGCAGCAGCGCACCTCGTCGCGCGCCGCGGTCGCCTCCTCCAGCTCCTTGGCCCGCTCCGCGTACTCGCCGTCCTTGGTGCGCCACTTCTCAATGGCCTCCAGGTCCACCTGGGTGGCGGTTGCAGGAGCGGGGCCGGGGTAGGAGTTTTGGTCAATATAGGAGGTTATTTTTGGTCATTAGAGGAGGCACTGGGGCGGTGATGAGCTGGTGAACTGGTGTCCGGGCATTTGCTGCTTCTGCAGCGCGTCTGCGACTGGCTCACCACACCAGCTGAGCATTTGTTGAGGCTCATCCCCTCCCCCCGCCCACCTCCATGCGGCTCATCTCCTCCTCCAGCATGGTGATGCGGTACTGCACCTCCTTGGGGTCCTGACCAGCCAGCTCCTCCTCGCTCGCAGGCGCAGGCTCCGCGCCTGGCCAGGGGGCCGGGAAGTTGAAGAAGGAAGGGCATTGACGTAGGGGCAATGGTGGGTGTAGAGAGGCTTGCAAGGTAAAGACAACTTCCTATTTTCCTCTTGGCAGTCTTCAGCACAGCACCTCTCCTTCGCCTTGACCACCGCACGTGCCCCAGCCCTCCACACTCACCATCGCGCTCCGCAATGGCGGTCGCCGCCTCCTTGGCTTTGCCGCTCCACAGCTTGAGCTTGCTGCGCTCATCCTTGTGGCTGACGCGCTGCAGCTCAATCTCGTTGGCAATGTCCACCTCCACCTGCCGGATGATGGCCACCTGCACACGAAGCAAAGGCGGGCGGGACAGCAGGCCGTTGAACCACTGAGCTGCCGCACAGGGCCAGCAACCACAATCATGCGGCGCAACCCGCGGCCACACCAGCTCAGCCATCCACCCCCATCCCACCTCCTTCTTCTTCTGGTCGTACTCGGCGCGCGTGCCCCCCAGCTCCTCCTCCTTGGCCGCCAGCTGAGCCTTGATCTGCTCCACCGCGGCGCACACCTGGAAGGCGGCGTCCTCCAGCGCCTTGAACTCCTGCGAGGACAGAGCACGTGTGTGGGGCGAAGCAAGGTTGGGGAGCTGCCTATTGCTTTAGGATGCCTGGAGCTCCAAGAGGCCGGCCGCCACAGTGTGAACCGTGCTTGCTGTAAATTCAAAACAATAACCTGCTCACAGCAGCAGGACCGGAACGCAACAGCCCACTGAGCCGCACCTGCATCGTGGCCTCGCGCTGCGCCTCCATCTTCTCCTTCTCCGCCTGGCTCTTCGCCGCCTCCTTGCCCAGCTTCTCCAGCTGCTTCTGCGCTGTGCCGACCTGCACGCCCTTCTTGGTGGCCTCGCTCTCGCAGGCAGTGATGTCCTGGCGGGGTGGGTGGGTGGGCAATGGGGTGAGCAGGAGAGCGGAGGGCAAAGCCATGCCCGGTGACATTGGCTGTTTGACTTTGCAGAGATTTGCTGCACAGAGTGACAAGGCAGAGTGACAAGGCACCTGGCCATATCACGCCACTCCTGCCCAGTGCCCACCTCCTGCAGCTTGTCGCACAGAGCGCGCTGGCGCCGCAGCTTCTCGCCGCCCGCGCCGTCGATCTGCGCCTGCAGCGCCTCGGCCCGCTTGGACAGACCCTCGCTCTTGCCCCGCAGCCCGGCCAGCGCCTTCTCCTCTTTGCTGATCTCGGAGGCCAGGGCCTTGAGGCGGGCGCTGTCCTCGCCGCTCACCCGCGTGGCCGCCTCCAGCTCGCCCAGCCGCGCCTGTGGGCGGGCAGAGCAGGGAGGCAAAGAGGCATAAGACGGGTGGTGAGCAGGGATGAGAATTACAGGTGAAAGCGGGGACACTCTGCTACAAGCAAGGATGCAAACTTGCACACTAGTCGATGCACACAAGTGTGCATCAGCTGTGATGCAGACACGCTACAACATGCATTGCAAAGATGCGAACGAGATGCCCAAGGCCAACACATGCCAACCCCTAGCTTGCCTGCAGGTCGGCGGCGGTGGCCAGCGCTGCCTCCGCCTCCATGCGAGCCTGTCAGTGCGCGGGGCAGCGGGCTAAGGACCAGTGAGCAGGGCAGCAGCAGGCATGCAGGTTCATGCACTGAAGCAATTTCAACTGACAACCTTGATCCCCATCCACATCGCGCATCTTCTGCCCTGCCCACGCAAGCGCGCACCTTGGGGATGGCCGTCTCCAGGTCCACCAGCATGCGCTCCGCGTTCTTGGCGTCCGCCTCTGCATCTGACAGCGCGGCACGCGCCACCCGCAGCGACTCCTGGCTGGCAGCCAGCTCCGCCTCGGCAGCCTGCAGCAGGCATGGGGCAACGCTTGATTTGGTGCTTTGCCGCCGGACGTGCCACTGCATCTCCTGCAGGCACACCAGCAGGCAGCACACAAGCGCAGGCCAAATCAGCTCTCAAACCCACAGCACGCCTCCCACCTGCAGGTCGGCCTCGGCGACACGGGGGTCCACCGACTTGGGCGCGTCCTTTCCGGTGCACATGCGGCCGCCGCGCGGCTTGCCGCCGCCGCCTGTCATCGTGCCGCTCTCATTGATCATCTCGCCCTGGGGTTGGCAATCGGTGGAGGGGCCATGTGGAGATTGTTAATGCCATCAAGATGCAGGCATTTCTCAGACAGCCGAGGCAAGTAGATGCTCTCCTGCCACCCACCTGCCCCGTACCACCCAGCGCACCTTGAGCGTGACGACGCGGCGCCACCGGCGGTCCTGCCCGTACGCGATGCGGCTGGCCTGGTCCAGGTCCTGTGACGAAAAGGCAACAAAAACAGCAACGAAGGGTGTTGGGGGCAACGCGGCAGGGGCACTGTATTGGGAGCAGCATGCCTGCCAGCTTGCCATGCCTGCCGCAAGCAACTTAGCTCAGCTGCGCTCTGGGCAGCAGGCTTCCCACCTGCGCCACCACAGTGTCGCGCATGGCGTAGTAGAATGCGATGCGGTGCTGGTCGTTCTTGCAGTTGACCAGGTCGTACAGCCGCTTCACTCCTGGGGCACAGTAGCGGCAGAGCAGGCGGAGCATGTGCAAGCAGTTAGTTCGGTTGAAGATTGGGCCGAGCCTACTCTGCTGCCGTGAAACCTAAACAGACAAGACGGCAGCTAGCTGATGCCTGGCTCAAGCAGTGGACCCTTGCTGGCTGCGTGCTCACCCTCTGGTGGCTGCTTCTTCTCCTTAGCCGCTCCCGCCAGGTGCTGCTGCTTCTCCAGGATGAGGAACGTGGCCACACCCAGCTGGCGCTGCACAGAAGGCAAGTGGCACAGATGCAGATTAATGATGAAAACTGAGCCATGCAAAACGTGTACAGCATCAAAGGCCTTTGCAGCACATATCCTGCAGGTGCATCTCAAGCCTGCTGCGCTGGCCCCACCTGGCGCAGCAGCTCCACGCAGCGCTGCGCTGCGGAGGTGGTGTCCACCACGATGTAGTCCAGGGCGGGGCAGGAGGTGGACACTGCAATGTCGTACTCCTTGGCAATGGCGCCCAGGTCACCTGTGGTGGGGTGGAGGGGTTGGGTTGAAGATATGAAGGGAGGCTGGCAAGGCAGAATTGCAGGTTGGCAGTGCAGTGTTGCAGTCAGAGGTGAGCGCTTTGTTCCAAAAGCATGCATTGCCTCTTTCCATACCATGCGCTTTCAACCAGCCTGCCCCTGTACTCACCCAGCCGGCCGTGGATGCCGTCAATGTCGCCGCGCCGCCGAGCCTCCATCAGCGCTTTCACTACTGCGCCTTGGCTGGTCTGGCTGGTGATGTCGGCGCGCCGCTGCTCCACGCGGCCACGCACTTCTCGCAGAGCTGCCTCCAGGCCAGCCACCTGCTGCTGCGCTGCCGCCTCAGCTGCGCGGGCCTTCTCGGCCTGCCGCCTGCACTCAACATAAGCAGGCGGGGGCAACGTTGTGTACCTGGCAGCTGCTCGCAGCAGTGGCAGGTCGCCTCACGCACAAGCATGCACCTTTGTTCGCAAGCATGCACTTGTCAACTTCCACAACTACACACAAGAAGCAACATTTGCCTGCCCACCTGTGCTTCTCCACCGATGCCTCCATCTCCTTGATCTGCCCCGCCTTGTTGCGCGCCGTCTCCTGCGCCGCCTTGAGCGACAGCTGCGCATCGGCAAACCTGCAGCTCGGGGAAGAGGGTGCTAGAACTGATAAGCAGGCAACGACATACCAGCTCAGGCCGACAGGGAGCAGCCGGCAACAGCAATGGGAGGAGCATGCAAGCCTCTCTTTCGCCGCACCGCTGCTTGGCGTCCTCATGCGCCTTGGTCAGCAAGTCGCGCTCAGAGGCAGCCACGTCGATGCGGGCCTGCGCTGGCAAAAACACACGGCAACTGTTGACGGAAAGCAAGCAGACATGCTGGGACTGAAATGTAGCAGCAGAACCTGCCGCAAGATCAAGAGGCAAGGCACAGGAAGGATAAGTGGGACGCAGCTGCTGTAGGCGCACCCTGCTGCCTGTCTGGCCCTCCATCAACCTCTCGGACCTGCGCACCTGCACCTCCTTCATCTGCGCCTCCCAGGGCGCCAGCTCCGCCTTGACGCCCTCCAGCTGCGCGCGGTAGCCCTCCACCTCGTCACGGATGCCCTCCTCCAGGGACGCACGCACCTGGAGTGTGGTGTGGCAACACGGGGTGGAGCGAGAAGCAAGGGGATTCAAGGAGGAACAGGTGGCTGGGAAACAGCCAGGCAGGACTCTGGGCACTAACCCAGTGCAGCTGTTGCTCTAACCACAGCCCCTAAGCCCAGCCGCACCTCCTGCGCCTTGGCCAGCTGCAGTTCCAGGTCGGCCGCCCGCGCCTGCAGCGCCGGCACATCCTCCTGTAGCCGCTCCAGCTCCGCCTGCAGCTCCTGCGTCTTGGCACCTGCAGCCACAAGCAAGGGGTTGCTGGGTTGCAGATGGGGCAACAGCTGTGCCTGCATGCCAAATGCGCACCAAGCTGCCTGCCCATGCACCAAGCTGCACCCGCAGCCCCTATCACCCCCTAGCCACACGCACCATCCTTGGCCATCTTGTCGTCCAGCTTTTTCAGCTTGGCCTTCAGATGCTTCAGGTCCTCCCTGCAACATGCCAAGCAGGACAAATTGTCAAGCACCGGCCGGAAACACCTGCTGCCTCTACTAACTCCACCTTGGCCCAGCCAGCAGCACCAATGCTAACTTGAGCCAATCGTGGCCCAGCTCAAACACTACTGCCCCACCTCAGCAGCACTCCCCCTGCCCACCTGAACTTGATGTCCTTGCGCTCAAACTCCTTAAACTCCGCCTGCGCCTTGTCCAGCTCCTTGGCAATGGCCTGGTGCTCGCCGTTGACGACGTTGAAGCTGTGGAGTGGGTGACAGGGGCACGCAAACAGTTGTCCAGCTGCTCACAACTCGGCCCAGTATACAGCAGAAGCACCTGCATGCGCAGTATCGACCGTCTGCAGGCCACCCATGCTCAGCAGCAGCCCTGGCCGCCCCACTGCTGCTGCTCACCGCTCCTCGTGCTGCTTCAGCACCTCGTCATACTCCTTGAACTTCTCCTTCTCGTGCGCCAGGCGCTCCTCCAGCTTCTCCAGGTTGCCCTCAATCTTGGCCACGTTTTTCTGCAGGCGCACAGGCCAGGAGGGGCACTCAGCCAGAAAGCAGTGCGGCGAAAATCAGCGACATGACACCTGCAGGGAATGGGCAAGCAACAAAGCAGCCGGCTGCAGCACTACCAGCAGAGCCAGCAGCTCTGCACCCTCCTCGCACCTGTGCATTGCGCGCCAGCACCTGCGCCAGCAGGCTTTGAGCACCCAGGCACTCGCGCTCCTTGGCCAGGTACTCCTCTGGGGCAGGGCAGCAGTTGGCAAAGCGCGCAGGCCTCAGGCAGGACCACACAACAACCGCCTGGCGCTGAAGCTTTGCAAGCAAGAGCAGCAGCCATGCCAGCCACGCACAGCCACCCACGGCACCTGCGGCTGCCTTGTCGCCCGCCAGCGCGTCGCGCTCCTTCTGCGAGGCCTTGACGCGCGCCACCATGCCCTGCCGCCGCTCGCTCAGCTCCTCCAGCCTGGCAGTAGGGGAGGTGAACACCATCAGCAGCGGTCTTCAACAGCCGGCTGCAACCACTCAACCCATACTTGTGGCATCTGCATGTGGCGCCAGGCACATGCAGCAAAGCACAGCTGGTACAAGCACGCGCCAACTGTTCACTGCCAAACTACCCACCGCTTGGAGCTGGCCTCCAGCTGCGGGATGTACCTGCAGCAGACAGGGTGCAGCCAATTAGCAAGTTGGCATCAGTGTGGCTGCTGCTCAATCAAGCGAGCTCAAAACCCCATCTGATTGCGCCTATCTGCACCGCCGAGGCCACAACTGTGGGCATGCGATCGATCCCCCCTCTCACTTGTCGGTGCCAATGATGTCCTCCAGGTACTCCAGCAGGCCCGTGTCGTGCTCCGTCTGCCCCTTGGGCTTCATCATCGAGATCTGCTCCACCTCACCCTGCAGCAGGCGCAGCAGGGAGGCAGCCGGCAGTGGGTTGGCTGCTGCTGCACAGCCTGCAGCATTTGTCCTGGCAGCTGCTGCTACGGCTTGCTACACTGCCAATGCATGCTGCATCTGCAACGCGCCTGAAGGACGAGGA
>VFQQ010002287.1_pt1 | contig 22291 bp, 19 predicted proteins | sample 3512341 | NCBI WGS metagenome assembly VFQQ01 (sample SAMN10412373, study PRJNA504923) | tailings metagenome | isolation source: Relicate 2 Philex TSF1 revegetated site | place: Philippines: Tuba, Benguet | collected 2017-08-29 | reverse complement strand
CGCGCTACATGCCCAAGGTCGGCACCAAGGGCCTCGACATGATGTACCGCACCTGTACGATCCAGGTGAATCTCGACTTCTCCTCGGAAGAGGATATGCGGCGCAAGATGCAGATCTCGCTGAAGCTGCAGCCGCTTTCGACCGCACTTTTCGCCAACTCGCCTTTCACCGACGGCCACCCGAACGGGCTGCAGAGCTGGCGCGGCGAGATCTGGACCGACACCGACAACCAGCGCTCGGGCCTGCTGCCGTTCTGTTTTTCGCCGGAATTTGGCTTCGCCGACTATGTCGAATGGGCACTCGACGTGCCGATGTATTTCGTCATCCGCGACGGCCGCTATCACGACATGACCCACATAACCTTCCGCCAGTTCATGGCGGGCGCCGCCCGCAAGGAACTGACGGATGGCATGCCGACCATCGGCGACTGGGCCAATCATCTGTCGACGCTGTTTCCCGACGTGCGGCTGAAGCGTTTCCTGGAAATGCGCGGTGCGGACGGCGGACCATGGCGGCGCATCTGTGCCCTGCCGGCCTTCTGGGTCGGGCTGCTCTATGACGCGGAAGCGCTGGATGCGGCGGAAGCGTTGACGAAAAGCTGGACCTATGAGGAAGTGCTGGCGATGCGCAACGCGGTGCCGGCGCAAGGCATCGGCGCGCCGTTCCGCAACACCGACCTGCGCGAGGTTTCGCGCGAGGTGCTGGCGATTTCGCGCAAAGGCCTGAAGAACCGCGCGCGTCTCAATCGCGATGGCTATGACGAGACGACCTTCCTGTCGACGCTCGACGAAGTGGTGGCGCGCGGCACCACCAGCGCGCAGGAAATGCTCAACGCCTATCACACGCGCTGGGGCGGCTCGATCGAGCCGGCTTTTCTCGAGTACGCTTATTAACGCCCGAAGCTGAGCGCTTCCCGGAACTGGCATCGATTGCCATCGGGATCGCAGAAATCGCCGATAGTGCCCCACGAAAACTTTGATACGGCAACATCGACCCCAAGTCGCCGCAAACGTTCCGCAGCCGTATCGACATCCGGCACATTGAACCTGATGGTGACGGGATTCTCATGGGCCGCCTTTGCCGCTGCGCGCGCGACGCCACCCGGCTCGATCATCAGGTAAGAGCTTCCCAATGTCAGCAGCGTCAGAATCTGACCGGGCTCGTTCTTCTCCAACTCGACCGGAAGGCCAATCCGATCTCGATAAAATTCGACGCAGGCTTCGTATTTTTCAGTGTGAAGAATAAGACCGCTTCTCTCCAGATCGAGCATACAACTCTCCACCACGCAGACACTTTCATCTAGCTGATATCTGTGGTCTCATCATCAAGTTTGGGCTAGCTTGCAAGACATATGACGCCTTGGGAGGTTTCCATGCTCAATTTATTCGACATGCTGACGAATGCCCAGAACGGCAACGGCATGGAGGCGCTGGCGCGGCAGTTCGGGCTGTCGCCGCAGCAGGCGCAGTCAGCCGTCGCGGCCCTGCTGCCGGCCTTTTCGCAAGGGCTGAAGCAGAACACCGCCGATCCCTATGGTGCCGGCGCATTCCTGAGCGCTATGGCGAGCGGCCAGCACGCCAAATATTTCGAGAATCCGGCGGCCGCATTTTCTCCGGCCGGCATGGCCGAGGGCAACGGTATTCTTGGCCATCTATTTGGCTCAAAAGACCTTTCGCGGGCCGTGGCCGGCCAGGCGGCGCAGGCAACCGGCATTGGCCAGGACGTGCTGAGGCAGATGCTGCCGGCGATCGCGACGATGGTGATGGGCGGGCTGTTCAAGCAGTCGACCAATCAGGTACAGGCGGCCGGCATCGGCGGTAGTAGCAATAATCCGCTCGGCGACATCATCGAGCAGATGATGCGGCAAGGCGGCATGGGCGGCGGCGCGGCTCCGCAACAACGGCAAGCACCACAATCGGCAAGTCCTTCGGATAACCCGCTCGGCCAAATCCTTGAAGGCATGTTCGGCGGCGGTCAGGCGGGTCAGCCGCAGAGGCAGACGCAGGCTCCGGCCGGCGACAATCCGCTCGGGCAGATTCTCGAGGGCATGTTCGGCGGGGGTGCTGCTCAGCCGACCGGCAGGGCGCAACAGCCGGGACAAAACCCGCTCGGCGACAACCCGCTTGGTCAAATCCTCGAAGGTATGTTCGGCGGCGGACAGGCCGGGCAACCAAGTGGCCGCGCGCAACCGCAGGGTGGCCAGAACCCGCTTGGCGACAATCCTCTCGGCCAGATTCTGGAAGGCATGTTCGGTGGCGGGGCAGCCCAGCCGAGCGGCAGGGCACAGCCGCAAGCGCAGCCGCAGGCCAAGCCGGCCGGGCAGCCGAAGAACCCTTATGATGACCTGTTCGGCAAGATGTTCGAGACCGGCGCCCAGCAGCGCGACGACTACCAGAAGGGCGTGGAATCGATCTTCGAGCAGTTTACGCGAGGCATGGACCGGCGGCGCTGAGCTTGTTCTGCCAATAAAAATGCCCGGTCCGCGAGGACCGGGCAGCGTGCAGGCGGGCCGGAGGGAAACCGGCAGGGAGTGGGGAGCCTGCAGTAACTCAGGCGTCGGGCTTAGAGCGAAATGACTTTCGCCTGTATCGTTATCTCGCTCTAAGTTTCTGTTTTTGAAGCATGATCTTGTCCGAAAAGTCTGCAACTTTTCGGGATCATGCTCTAATGCACCCGACGAGCCATATCTTCGATCACGTCCGAGCGGGCGCTGACCAGCGAGCCGAGCCGCGAGGTCGGGTCGACGCCGAACGGCAGGTTGACCACGACGTGGAGGTCGGCGCGGGTCAGGCCGATATCGGACAGTTCGGCATCCGTCATCTCGCCCAGGCGGTAGAACTCGCGGCGATTTTTCAGCGCGCGGTAAAGATTGGAGAGCCAGTTCACGGCACGCACGGCAAACACCGGACGCGCTGCGGTCTGCATCGTCTTGGCTGCGTAATCGATCGTGGTCATGGCACTCTCCTTTCAAGGGTTCGGACACAGAAAGCCGTCCGGGGCGAATGCGCGCTGATCGCGCTCCGCACCGGTGTTTTGCGTCGCTTCCTGTGGACGCTTAGGAGTTTGCCATCGGCGTATTGATTAATCCAACGAATGTTTTTAATCTTTATCATCAACATCGATGATGGATGAAAGCCATGGCCGCGCCGCTCGATCTCGATCAACTGCAAACCTTCATCATGATTTCCGATACCGGCAGCTTCACCAAGGCCGCCGACGAGGTGCACCGCACGCAGTCGGCGGTTTCCATGCAGATGCGCCGGCTGGAAGAGCGCATCGGCAAGCCGCTGTTCGAAAAGGACGGGCGCACCAACAAGCTGACCGAGGAAGGCGAGAAGCTGCTTTCCTATGCGCGGCGGCTGATCCATCTCAACCGCGAGACGCTGGCCGCCTTCGACGACCGCAGCCTCGAAGGCACGATCCGTATCGGCACGCCCGACGACTATGCCGACCGCTTCCTGCCGGAGATCATGGCGCGCTTTGCCCGGTCGAACCCGCGCGTCGAGCTGACGGTCATCTGCGAGCCGACCTTCAATCTGGTCGATCACATCAAGCGCGGGCATCTCGACCTGGCGCTGGTGACGCATGACGACCTGAAGGGGCAGTCGGAAGTGGTGCGGCGCGAACCGCTTCTATGGGTGAGCTCGGCCAACCACGCCACGCATGAGCAGGAAATACTGCCGATGGCCTTCGGCCGCCCGACCTGCATCTGGCGGCGCTCGGCCTGCGATGTGCTCGACCGCATGCAGCGCGACTATCGCATCCTGTTCACGAGCTGGTCGGCAACCGTCATCACCGCGGCCGTGCTTTCAGGGCTGGCCATCTCAGTGCTGCCGGAATGCGCGCTGAGGCCAGGCATGAGGGTTCTGGGTGAGGCCGACGGTTTCGGACCCCTGCCCGACTGCAAAATCGGCATCATGCGCGGCCATACCGCAAGCGCCCATATCGTCGAGGCGCTGGCACGGCACATCGCCGAAAGCCTGGACAATATTTCCGTGCCGGCGGGTCAGGAGACGGGCACGTTCGACTTTGCGGCGCTGACCGGGGTTCGCAGCAAGCGGCTGAAGCCGAGCCATGTCATGCCTGGGTGGTGAGATTTTCCTTCACCGTTTGCGCTGCCCCTCACCCTTACCCTCTCCCCGTAAGGACGGGGAGAGGGAGACTTGAACGTTATAGCTGTCCTTCTCGCGCCTTTTTTGCGGGGACAATGAGACTGGCCGCAACGCTGACGACCCCCTCTCCCCGTACTTCACGGGGAGAGGGTAAGGGTGAGGGGCAACTTGGTGCTTAACCCAACTCAAAACCTATCCACCACACTGATGCCCGTCCCATCAAAGCGGTCCATCTGCATCAGCGCCACCGGCGCTTCTGCCAGACTGATGCGCTTGCCGACGAGCTTCTGCGGCTTCAGCTTGCCGGTTTCGAGCATGTCCATCATCGCCTTGTAGCGGAAGGCCTGCATGCCGTGGCTGCCGACGATCTGCAGCTCGTAGGCGATGACCCTGTCCATCGGCACCTGCGGCGTGGCGTGGTCGCCGAGCATCAGCCCGACCTGAACGTGCCGGCCGCGGCGGCGCAGATTGGCGATGGAGTTGAAGCAGGTCGACGGGTGGCCGAGCGCATCGACAGACACATGCGCGCCGCCTTTGGTGATTTCCCGCACGGCTGCGACGACATCCTGCTCCGCGCCGTTGACGGTGGCGACCGCGCCGAGCTCGCGGGCGAAGTCGAGCTTTTCCTCGGTAAGATCGATGGCGACGACATTGGCACCCATGGCGGTGGCGATCATGATCGCCGACAGGCCAACGCCGCCGCAGCCATGCACCGCCACCCACTCGCCGGGCAGCACTTTCGCCTGATCGACGATGGCCCGGAACGACGTGACGAAGCGGCAGCCGAGGCTGGCGGCGGTGACGAAATCCAGCTCTTCCGGCAGGCGTACGAGATTGGTGTCGGCATAGTCGATGGCGACATATTCGGCGAACGAACCCCAGGCGGTGAAGCCCGGCTGGAACTGCTGTTCGCAGACCTGATGATTGCCGGAATTGCATTCGTGGCAATGGCCGCAACCGCCAACGAAGGGCACCGTGACCCGGTCGCCGACGCGCCACTGCGTGACCTGCCGGCCAACCGCCTGCACCGTTCCGGCAAGCTCGTGGCCCGGCACATGCGGCAGCACGATGTCGGCATCGTGCCCCATCCAGCCGTGCCAGTCGCTGCGGCACAGGCCGGTCGCCTCGACCTTGATGACCACGCCGTCTGTCGAGGGTTTCGGGTCGGGTACGTTGCGGATGCTTGGCGCTTCGCGGAAATGCTCGAACAGAACGGCTTTCATCGATGATCCCTGGGGGCTTCGGATTGGAAAGACCGCGAAACTATCGCCGGCCGCCGCGAATGACCAGCACATTGCCGAGCCCGACAAAGACGAGACCGGCAATGGCATAGGCTGTCCAGACATAGCCTTCGAGCGCGGTCGAGACGAGCAGGGCGAAGACGGGGAAAATGACGGTGGCATAGCCGGCCCGCGCAGCACCGATGCGGCCGAGCAGCGTGAGATAGGCGGCGAATGCCATCACCGTCGAAACCACCGCCAGAAAGACCAGCGAGCCGAGATAGGACACCGTCGTGGCAATGATGAACGGCTTGCCGAGCATGAAGGCAAGGAACGCCGCCCAGATCGTGCCGTAGAGCATGCCCCAGGCGCTGGTGGAGATCAGCGGCAGTTTTCTGCGCTGGTTGGCCGCCGAAACCAGATTGCCGAAGCAGAAGGAAAACGTGCCGGCAACGCACAGGAGCAGGCCGGTGAGCGTGCCGCCGGCGAGGCCGTGGGCGGCGATTTCAGGAAAGAACATCAGCGCGATGCCGGCAAAGCCGAGCAGGCCGCCGATGAGGATGCGCGGCGCGGGCCGCTCGCGCATGATGACGGCACCCAGCAGCATGTTGATGACCGAAGCCAGCGAAAACACCACCGACAAGAGGCCGCTGACCAGATAGAGCGCGCCGTAATAGAAGAACAGGAAATTGGACGAGAAGATCAGCACGCCGAGAAGCGCGAAGCGCAGATGGTCGGAGAGCGGGAAGCGCAATTGCTTGCCGCTGAAGATCACCCATCCGAACATCAGAACGGTCGCGATGGCGAAACGCCAGACGAGATTGACCTCCGGCGAGACAGCCGTGCCGACCTGCAGCGAGATGGCGAACCAAGACAGGCTCCACGACAGCACCGTCAGGACATAGAGCCCGTAGTCGATGGGCTGGAAGGGCCTGTCGACGGCGGCTGGGGCCGGCGTGGTTGCGATGGTTTCAGTCTGCGTGCTCATGCGCCTGAGGTAGGTCCTCGAGGTGGCAGGCGTCCATCCAATTCTTCTGATCCAGTCATTGAAGCAAATGATATGAACCGGCCTGGGCACTTGACCCGGCGCACCGGAATGGCCCCAATCGCGCCATGAGTGATTTTCTGCCCGAATCGAAAACCAACGCCGCCGAATATACGGTGAGCGAGATTTCCGGCGCGCTGAAGCGCACGGTCGAGGACGCCTTCGGCAATGTGCGGGTGCGCGGCGAGATTTCCGGCTATCGCGGACCGCATTCCTCCGGCCACGCCTATTTCAGCCTCAAGGACGACCGCGCCCGCATCGAGGCCGTGGTGTGGAAAGGCACGATGAGCCGGCTGAAATTCCGGCCCGAAGAGGGCATGGAGGTCATCGCCACCGGCAAGCTGACGACCTATCCGGGGTCGTCCAAATACCAGATCGTCATCGACAATCTGGAACCGGCCGGTGCCGGCGCGCTGATGGCGCTGCTGGAAGAGCGCAAGCGCAAGCTGGCCGCCGAGGGGCTCTTCGACAGCGAGCGCAAGAAGCGCCTGCCCTTCATGCCGATGGTGATCGGTGTCATCACCTCGCCGACAGGCGCGGTCATCCGCGACATCATCCATCGCATCAAGGACCGGTTTCCGCTTCATGTGCTGCTGTGGCCGGTGCGTGTGCAGGGCGAGACCTCCGGGGCCGAGGTTGCCAACGCCGTTGCCGGCTTTAACGCGCTCGCGGCGGACGGCTCGATCGTGCGGCCTGATCTTCTGATCGTGGCGCGCGGAGGCGGCAGCCTGGAAGACCTCTGGGGGTTCAACGACGAGGCCTTGGCGCGTGCTGTGGCAGCGTCCGGCATTCCGGTGATCTCGGCGGTCGGCCACGAAACCGACTGGACGCTGGTCGATCTCGCCGCAGACGTGCGCGCGCCGACGCCGACGGGTGCCGCCGAAATCGCCGTGCCGGTGAAGGCCGATCTCGAAGCGACACTGGCCAATCTCGGCGCGCGGCTGAAAGGCTGCATGTCGCGCAATTTCGACCGCAAGCGGCAGGCGTTGCGGGCAGCGTCCCGCGCCCTGCCCTCGCCCGACCAGTTGCTCGCGCTGCCGCGCCGGCATTTCGATGAAGCGACCAGCCGGCTTTCGCGCGCGCTGATCGTCAGCACCGAGCGCAAACGCGCGCGGCTTTCGGCCATCCGCCTGTCGCCGGCGACGCTCGACCGCCGGCTGGCGGAAACCCGCCGCATCACCGACCGCGACATCGCCCGCGCCTATGCCGCCCTTCGCGCCATGCTGCGCGAGCGGCGCACGCGGCTCGACCGCACGGCGCAGCGTATTACCCCGGAGCCGCTAATGCGCCGCCAGAAGCTCGCAGGGGATGGGCTGGCCGCGCTTCAGCGGCGCATGGATCAGGTCACGACGATCAGGCTGGAACGGCTGCGCGGCCGGGTGACGCAGGCCGAGCGGCTGATGACGACGCTGTCGCACCAATCCATTCTGGAGCGCGGCTTCGCGCTGGTGACGAATGCGGACGGCTTACTGGTGAAACGGGCGGCGGAAGTTCCTGCCGATGCAGCACTTTCGCTCACCTTTGCCGACGGCATGGTGGGGGTGGTTGCCGGCGAAGGCACCGCGCGACCCAAGCCACAGCCTAAACCCGCCCCCAAGGCGAAGAACCCGGGCACGCAGGGAAGTCTGTTCTAGGTTTCTCGTCGATCCTGTCAGAGATGATGTTGGACGGTCGCCGCTGAACGCGTTGCCCCGGAAGCGCGGCTGCCGACCGCTATGAGCCGCAAGAGCTTTTCATCCCTGATGCCATTTTCATAAGCGTCCATAAGCCGCTTGGCGACGATGCCGGCCATCTCGGGGCGGTCGCTCCTGCCGGCGGTGCATCGGTCGAAGATTTCCCGCAGCAGCCGGAGTTCGTCGGGAAAGTAGACGCGTCCTGTGATTTGTGCGGATCTGGCCATGCTCACTCCCATTGTTCTTGGGGCGGGAGTACGTGACTTCTCTCGATCGCCGGCGCCCTTGGAGATGTCATAGCGACCAATAAATCATAGCATTTTTCGGGTGCGCACTCCAATCAAGCATGAAGACAAGGATGTACCGGAAGATGAGTGACGGAGCCCGCCATTCCCGCGCAACTACTGAGCCGTTTGACCGGCCGGGGCTTTGGGTTTGACCCGCATCTGTATCGTGCCTGAGACGGTGACCTGTCTTCCCTGATTGGGATTATCGTTCAGCCGGACATTCGACGTCACCCCGTTCACCTCGCAATGCTCCGCGAAGCTTTCCAGCACCAGAGCGCAACTGCTCGACACCATCTGATAGAAAGAGCGGACCGCATTGTTCTGCTGTTCCTCGCCATCACCGGCGACGGGCAGCGTCATGCTGATCGTCGAATTAACGGAAATGTATCCGTCCGGCATTCCCCCTCTTCTGTAGGGCATTTGCGGTGTCGTCGGGATTTGCAGCCCTGGAGGTATTTGCATCGTTTGAGCCGAGGCCGGCGTTGCAATCCAAGAAACCGCCGCAAGGCAAATTGCACGTTTCAATCCAGACATGGCTCGGAACCTCCCTGTTGCCGAACCTTTGTCTCACATCAGCGATCAAGTTTCGCTTATTCGGGACGATACAATTTGAAGGAATTTCAACCGCTGCGGGAGGCGAAGCCAGTTGCGAGTATCATTGAGGGAAATGGTACGGTTGGGTGGGCTCGAACCACCGACCTCCGGATCCACAATCCGGCGCTCTAACCAACTGAGCTACAACCGCGCAGGCCATCGTCTGGCGAAGCGCTCCAATACGGACAAACGACGGAGATTTCAAGACGCTTGGCGACGGTTATTCCGGTCAATTTGGCCGCAGGGCGAATAAGAGGCACAGGAAAGTGCGCAACGCCTTGCCCAAAAAAGAAAAAGACCGGCGGGAGGAGGTGCCGGTCTTTTCCTATGTCTGGCCGGAGGGAGGAGGATTCCGGCCGTCATGCCCGAAGTTTGGTGGGAGGAGGTACCGCCCTCCGGGTATCTATGAAGTCCCCTGAAATCAGGCGACCTTGAAGTCCTTGAACGTCTTTTCGAAGACATCCTTGATCGGCTTGGTGACGTCCGTGGCAGCCTTGGACGAAACGGCCTGGAATTCCTTGGCCTGCTCGACAGCGGTCTCTACGCCCTTGCGCAGGAACGAGGTCTGCAGCTCGATCAGCTCGGACAGCGACTTGGCGCCAACCAGGGCCTCGAGGTGCGCAAAGCCGGTCTCGGCATTGGTGCGCAGCGTGGCGATCGTCTTGAGCGACAGGTCGCTGCCGACGGTCTTGGCGGTCTCGAAGGTCGATTCGAGGGCCTTCTGGGTGTCTTCGGCGCCGGACTTGATCTTGGTGTAGGCTTCCTTCGACTGCTCGACGCCCTTTTCAGCGAAGGCACGGAACTGGTCGGTGGCTTTGGAAGCGTCGAAGGTCGGAAACTCGACGTTGGCGAACTCGGCAGGCTTGGTTGCGGTCTTGGACATTTTTCCATCCTTTTCAGTGGACAGGTCTACGGAAGCCTGTCTCGTTCATGTGTATATTCCATATAGCGCAGCCTATGGTGCATTGCAACATCTTTTGTGCACTGCAACAAAACTGTCACCGTCATAGGCGAAACCACCGGGGCGCGTTAACCAAACCATCGGGTTTCGGTGCTCAAACGCGCTGTTTTGTGGACGTTCGACCCGCCGCCTTGTTATTAACAAAGAGTTAACCGCAGAGAATCTGTCTTCCGCCTGGGAGTTCGTGCAGCGCATGCCGTCAGCTTCGTATTCGTTCATCGATGTAGCCATACTCGACGACGTGCGGCAGCGTTTTGCGGCCGGCGACGCGCTGGCCATCCTGACGACCGACCTCGACCAGGTGATCTGGGCGAACGGTCCGGGGGCTGCCCTGCTCGGCTATCCGGACATCGAATCAATCATCGGCGAACCTCCCCTGCTCGGGCCGACCGCCAAACGCCAGATCATGGCGACGAGCGGCTTTCCGCGCATAGGCCGCGACCGGAACCTTGCCGTGCGATTGGCCACCGGTGTCAGCAGCCGCGCCGTCAATTTCACCGCAAGCGCGCTGACCCTGCCGGATGGCGAGGACGCGATATTGCTGGCGGTGTCGGCCGTGCAGGCCGGCGGGCGCAGCGACGGCGACATCGCCGAGCGCGCCATAAGCGGCCTGAACGAGCGCGGTCAGTTCGCGGCCTTGATCGACGCACAGGGCGCGGTGGAGGCAGCCTCGCAAGGTTTCGCCGGGCTCGGCATCTCGCAAAAGACGCTGTCCGACATGGTCGTGGAGGTAAGCGGCGAGCGCGAGCGACTGGTGAAGCGGATGGTTCCGGGCGCTGAGCGCTCCTTCCCTGCCGGCCTGGCGCGACTGGTCGATGAGCCTGCCCGGCATCTGCTGGTGGTGATTGACGAACGCCAGTTCGCCGACGACGAGATTGCGACTTCGGAAGCTCCCGGCGACGAGCCTGTTGCACCCTCTGCTCCGGTGCCTGCCTCTTCGGTGGCTGACGTGCTGGCGCATATTTCGGCACCGACCGACGCCCCGGCGACCGCTGCCGAGAGCCCGGAGGTAGCCGCAGCGGAAAGTTCCGTAGCGCAGGTTCTCGCCGCAGAAGGCGATACATCACCGCAGCTGCCGATTTCCGAATCGCCTGCGGACGCTGCCCCAAAGGGCGATCACGACAACTGGTATTTCAATGCCGGCGACGCGGGCAAGGCCGAAGCTGCCGCCGAACGCAAACCGGTGGAGATCGACCGCATGGCCGCGCCTACGCGTTTCGTCTGGCGCACCGATGCGGAGGGAAAATTCAGCGCGATCTCCAGCGAATTCGTAGAAGCGGTCGGGCCGCTTGCGGCGGACGTGATCGGCCGGCGGTTCCGCGATGTCGCCGTGACCTTCGGGCTCGATCCCTCGGGCGAGATCGCCGACCTGCTCGACCGCCGCGACACATGGTCAGGCCGCTCCGTGCTGTGGCCGGTGGCTGGTACCGACCTGAAAATCCCCGTCGATCTCGCCGCCCTGCCCGTCTATGGCCGCGACCGCAATTTTGAGGGTTTTCGCGGTTTTGGCGTCGCCCGCAAGGCAGATGCCGTGACCGATCCCGAAGGGCTCGGTCTGGTTCTGGTGCCCTCGACCGGCGAGCCGCGCGAAAGCGCAGCAGCCGAAAAAACCCTTGAAAAAACGCCGCCGCCTGAAAGCATAGAGGCCCTCGACCCGTTCCAGGGTGAAGTGCCGGCGCTGACCATCGTGCCGAAGCCCGACAACCGCCGCTTCGCCGACAAGGTCATTCGCCTGGCCGAGCATCGCCCGGCCACGGAAAAAGGCCTATCCCCCATCGAGCGCAGCGCGTTTCGCGAGATCGGTGAAAGGCTGAAGCAGCGCGGCGAGACCGCCGGCGCGCCTGATGGCGACACCGGCGAGCAGCCGGGGAATGATGACGGCGGCCGGCTGGAAACGATCGAGCCGCAGGCACAGCCCTTGCTCGGTCCGGCCGACGAGATTTCGCCTGTTGAATTGCAGGAAGCCGAAGGCACTGCATCGGAGCCAATCGCTCAAACGCTAACCGAGTCGGAAACGCGCCCTGCCGAAATCCAGGGCGAAATGTTCGCTCCGGCAGCAGAGGAAGCGGATTCGGCAGTCAACGCAACGGCCGATGCCAAGGCTGTTGAAGATGCAGGCGCGCCTGCAGAGACGCAGGACGACGTTTCGCAGGACGCGCTCGTCATCGGGGACGCTGCACACAATACCATCCCTCCGGTTACCGGCATCGACGATGCGGGCCGGCTGGTGCGTGATGACGACCGGCCAGTTGCGGCAAACGGCAACGAGGCCGACGGGGCAACCACCGAACAGGCGGCTGCGGCCGAAGAGACCGCCGCGCCGGAGCCTGCGACCGCCGAGACTGGCGAAGCCGCGCCTTCCGACACGCCAATCCTCGAAAAGCTGCCGGTGCCGGTGCTGATCCATTCGGGCGATGTGCTGCACTACGCCAATGAAGAATTCCTGACGCTGACGGCCTATGAATCGGTCGAGCAACTCGCCGAGGCGGGCGGGCTCGATGCGCTGTTTGCCGAAAGCTATGACGACAACGAGCCAGCCGAACAGCATCATCTCAAGCTGCGCACCGCAGACGGGCTGGAATTTCCGATCGAGGCGCTGCTGCGTTCCGTGCCGTGGCAGGGCGGCAAGGCGCTGATGCTGGTCATACGGCGCACCGGCGAGGCCGATATCGCGCCGCTTCAGGTGCTGTCGCCGAGCGAAAGCGAGCTTCACAGCCGTGTCGCCGAAATGCGCACCATCATCGACACGGCGACCGACGGCGTCGTGCTGATCGCCAATGACAGCACGATCCGCTCGATCAGCCGGCCGGCCGAGGCGCTGTTCGGCTTCGACAGCGACGAAGTGACGGGCAAGCCTTTCGCCTCGCTTTTCGCCATGGAAAGCCAGCGCGCCGCGCATGACTATCTCAACGGCATGTCGGACCATGGCGTCGCCAGCGTGCTCAATGACGGGCGCGAGGTGATCGGCCGCGAAGCGCAGGGCCGTTTCATTCCGCTGTTCATGACCATCGGCCGCCTGCCCAATGAAAGCGGCTATTGCGCGGTCGTGCGCGACATCACCCAATGGAAGCGCGCCGAGGAAGAACTGACGCAGGCACGTAGCGTGGCCGAACGCGCCTCCTCGCAGAAGACCGATTTCCTCGCCCGTGTCAGCCACGAAATCCGCACGCCGCTCAACGCCATCATCGGCTTTTCCGAACTGATGGTCGACGAAAAATTCGGGCCGATCGCCAACGATCGCTACCGCGACTATCTGCGCGACATCAACCGCTCGGGCAACCATGTGCTTGATATCGTCAACGACCTGCTCGACATTTCGAAGATCGAGGCCGGCCAGCAGGAAATGGCCCATGAGGCGGTGTCGCTCAACGACACGCTGGGCGAGACGGTGGCGATGATGCAGCCGCAGGCAAACCGCGAGCGCGTCATCATCCGCTCCAGCTTCGCCTCGAAACTGCCCGACGTAGTTGCCGACCTGCGCTCGATCCGCCAGATCGCGCTCAACGTCCTGTCCAACGCCATCCGCTACACGCAAGCCGGCGGGCAGGTCATCGTCTCGACCGCCTATGAGGCGTCGGGCGACATCGTCATGCGGGTGCGCGACACCGGCATCGGCATGACCCATGCCGAGATCGAACAGGCGCTGAAACCCTTCAAGCAGATCAACGCCCTGAAGCGCGCACGCGGCGACGGCACCGGGCTGGGCCTGCCGCTGACCAAGGCGATGGTGGAAGCCAACCGCGCCCGCTTCACGATCACCTCAACGCCCGGCGAAGGCACGATGGTGGAAGTGACGTTTCCTTCGACGCGGGTGCTGGCAGAGTAGCGGGCGGCGGCGTTTCTGGGTAAAACCACCGGATTCGAGATACATCTCAAGCGGGTGCGAATCCATTGAAGGTTGCATCATATGATGAGGGGCTGGAGATCACAGCGGCTGGATTGCCACCGGTCTGGATTCATGCCGGCCTACCTGCCGTCGCGATCGCAATAACCTATCCGCTTTGGCACGGTTTCCACCCTGCGAATCTGGTTGCTGCCGGAATCGTGATTATCGGCATCATGCTTTCGATCCTGGCGCATGAGTTGAGTCACGCCCTGACGGCTCGTCGCTTCGGGCTCACGCCGGTATTGATCCGCCTGCACGCGGGCGGCGGCGAAGCGATCTGGGAGGGCGACAGCTGGACACGCTCCCAGGACCGTCTGATCACGATAGCCGGACCATTCGTAAATCTTGTTCTCGGACTTGTCTGCTTTGCGGCCTACGCATTCTTCCTTCATGACCCGGCGCTTGCCGTAACACGGGATATGCCATGGTCGCGACCGCCACCGATGGGTGAGCCGGCGATTGCCCGCGCGCTTTACTGGCTCGGCTGGCTCAATCTGATATGGGCCGGCGTTAATCTTCTGCCGGCATTTCCGCTCGACGGCGGACGCCTGTTCTACAGCGCCGTCGAAACGCGGTGGGGGCCTCGCAAAGCATTATTCTGGACCGCGCTTCTTGGAACGATCCTCGCCGTGGTTGCCAAGCTCGTTTTCGTGGGCGGAATCATGCTCGGCATGGTGATCTGGTCGCCCCCCTATATCGCGGAAAACTGGGAGGCCTTGAAATCCGCGCGCCGGCGCAGTGCACCCGTCATCAAGTTGAGGAAACCCTGATTGCCGACACACGACGGCAATAGCCTTGACGGGGTTCTGCAACGTTCAGGTGCACTCTCGACCAGCATCTTCAAAGCAGCGTGACGATTACGAGCATGACTGAAACCTCACATCCACGCCGGCGCATCTGGGCCTTCCTGGGCTATGCGATCCTCGTTGCCGCCCTGCCCGTCGCAGTTATGGGCCTGATGCCGGCAAATGAATACAAGGCGTGGGGCGGCGACGGGATCGATTGCGACGGGCCGGGACTGGTGTTCTTTTTTTCCGGGCTGGGGCTCGCTTTCTACGCCGCCGGTGCGCTTGTGAACGGGCGGCATTTCAGGAGGCCCGTCAGGCTGGTGGTCGCCTGCGCCTGCCTGTTGATCTGCGCGGCGCTCGCCGCCAACCTGATCACCGCCATCAGGGAGCAGCGGCTGAATGACGGCGTGCCCGAGATGTGCGGCGACGCATCCTAGATGGCCAGGACGATCGTCATCCACGCTTCCAGCCGTAATGCGTCACCGGATCTCCGGTTCGGGGATGCACATCGTCGCGGAGAAAAATCAGGCCTGCCTTTTCATAAAAGCGGCGGGCGTTGACGTTGGTAGACCGCGTGTAGAGCGTGAACCCCTCCGGCATCGCCATCTTGCAATGGGCCAGAAGCGCCTTGCCCACGCCGCTGCCGATCGAGCCGGGTCGAACGAACAATTCGGCGAGAATAGCTTCGCGCGGCTTGATCGCCGCAAAGCCGATTACTTCTATACCGCAAACTGCGACCGTCACATTCTAGCCGGCAGCGAACTCCAGATCGACCCGCGCTCTCAGCTCATTCAAGGTCGGCATCGTCGGAGGGCCGACACCCTCGAGGCTCGCGCTGCCGTGCCAGACCTCGGCAATGGCATCATGATCGGTCCTGGTTGATGGTCGCAGTTGGTGAGCGTGCATTCCAGCGTTCCTGCATTTGCTTAAGGGCCAGATAATGGCGGGTGGCAACGCCCCGGCATCGTAACCTATGGTGTGGGCGCGCCGGGCCATTGCGGAAGATCGTCCGGGATCGTCACCCAGGGCAGTTTACCGGCCACATACCAATGCTCGCCGGGAGAAAATTCATCGGGGTTATCGAAGCTTCCCACCGTCATCCATATCGTTGCCGGGTCCGACAGGAAAACGAATGACAACGGACTGGCGCAGGTGGCGCAATGCCCGCGCGTGGCTTGCGGAGAAGACTGGAACGGAACCGGCGCCGCTTTCGTAAAGGTCACGTCATCGCAGGCAAATGCGGCGTAGGTCAAAAAGGCTGCGCCGCTCTGGCGACGGCACATCGAGCAATGACAGTTTGCGACCTTGAACGGGGCTCCCGCGACCTGGTAACGCACCGCGCCGCAAAGGCAGCCCCCATACGACAAACGATCCGCCATGACGATCTTCCTCGAAGCAATCGCGACAAGCTAGCGAAGGGGCGGCTTGCCACGCAACAGTTTCCCTATCAGGTCTCGCCCAAACCCTTGAAAAGCTGTCCTAAATCATCCAGTTTAGAACAATTCTAAACTATTGAATTCATTGGCCTTTGTCTTGACCCGCCCTTATAAATAGACGAGTAGACGATCGGCCCGGCAATGGCGCCGTCGCCAGCAACCCCTGGGGCCTTTAACCCCTCTGGTCAGGAGAGAGACATGACAAATCCAAACGCCCGGTCCAAGATGGCCGGATACGCTGCTTTTGCCCTCGCCACCCTCTTTGCAGGCACCGCCCTGGCGGACGGCACCGTCAACATCTACACTTATCGCCAGCCCGAGTTGATCCAGCCGGTGCTGGACGCCTTCACCGCCGAGACCGGCATCAAGACTGAGGTGCTCTTCCTCGACAAGGGTCTTGAGGAACGCATTCTCGCCGAAGGCCAGAACTCGCCGGCCGACGTCATCATGACGGTCGATGTCGCACGTCTCACCACCGCCAAGGAAAAGGGCGTGACGCAGGCGCTGGACGACGCCACGATCAACGCCAACCTGCCCGCCGAATATCGCGACCCGGAAGGCCACTGGTTCGGCCTGACCAAGCGCGCCCGCGTGGTCTATGCCTCGAAGGACCGCGTCAAGGACACGGCCATCACCTATGCCGACCTCGCTGATCCGAAGTGGAAAGGAAAAATCTGCATCCGTTCGGGCCAGCATGACTACAATCTGGCGCTGTTCGGCGCAGCGATTGCCCATTGGGGTCCGGAAAAGGCTGAAGAGTGGATGAAGGGCGTGAAGGCCAATCTGGCGCGCAAGCCGGAAGGCGGCGACCGTCCGCAGGCCAAGGCCATCGCTGCCGGCGAATGCGACATCGCCATCGGCAACACCTATTATGTCGGCCTGATGCGGACCAATGAAAAGGACCCGCAGGAGAAGGAATGGGGCAATGCCATCAACGTCATTTTCCCGACCTTCGAGAACGGCCTGACGCATGTGAACATTTCGGGCGCCGCACTCGCCAAATACGCACCGAACCACGACAATGCGGTCAAGCTCATCCAGTTCCTGTCGAGCCACAAGGCTCAGCAGGTCTATGCCGAGAAGAACTTCGAGTATCCGGTCGAGCCGGGCCTCGAGCCGTCGCCGGTCGTCAAGGAGTTCGGCGAACTGAAGGCCGACACGCTGCCGCTGGCCGAGATCGCCAAAAACCGTAAGGCCGCTTCCGAAATGGTCGACCGCGTCGGCCTCGACGACGGCCCGGCAAGCTGAGCCGTGAATTGATCAAGGAAAAGCCGGGCAATCATCGCCCGGCTTTTCCGTTTTTTGAACCGAGCGTGAATTGACCGCACTGCAACGCATCGAGGACGCGCCTGCCGTCGGGGCCAAACCCCCGCAGCCGCTGCGCGTCAAGCGCAACCGCCATGTGCCGGCGCATCTGCTGGCGCTTGCGGTTTCGGCCTGCGTTCTCCTGCCTATCCTGTCGCTGGCCTATGTCGCGCTGAGTGGAACCGGCGAGGACTGGCCGCACCTGCTCGCCAATGTGCTGCCCGGTTCCAGCGTCACCACGCTCTATTTGATGGCGCTGGTGGCGATACTGACCTCGGTCGCCGGCGTCACGGGCGCGTGGCTGGTCGTGGCCTACGAGTTTCCGTTGCGCAGGACGCTTTCCTGGGCGCTGGTGCTGCCGTTGGCGGTGCCGCCCTATCTCGCCGCCTACGCCTTCGGCGAATTCTTCCACTACACCGGGCCGGTACAGAGCCTGGTACGGGACATTTTCGGCTTTCAGACCATCCGCGACTACTGGTTTCCCGATATCCGCTCGACGCCGGGGGCAGCCTTCGTGCTCGCCTCGGTGCTCTATCCTTACGTCTACCTCACCACGCGCATCATTTTCCTGATGCAGGGCCGCAACATCGCCGATGTGGCGCGCACGCTCGGCGCGAAACCGTCGAAGGTTTTCTGGCGCGTGCTGTTGCCGGTGGCGCGGCCGGCGATCGTCGCCGGCGTGGCGCTGGTGCTGATGGAGACGATCAACGACATCGGTGCGGCCGAATATCTCGGCGTGCGCACGCTGACCTTCTCGGTCTATGCGACATGGCTGAACCGTGGCAGCCTCGAAGGCGGCGCGCAGATCGCGCTTTTGATGCTGCTGCTGGTGTTCCTGCTGCTCGCCGCCGAGCAATGGGCGCGGCGGCGCCAGCGCTTCCATACCGGCCGGGCCACCCATATGCGCGCGCGCCCTCCCCGCATTAGCCTTGGCGGCTGGCATGCAGTGCTGGCGCTGCTGGCGACCTGCCTGCCGGTGCTGTGCGGCTTCGGCATTCCGATGTTCGTCTTCGGACAATATGCGGCGCGGCGGCTGGAGCAGTTCTCCTCGCCGGCGCTGGGGCAAGCTTTCCTGCATAGCGTTGCGACCGCTGCCGTGACTGCGCTCATTACCGTCGTGCTGGCGCTGTTTCTCATCAACGCGGTGCGGCTGGCACGCTCGCATATGATCACCGGTGCGGTGCGGCTCGCCTCGATCGGCTATGCCCTGCCCGGCGGCATTCTTGGGCTCGGACTGTTGTTCGCGCTCGCTCGCTTCGACAATACCGTCGACGGTTTCGCGCGTGAATATCTCGGCGTCAGCACCGGGCTGCTGCTCACCGGTTCGGCGGCGGCCGTGGTGATCGCCTGCGCCATCCGCTTCCTGGCGCTTGCCGAAAGCGCGATTCGCTCGGGCATGGAAAAGCTGCCGCCCAATCTCGACGAAGCCGCCCGCAGCCTCGGCCAGACGCCGGCGCGCAGTGCCGCGCGCGTGCTGCTGCCGCTGCTCAAGCCGGCGATCTTCACCGCCGCCGTCCTGGTTTTCGTCGATACGATCAAGGAACTGTCGGCGACGATCCTGCTCAGGCCATTCGGCTTCAACACGCTGGCGACCTACGTCTATGAAAACGCCTCACGCGGCGTGCCGGAAGACGGCGCGGTGGCAGCGATCCTCATCATCCTGACCGCGCTGGTGCCGGTGCTGCTTCTGTCCGGAGCAATCGCCCGCGACCGTGAAGCGCAGATGTAGCGCCAGCCTCCAAGCCCCATCATAAAAAAGAAAAAGGCGTTCCAAGGGGAACGCCTGAATGTTGATTGCTGTCACAACGGGGACTTGAGCGAACTGGCTTTCCTCGGGAGGTGAGGAACGGGATTTCTCCCTCAAGTTAGACACGAATATCGCGGCCAATCCTTAACAAGTCCTTACCGAAACGCGATTGAGTTTACGAAAGTGTACCACTCATGAAATCTCGGTAAATTTCACGGTTATCTTTGGTTAACCATACCGCCATCCGTCAAATTCTGCTCGACAGGCGGCGAGGCTCTTCAATCCCCGATCGGGTTGATATCGTTCACAAACCGCAGCAGATCCGCGAAGGTGAATTTGCCCGCCACCGCCGACGGCAAGGTCGGCTTCCAGTTGGCCTCGCGCCAGAGGTAGGATGTCTGGTCACCGTGCACGAGCCCGACGAAAACCTCCGAGACGATAGTCGAGCCGACAGGGCCGAGCCCCAACCCGCCTTTCTTCACCTGTGCTTCCTTCAGGATGTAGTACCAAAGCGGCGTCGTCCTATCGAGGCCCTGCTGCTTTGCCACCAGCCCGTCCGAACCTGAAGCGATCTCGGCCGGCGTCAGCGGGTTCCTGATCCTCATATGCCGCGCGACATCCTGGCCAGAGGGAAGGCCCAGCATCACGCCCCGCTTGAGGTTGCGGAAGGCGAGGTTGCCGCCGCCGCCCGGCAGATTGTGGAGCGAGGAGACGAGGAAGGGATCGATCCTGCGCGAAGCCGTCATCGTCACCGGCGCGCCACCCATGTCGCCGAGTTCATGGAAGCGGCGCCAGTCGATGATCCAGTTGCTCGGCAGACGCGGGAACGCCGTGTTCGGCGGTGGGGTCGGCGGCGTTGGGGCGAGATCACCGATTATGCCGCCCGAAAGACCGGTGAAGGCGAAGAACAGGTTGAAGTCGGCCGCCGTAAAGACCCGGTTGTGGGCGTAGCGCTGGCGGACCATGCTGTGACCGAGGCGGTAGGCCGCCGCCGAGAATTCCACCGGCATGAAGGGCACGCGCTTGAAGCGGTAGAACTTGCGTCCGTCATGCAGGATCTTGGCGACAATGCCGGGCTCTGTGATGCGCTCGACGAAGTCGTGCAGCACGATCCACTGATAATGCCATGTCACCAGCTTGCGGGCCTCCTGGAAGACGTCCGGCGGCGGGTTGGGCGCTGCCGAAAGCATATCGCACACCTTGTTGTGGAACTTCAGCAAGGCGAGATGGGTCTGGGCGACGAGCAGGTTCTCGTCATTGCGATGATCGCCAATCAGCGCAAAGCCTTCCGGGCTGCGCGGCAGATCGTTGCGGAACTCGCCCTCACCCGAATTGAAGTTCTTGCCGATGAGGAACTTCGGGCCATGCTTTTCACCAGCCACCGGATTTCGGGCGTAGAGTTGCGGGCTGCCGTCCGGGCCGAGGCCATAGAGCGAGTCGAGATCGAGGCTCGGCGTGCGGAAATTCTCAATGCCGAGCGGGTCCTTCTCCTTCTCGCCAAGCGAAGTCAGGTCCAGCGTGATGTCGTGATCGATGAACTGGCCGAAATAGGTGAAGCCGGCCGGCACATTCGGGTTGTTCCCGTTGGGATCGCCGGGATTTGCGTCCACCATCGCTTCGGCAAGCGCCTTCAGCTTGGCATCGGAAACCTGCAATGGCGCCAGCCTGGGAAACATCCGGCCGAACATCCCCGGATCCTTGTTTCCGGTCAGCGTGTCGAGCATTTCCCTGTTTGGATGCCGCCCGGCCACGCCATGGCCGGGGGTGGTCTTGACCGCACTGGCGGCCAGCTTGAGCGTATTCAACAATTCCGTTGGAAGTCCGCCTGCCTTGGAGCCTTTGGGTAAGCTCTTTGTTTTCAGGGACATCGCCATCCTCCTGAATACATCGGCCAATATCAGGCCGACGCGTGAGATAGCCCCCACTACCCTCGCGAAATCCAACGATGAGACAAAGGATGGGCGTGCGTTGCCGTAGCCGCAAGCGCCTATTATTCAAATACAATTTTATGATATGCCGTCGCACCCTTCGCGATGGCAGAATAATACTTAAGCAACTTCGTGTTTTCAACCGAAGATGCTTTAACGAATATCGCTGTATTCAGATCGATTCACGTAAGATGCTATAAACAAAAGCAGAATCGAAACAGATGTACTTCTAATTTGGTATCGATTTCGGGTCCGAGAATCGCGCCGGTGCCTCAGTTCTGCAGCACCGGAATATCGCGATAGAGCTCCAGCGCTTCGGGGTTGGCGAGTGCTTCCTTGTTCTTGACCTGACGGCCATGAACGATGTCGCGCACGGCAAGCTCGGTGATCTTGCCCGACTTGGTGCGCGGGATGTCGGCGACAGCGACGATCTTGGCGGGCACATGTCGCGGGCTGGCGCCGGTGCGGATCTTGGCCTTGATGCGCTTGTCCAGCGCCTCGTCGAGGACGGCGCCTTCGGTCAGGCGCACGAACAGTACGACGCGCACGTCGTCGTCCCAGGTCTGGCCGATGCACAGGGCCTCGAGGATTTCCGGCATCTGCTCGACCTGGTTGTAGATTTCCGCCGTGCCGATGCGCACGCCGCCGGGATTGAGCGTCGCGTCGGAGCGGCCGTGGATGACGATGCCGCCATGGACGGTCCATTCGGCGAAATCGCCGTGGCACCAGATGTTGTCGAAGCGCTCGAAATAGGCGGCGCGGTATTTCGCGCCGTCCGGATCGTTCCAGAAACCGATCGGCATGGCCGGGAAGGCGCGGGTGCAGACCAGTTCGCCCTTCTCGCCGCGGATCGGCTTGCCGTCGTCGTCCCAGACGTCGACGGCCATGCCGAGGCCCGCGCCCTGTATCTCGCCGGTCCAGACCGGCTCGGTCGGAACGCCGAGCACGAAGCAGGAGACGATGTCGGTGCCGCCCGAGATGGAGGCGAGATGCACGTCCTTCTTGATGCCGTCATAGACGAAGGAGAACCCTTCCGGCGACAGCGGCGAGCCGGTGGAGGACAGCGTGCGAACCGTCGACAGGTCATGCGTCCTGATCGGATGCAGATCGGCCTTGCGCACCGAATCGATGAATTTCGCCGACGTGCCAAAATAGGTCATCTTTTCCGCATCGGCAAAATCGAAGATCACATTGCCGTCGGGGTAGAAGGGCGAGCCGTCATAGAGCAGCAGCGTCGCCCCCGAAGCGAGGCCGGAAACCAGCCAGTTCCACATCATCCAGCCGCAGGTGGTGAAATAGAAGAAGCGGT